>Ga0326508_1000004_pt1 | contig 17552 bp, 24 predicted proteins | sample 1_2617_0518_FD_203651 | JGI IMG/M metagenome (GOLD analysis project Ga0326508, IMG submission 203651) | Metatranscriptome of bovine rumen microbial communities from UC Davis, California, United States - 1_2617_0518 (Metagenome... | ecosystem: Host-associated > Mammals > Digestive system >...
CCCGCAAAATCATTGTAAATTAGGCATTTTTAATTTTCAACCCTTGCGGTTGTCCACCCGTGAAACGACAAATGTCATACAAAAAGTCATATATTGAATGTTAAAATATAATCCCTACTTAAAAAGTATAAATATTCACCCAAAAGAAAAACCCCTGACCGAAGTCAGGGGAATTTCTTTTTACGGAGATTTTACTATGAACAGTAATTTCTTTTAATCAAGCCACGCACACGAAACGAATCCGGTGTAGCCTTTGTATGTCGTGTGCGCCCACCTTGTGTCGCCGTTGATTTCTTCACCTTCAACGACTGCGTTTGATTCAAGCGCGGTTCCGTTCGGAATTCCGATCAAGTAAGCCGAAGAAGTATTCGGCGCGGAACGTAAACGAAGAATACCGCCGTTTGTGTGAACCTTGAACCATAATGTATACGGTTCGGGGTCAGGTTCTGGATTCGGTTCGGGTGTCGGTTCGGGTTCGGGCTTTGTGTCCGTGTCGTCGGATGAAGAATTACCGTCAGGCGACCAACCGTCCCAATTAGGACGACCCGCGCCCAAAATTCGGGGGTCACCATACGCGTAATATTTATAAGCAACACGACCTTTGACCCCTTCGTATGTTGTATTGCCTTCAATGACAGTAAAACCGTCGGTTCCTAATTCTTCGATATAACCCCAATCGACAATCATTCCCGTATGATAAACACCGTAAGGGTTATCGGATGAAACATATTTTGAACTTGCGAAGAAAATTTCGTCTAATTCGCAAAAGTCTTGTGTATCTTCATACCAAGCACCCGCGCGTTTGAAATAACCGATTTTCTGAACGCAACCCGCGCCCGCATTTGAACCCGCTGACTGCGGTTCATACATTGCGGACAATGCCGTCCATTTTGCAACGTCGGGTTCGTCATCATACGACGGTTCGGTGCAAGCGTGAAGCACGGAATTGTCACAAAGAATCGCGCAAGAATCAGCTTCGCCGTTTTTGGGATAGTTATAATACGAAATTGCGTCCATTTCGCCAACGATCGCGGACGGACTTCCTTTTCCCCCGCACGGTTCACCGACAATCGACCACAAATAGTCTTTTGCTTTCTGTTTCCAACATGAACCCATTATTTCGCACCGCCTTTCGATTCAAGCTGATAAATTCCGTCAGAAATCTTGACAATGATTCCCGCAAGGGTTCCAAGACCGCCGAAAATCGCCGTTATAATTGCCGAAATGTCGCCCGTCTGGACTGCGACAATGATTCCAAGAATGAATGTTCCAACGGGAACCGCAAGGAACATAATCCATTTCATAACGTCATAGACTTTGTCAGGTAGTTTCATTTTCTTTCTTCCTTTCTTGTGTGTATAGTTTTTCAAATTCACTTCGAATGAAGTGTGAAGCAACGATTGTCAGACCATTAGAAAAGTCAGGGTGATTTTCGCAATAATGGTCGTAAGTGTCGCAATCAATAATCTGTTGTCGGAAGTATTCTTCAGAATGATGAATCCCGTTTCGAAGGTCATCCGCAAATCGTAATATGTGCGTTCGACAAAGTTCAGCTTTGTTCTTGTCCGTCTTGTCATCCAACGAATCAATTCGTTTGACAATGTTCTGTTTCATATCCGATCGCGTAACTAAAAACTGAATGATAAATGTCAGGAAGCCAAAAAACGCATTACTTCCGATAATTGCGACAATTAGTGTCAAGGTTGATTCAGTCATAGGCAACACCCCTTTCAATTAAAAAGGGGAACCGAAGTTCCCCTGATTTCAATTCCTAAAAATATGAATTATACCGAATTACTTACCTATTTCTTTTTCGCTAATAAAACTTTCAACTGTGTCAAGCATTTTTGTAACTTCACAACAATGCTCGCACCAACTTGAATTTTTATCCTTGCAATCTAAACAAGGGTTTTCGATATATCTGATTAGTTCTTCGCTATCAATAATCATACTTTCACCGCCTTATTAGTAATATACAACCAAAAAAGTAACTTGTGCATTTCCCAAAGGCTTTAATGTTGTTCCGTCATTCTCTAAAACTTGAAGATAATTATCGCCACGACAAAAAGCATACTTTTGAAGCCCCGTTCCGTTCCAAACAGTATTTAATATCCTTGTTGGTATAATTGAACTCGGTATTTCCAAAGCACCTGAACTTGTTGTCGTTCCGCTAACTGTTGCGGTTTTGATTAAATTATCAATATAGTCTTTCGTGTTAGTAGCAGAACCGCTTTCGATTGGGAGCATATCAGCCGTATTTATTGTGCCTGATACTAACTGTTCGTTTCCGTTTTCGTCTATGTAAATCTGTTTAGCCATAATATCACCGCCTTATGTGTTATCTATAATATGCCGTTACAAATACTCGTGAAGATATACCGCCAAGATTTGTGCCGCTAACTGTAAAACTGTTATTAGATGTCTTTGATAACTGAAAATACATTCTGTCTGAACCAATAGTATAATCGTAGAAAACACCATAAGCCTCAAAGCCAAGTCTTGATAATGACATTGAACTTCTTACACCACTGTCATCACTTACCAATGAAATACAAAACATAATATCTGTATATTTTGATGTTGATAAATCATCAGTAAAAGACCAAGTTCCCGTAGCATTGCCCGTTAATTCAAATGCACTCGATAACTTCTTCCAATACTTGTCTTGTTTACTGTCAATCGCTTGCTTTACTGTAACTCCGCTTGAATATTCAATATCGCTTGCGGTTGGGTTTAGGTTTGGTGCGTCTGTAATGACATAATGGGTGTTTGGCTCTTTCGTCTGTAATGCGTCATACTCGGCTTGTGTTAATGCAATGGTTGTCGGCTTTGCTACCCACTCGTTGCCGTTATAACGCAAACTGTCGCCACTTGCCTTGCCTGATGTGTCTACGTCATCCAAATCATCAATCGAACCAACTGTACTAACTGTGCCGTTGACCCACTTTGTGCCGTCCCACACTAACGCTTCGCCTTGTGCCTGATCGCTTATATCGACATCCGAAAGGTCGTTCAGTTCGTCAGGGATAGGAAGGTTGTCTAACGCATTTGCCACACCTTCGGAAGTGACCGCAAAACCCGTTCCGTGTCCTTGTGTGGGTGTGGGGTCGAAGATGACGGAATCCGCGTCATACTGTTCGGACACCGCTTCGGCAATTTGGGACTGAAGATTCTGAACGAAGGATTCTGAAGGGTCGCCGTTTTCCAACGGGTCACGGGAAACGTCAATCAGGAATGAAAGTGTTGCGATCGTGACGGAACCTTTTTCGATTTTCAACTTTGCGTAACTTACACCATGAACGGCGGTCAACTGTTCCACCGTGTCAACGTCAAGGAAACTTGTTCCCGTATTCGTTACGGTAAGGGTGACAACGTGTCCGTCCGGTTTCCTTGAATTGACTGTTAGCGTTTCGGTGCCGTCCAGAACATAAACGGATTCACCTTCAAAAAGGTCAATTCCGAACTTTCTTCCGTCGTCATACTGCGAAAGATGAACAATCGGCGCAACACCTGACGGAATCAGGTTCAACTTGATTCGTTCCATAATCTTTTAACCCCCTAATTTGGTTATTTTTTCTTCAAGAACTTTGATTCGTTCTTCTTGTTTTTTGATAACGTCCTGAAGATAAGGAATCATTTCGACGTAATTGATCGAAGCGGGCTTTTCTTCGTCTTCAGGTGTGACAAGGTTCGGAAGAACCTTTTCCACGTCTTCAGCAATGAATCCGCGCTTGTTGGTTCCCTTGTCCTTGTCCTTAAAATCAAACGAAACCGCTTGCAAATCCAAAATCTTTGCGGAATCTTCAATCGGTTTTATATTGTCTTTGACCTTGCGGGATGAAGTTTGCGTAAGTGAAACACAAGTGATATTCCCCGTGTGACCCAAAGCCCAAATTGTCGCGGTGTGGTCGGCTTTGAACAAATACATAATGCCGTCTTTATTACCGCCACCAACTGAAAATTGCGCGACAACATTGTCGGAATCGTTATAAATAAATATTGACCCGCCCGTTGATGAAGCTGAATTTTGGATTCTTAACTTTCCCGCAAGCGTGTTAAGATTCATAACCGCGCCCGAAGAACCTTGATATATTCGGGTTGTTTCGTATTGTGTCCCGTTTCCGTATTTCATGCGGAATTCACTTCCGCCTTCATAGGATTCAAGAAAGATTTCACCGTCAGCGGTGTCGTTTTTCAGGACAAGGCTTGACGTGATAGAACTTGCGACAAGCTTCGCGAAATTCAACAAATACAAATGCGCTTCATTAGGTCTTGAATGACCCATAGTAGCATATATACTGTCATCCGATTCAATAAGGTCGAAGGATGAAATCGCTTTGAGATTTAACATCTTTGCGACACCGTTCGTCATATTGATCGTTGAATTTCCTTGCGCGTCAGAAAGAATTCCCGCCTTTATTAAATCGGCAAGTAAGGTTCCCGCAGTTATCGCCGAAGCGTTGATTTTTCCGTCAGCGGTCAAAGCGAGCGTGTCATACGACCCCGAATATCCCGTTGAAGAAAAACCCAAACCGTTTTTATTCCACCGCCAAACATTCAGCGCGTCCGCAATGTCCGGTTCATCCATAATCAGAATTTCGTCAGGCTGACCGTCATTGTCGGAATCGTGGAAGACAACATAACCGCCCAAATTGCCCGTTATCATTTGCGTTGCTTCAGACACGGTTTGCGCGACTTCATTCTTTGTCGGAACATTGACGATTTTCTTTTCGACCGTTGCGATTGTGTCTGAAATGTTTGAAACCGCGTCCCCGAAGGTGTTCGAAGAATATCTGTCAGCCAATACGTCCCACGTTGCGGAAACGCATTTCGCCGAAGCGGTGATTCCCAAAGCTTCAAAATATATTCTGACCGTGTCGCACAAGTCGACACGTTCTTTCAAGTCCCCTGATTGCGCGAAATTCAGCGTGATTGAATTCTTCATGTTTATCATTGAAGAACGATTCGCGGTGACGTAACGTGTTGCAAGGGTGTTTAATTGCGTTGTTACGGGTGTCGTGTCCTTCCATTCAATCCCGTCGGTGAAGTCCATTGCAAGCTTTCTGTCGACATTCAGGGAAAGCCCCGTTGGAACTTCCGCACCCGTTATCACGTTGTTGTTGTCAGGATTGACCGCATACGGGACAATCGCCGTGACAAGGTTTTCGAATGAAATTTCTTGTGAAAGTTCGGTTAAATTCTTCCCGTAACGAATAGTCGTTCCGCGATCGGTTCCGCGTGAAGCAAGCAAAGAACAAGTGAAATTGTCATATTTCCATTCGCCGCCGTATATATCAAGAAGACTTCCCGTCTTCCCGCCAAACCACGAACGGGTTGAAGCGGGAACGTCAGTCTTGAATGTTCTGGATGACGAAATATCGGTTTCAACCGTGAAATTACCGCCACCCTGATTCGTTATCGCCTGAACGGTCGCCAACGCGTCAAACGTCAGTATTTCAGCGGGAAGGATTTTTCCCGAAAGGTCATACGAAATGTGTTGTGCGTTGACTTGAAACCTTTCGTTCATTGCCTTTCCGACTTTATAGATTCGGAACAACTGCGGGTTGTCGGTGTAGTTCGGTTTCGCCTTTATTATGCGGTTGACTTCGATTTCTTCAGCGTGGATTCCACCGACCGCATAAGAAAGCGTTAATTCATAACTTCCGTTTCTTTCTTCCGTGACTTCACACGAAAGACAATCTGTCAGCGACCCGATTCCGTAATCGTTCGGAACCGTGCCTTCAGTAACGGCATTATAAAGAATCGGAATCATATTTGTTCCCCTTTATATCGTATAGAATCGCGGTGTGATTGTGACCTTTGAAACCGTTCCCGTAATTCCGATCGTGTTTGCACCGGATGAAATCTTCGGGAATGTTCCTGAAATGTAAGCATTTCTGTTTTCAGACGGCAATCTGTAAGCGTCCAAACGGTCACAATCAATATTTATGAAGTCCGTAACATTCGCAACGATTGCCGTTCCGCTGATATTGAACGTAACAACCCCCGAACCTTCAATGTGAATCAGGGGTTTTGCGTCAAACATTGTCGGGTTGAAGATAGAATCGCCGTTCTGGACTTCGATTTCTTGTTCGCCCGACTTCAGGAACCTTTCAGGTCGACAAGTGAAAGTCAATGTCGTTTCACCGTAAGTCATAAGTTCATTTGAAATGTTCCCGCTTCCGTTGTAGTAAGCAAGACGGAACACGTCAGGTTCGAAGGAATCTTCCAACCGCTGATAACCCGATTTCGAATAAAGCCAAGCTGAAACCGCGTTGACTTTATCCGCTAAATCGTTGTTTTCTTCAGCAATCCAAACTTTATAAGAACGCGTCACGTCATCAAAAGAACCGTCCTGAAAGATTATGGAACCGTTTCTTCCCTGAACATTGAACACGTTCGAACGCTTTGTCGGTTTGTCGAATGACGGGGCTTCACTAACGACAATGCCATAGTCAGATGAAGACCCGCCACCGTATACAATCAAGCCACGCTTGTTTGTAAGTTCATTTATGATATTAGGCATATACAGAACCCTTTCTTCGTGTCATATTGTCAAGTTTGACCGCGATAACTTCAGCAAGGTCATTTATGTTCTGACCTTCCGCACCGTATACGTTGATTGAGATTGAACCGCCGTTAAAATTGTTGACTTCAGAACCGGACAACGTCGAAGCTTGCGCCCCGTATGTCGTGACTTCCGCAGTCATTGAAGCGGTCAATCCGTCGGTTGCGTTCAACATATCTTCCTGAACAGAATCCATTCCGTCGGAAAAGCCTTCGTCAAGACCTTCGGCAAGATAACCGCCGATTTCAGCGAATACCTTTGACGGCGAATGAATCCCGAAGGCTTTCTTGACCGTCGAAACAATACTGTTCGCGAATCCTGAAACCTTGTCGACAACCCAATCAATCATATTGGAAATACCATTCCAGAACCCCGCAATAAGATTGTGTCCCATTGCTTGTGCTTGCGCGGGTAACTGTTTCAAGGTGTTCAGGATGTTATTGACAAAGTTTTTTATATTGTTAATGACATTCGAAATGTTTGTTTTGATCGCGTTGAAACCGTTTGCAAAATTGTTTTTCAGGGTTGTAATAAAATTACTGACACCCGTTTTAATATGGTTCCAAATACCAACAACGAAATTCTTTATGTTTTCACCCCAAGACTTGACCGTGTTTATTACATTTGTCAGCCCCTTTGATATTATTGGGACAATCCAATCAAGGAACATGACAACAAGGTTTGACAGATTGTCAACAAGACCAATTATGAAATCAATGAATTCAGGAACACAATTTACAAGGGCGACGAATATCGCGCCGACCAATTCCAGAACGGCACCGACTAACATCATGATCGTGTCAGGCTCTAACAATGCGTTCACGACTTCACCAACGATTTTGACAATCGCGGGTAAAAGAACGGGTAATATTTGCGCGAACTGTTCCACAATCAGAACCACGACTTGAATTATTCCTTGAATGAACGATTCAATATTTCCGTCTTCCGAAAGCCAAGTAACAAGGGACATTACAAGCTGAAACAATGACGACGTGATAACGGGTAATGCCTGAAATAATGCCTGAAATATTCCCTGAATTCCCGAAATTATTGACGGCATTAGTGAAGGCAATAGTGAAGTTAATGTCGTGATTGCTTGAATCGTTATCGAAAATAATGTCTGGACTAATGACGGCAACATAGGCGCGAAGCCTTCAAGTAATGAAAATATCAGGGTTTGCGCCAAACTGAAGAATTCAGGTGCAAGCGCGGTCAAATCCGAAATGACCCCTTTGATTCCTTCCTGAATGTCACCGATTCCCGATTTGTCACCGCTGAATACCTTTGCCAATCCGTCCATTGTCTTTGTAACTGACGGAAGAAATTCGGACATTAGATTCTTTTTAAGACCCGAAAACGAAGTTTCAAGGTTCTGTAAAGAATCGGCATATCCCGCCGAAGCTTTGACCGCTTCGTCAGACATAACACCGCCCAATTCGTGAACCTGATTTCGAAGGTCTTCCGTTTCTTCGGCGGACATATTGAACAATGCGGTCATTTCAACGGATGAACGACCCAAAAGGCTTTGAGCAAGAACCGTTCGTTCGGATTCGTCTTCAACACCTTGTAATCCGGTTATAACCGCGCCGAATAATTCTTCTTGTGACATTGACGCGATTTGTTCAGTCGAAAGCCCCAACGCTTCAAACGCGTCGGAACCGCTTTCAGCTTGTGCGGTCAATGTCTTCATTGCGGTTTTCATTCCTTCAACGGATGAACCCGCGTGCTGAAGTATGAAATCCCATTCCTGATAAGCTTCAGCGGAAATGTGCATTTTCTGTGATTCTTTGTCGACCGTGTCGCCGTATTCGGCAACGTCTTTTGTCGCGTCAATAAATGCTTTCCCCGTTGCAACCGCGCCCGCAGTTATTGCGGTCATTGCACCCGCAACGATTCCCGCAGTAGCCTTCAAGCCCTTTGCCAAAGATTCGCCGAAATGCTTTCCCGATTCTTCGCCCGCCGTTTCGCTTGCGGGTGTCGTTATTCCCGTCAGTTCGCTTGTAATGGTCGACTGTGAACCTTGCATTGAAGGAACGATCGTGACATAAGCCCGTGCGATTTCATTTCCATTAGCCATTGCCTTGTTTCCTTTTTATCCATTCTTTCAGTTCGTTGAAAGGTAAAGGGTCTTTACCAATCTTTCGAACCGAATTGTCCTTTCCGAACGGTCGCGGATAGGGTTTTACTTTTCTGTGTTGTTTGCTTCCGCCCACCGCACAAAGATTTATATTGATTGCCTGAAGTAAATCGTAAATGTCGGCAAGAATGACGTTCGTCTGGATTGTCTTTTCCCAACCCGTCGACTTCTTCAGGTCACGCGCCAAAGCGGAATCCGTGTCTAAATTCTCTATAAATGACGAAAGGGCGAACCACGAAAGTTCGCCCCCTACGTCATCCAAAGAATACTTTGTTTTAGTAAGAAGGTCATAAGTAATCGCCTTGTCGTGTTTCGAAACGAAATCAACAAGGCTGATTATTCCCCCAATGTCTGACCGCCTTCCTTTTTAGTCTGACCCGTCCAAGCCTTCGCAAGCATTGTCAGTTCGCGCATTGTCAGTTCTTCCAGAACTTCCGACGGAATATACTGTGAAAAGAATTCAAGAAATCCGTCAAGCGCGGTTTCTTCGTCAGCTTTTGCAAGCTTCAGCAATGACTTTGCTTTTTTGTAAGGGATTGACGTTGCAAGGGGAATGGAATATTCTTTTTCGCCAATTCTGACAATAAGAACTTCCGTGTGCTTTTCTGTAAAGTTCAGTTCGTTAGGCATATCGGAACCACCTTTCTTTATACGGTCTGACCGTCATCCGTTGCGAACGTCCAAGTTCCTTCGATCGTAGCTTCCCAATTTGCGGAAGCATTACCGTTGAAGGCAACGTCGCCAATTTCCGTTATCAATGCGTCATTTGTCGCAAGCATTGCCAAACGGTCGCCGTCCTTCATCAAGAACAGATAGGAAGCGGGTTCGGCGGACACGTCGGGCGCAAGTGTGACGGAATCAACGCTTCCGTGTGTTGTGTCAGCGTTAACGTGTGTTACGTTTGAAGCACCGAAAAGAGTTTCAAGTACTTTTTTTGTGGTATACATAATAGGCGCGGAAACGGAACCGTTTTCAGTGTTAACCTTTCTTTCGGCAATCTTCGCCCAATTACGAAGAACGTCGCCTGAAGGAAGTGTCAATGTGATTCCGTCTTCTGTGATCGCGCCGACTTCAGTCCAATCCGCGCCCAATGTTTCCATAGGTGACACGGGAAGGGCTGTTCCCTTCGGTGCGGTGTAAAACATACCAGTCGCAAGACCGGCACCAATTAAAACGTCAGACATAATATTATGTTCCTTTCTTTTATTTATTCTTCGATTTCGACTTGCTCTTTGTGTGCGACAACCTGAACGGTCGCCTGACACAAACACAAGTCAGGTCGAACGGGGTCATTCCCCCAATTCGAAAGATTCTGTTCGGTTGAAAATCGAAGGAAACCGAACTGATTCTTTGCTTTGTATTCCAGAACACCCAAAGCCGTTCGAAGCAAATCCAACGCGTCGGATTCTAATTCAGCACGGGAAGACAACCTGACCGTAAACGTGTCAATGCGATTTGCTGAAGTCCCGCCGATAAGTTCAACCAAAATGGAAGGTGTTTCAAAGTCAGCGGGAAGCGGTCTGACATACGCTTTCAATGTGGATGAAAGCGCAAGCCTGACTTCGTCTTCAATGTCGATTGATTTGTAAATAATCATAAGATTGCCCCCGATAATGCGCCGTCTTCAGTTTCGGCAATCAACGAATCCTTGTCCGTCGAATAGACAAACCCAATATAACGACCCGCCCGTGTTCCCAATTCAACCTTTGAATTGAATCCGGTTCCACCGCGCGTATTGTTTGAATTTGCCTTGTCCGCGATTTCGTTTGCCGTCTGTTCTATGACTTCACGGCACCCGTCGGACTGTAATATTGCCTTGAATCCGTCGTTGTTGAATTCAATGTGTGTTATTCCAGAATTACCCATTGTATCGCCTTAAAGTTATTTCAATGTGGTCTAAATTCAAGACTGAAGGCTGAATTCTGACGTCGCCGTCGATTTCGTAAGGTTTCCCGTCAAAAACGATTCGGTCGCCCGCCTTTATGTCAGCCGTCGGCGGTGCAAACAAAGTATATCTGTCGGAGATTCCAAGAACGCGACCGTCTGTCGACAATGAAGTCGAAGCGGGTTGCATTGAAACCCCGTTGATTTCCTTTGAATTTGCATTTCCCCAATCAGGGACAACGGAACCGCGAACGGTTTTTGTTGCGGGACGTAATCTTTCGACCGTCTGATTGCAAAATGAAGGAAGCATAAAATCACCCCTTCTTTCCTTTCAAAAGGTCGATAACGTCTATTTTCTGACGTTTAAGACCCAAAGCCTTTATGTCTGAATTCCACAACTTGATCGCGCCCGAAGCGTTCGGCAACGAATAGGAATGTGAAACACTTCCCGCCGATTCCGAATAGCTTGTCGCGGGGACTTGCATTGAAGGTGTGTTCAGTTCGCGAATTACCACGTCACAAACAACCGCCTTTGCAACTTCCGCCAAAGCGCGGTAATCGTATGTCGCCCAAATTTCGCCCGTGGGCGCGTTGTTGAACGTCAGAACATTATTCGATATTGAATAATCTTCCGAAGCGACTACAACACCGTTTACGGCGATTATAGGGGTATTACAAGGAACGTAAGACAAATTGAATTCTGTTTCTTCGCCGTTTCCCGTGAAAGTGTCAATCAGGGAAACAAGTTCGGATTCAAAAATCATTTGATCGTAGTCGCGACCCGTCTTTTTTGCTTCAAAACGAATAAGGGAACAGATAATCGGAATCAGATGACCCGCCCGTGTCTGTTCATCATTTGTAAGTGACCTTTTCAGGTTCTGGATGTCCTGAACGGTTGCGTAATCTGACATTGTGATTCCCCTTTACTTTGTGGATTTTCTTCTTCTTTTTGCCGTCTTGACTTCCTTGTCGTCAGTTTCAACGGTTTCAGGTTCGGAAATGACGGAAGGTTCCTTTTCAGGAACCTTCACGTCATTGATTCTTTCCCAATTACCGCCAATAGACGAAGGAACGTCAATGATTTGTCCGGTCTTCTTATTACGGTAAATCATGCTTCAATCCTTGCAAAAGCGGAACCGTCAAGGATAGCCCAACCAATCCAAGCTTCGGCACGGAGATAGACCTGATTGTAACGCTTCAGGTCGCCCTTGCCGTCAGGGTCGCCGTATTCGATAACGTCGAAATTGATAACGTCAGCGTAACCCCACTTGAAAGCGTTCTGGAAGTCGCCACCGTAAGCGTGCTTGCCCGCAACTGCGGAAACTGTTGTGTTTACGTCAACGGGAACACCCTTGATTGAATCAGGTGTAGCACCCCAACCAAGTTCAGGATACTGCGGAACACCGTTAACCTTCAGGCTTGCAAGGTCTGAAGCGAATGTCTTATCCATTGCAAAACCGTTGAAGTCATAGTCACCGATTCCGCTGACCATACTTGCGATATTGCCTTCGGGGTTTGTGTTGTCATAAGTAACGTCTGTAACGTCTGTGTTTGTATCGAAAGAATTTGTTCCGATAAGTGTTGTTGCGGGTGTTCCGGTTGCGGGGTTTGTGCCGTGCATAACCATAATATCAAGACCGCGACCAATCTTTCCGCTGAAACCTTCAGCAAAAGCGGAAAGGTATTCAAGCTGTTTTGCTTCAGCGCAACGAACGAATTCGTCGTTAACTCTTGCGCCGTACTCTACCTTGACGGGAACAATCTTGATTGTGTCCGCACCGTTGGTGTGTTCGCCTTTTGCGGTGCCTTCAGCAACAAGGTTAACTTCACCCGTAAGGGAGAAAGTCATAACGTCTGTTCCGTTGAACGCGATCGGTGTCTGTCCTGAAAGCTTCGCAATGGAAGACTTACCCTTTGCGCCAATAAAGATTTCCTTAACTAAATCGTGGGGAAAAATTGTGCTTGCAAATGCCATAATTCATTTACCTTCCTTTGTTTTTATAGTTTTTTTACACCGTTTAGCACCGCCATAAGTGACGCATTGTGCGTGTCAGGCGGGGTTTCGGTTTCGGTTGATTTTGTCGGGATAGGTGTCGAACCATTACCGACTAACTTTTTGAGAGATTCCGCGTCGGCACGGATTGACTGTTCGTCATCCCCGCTGATTCTGGAAATCCATTCAAATGACAATCCGACTTCGTGTGCAATCCGGCTTTTAAGGCTTGCCGTTTCATATTCCTTATTCTTTGCGGTCAGGTCTTTGATTGTCTGTTCGTCGCTTTCGTGAACCTTCTTGTAATCATCAAACGCTTTGTTAGCGTCTTCAATAGCTTTCGCGTGGTCTTCAGGTGAAACCCAACCTTCGAAGCGTTTTTCAGCGGATTCGCGTTCGCGCTTCAAGCGTTCTTTAATGATCGCGTTCAGTTCTTCTTGCGTTTCAATGGGCTTGAAGCCCGTTTCGATTGTTTCTGACATATTATTGTCCTTTCCCCGATTTCAATCCGTTCGGTAACGTAAATTTATTAGTAACTGACACGTTGCTTCTTCGCTTCCTTTGCGTTGTTGCACGCGTAAGTCGCTAAAACTGTTGATTCGACAAGGGCGACTTCGATTTCGTCGTCCAATGTCTGATACCCGTAACCGCCACCGCTTCCGATTGCTCTATGTTTGCAATTTGTGACCGACTGTCGCAAGGCGGGTTGTCCGTTGTGACAAATGGTCTTATTCGCGATCGCGGTTTCAAAGTCTGACGAACCCTGAATGACTTCTTTGAACCCTACTTTTGAAACACCTTTCAGCTTTTGTTCTTTACATTCCCGAAGGAATGTTTCAACACCGGAAGCACCGTCGACTAATACAGTCTGAAAACGGCATTTCATAAGGAAGTTCAGAATCCATTCGTTCCCGTCACGCTGATTTCTACAATCTATTGATTCAACAAAGATTCGGTCGTCATCCGTCTTGCACGCGATCGAAAGACACGCGTTCAGACTGTCCCGCCCGAATTTCACACCCGCGAAAAGCGGTGATTTGAACTTCGGAAGGGATTCGACCTTCAACGCGTCCCAATCAGGCGCGGAAATTGCCGATTGCTGATTGTAACGAATCCAAAGTCCCAAACGCTGGATATTGAAATCCAAGTCGTCGCCGTTGATTTCATCCTGAACGATTCTTTCTGTCAGGATTGTTCCCAAAGACGGGCTTGTCATATACCACGCTTCTTTGTCTTTGACATTCGTTTTCTTGTCGACCGACCATTCAGCCCACCCACCGTTGATTGATTCGCCCTGAAGGGTTTTATCGCGGTAATCACGAAAGACAGTTCCGTTTGAAACCGCCGTTGGTGGTGTTCCACACATTAGGGTTTGCGGATTCTTTGAAGACGACACAACGTAATTCAGCGCGGTTTGTTGCGCTGTTGTGTATTCTTGCGCTTCGTCTATGACTAACAAATCATATCCAGAACCCAACGCACCGGATGAAGTTCTTGTCCTGAAGTCAATCACCCCGCCGTTGTTCAGTTCGATTCGTTCTTTGCCGTAACCCTTTAACGCGGATTTCGGTTTAAGTCCGATTTCGTTTAAGCGGAACAAAAGACGTTCCCACGCAATATGCGCGGTGTCTGTCAGGTGTGCGGTGTGCAAAATGTGTTCGGCACCGACAATCAGTCCCCAAAGTTCCCTTTGTGTCAGGATTTCGGTCTTACCGTTACGACGCGGGACAGAATAACCGAACTTTGTGTGAACCCAAAGTCCTTCGTCATTCGTCGCCATAATGTCGTTTAATAACAAGGCTTGCCAATCCTGACAAATGTTTGTTGTTAGATTGTAAAGCTTGACGGCTTCTTCGCCGTATGACTTTTCATAAGGTAAAACAACGGATTGTGTCGGAATCTGATTTCCGATTCTTGACACCGTCGTTTCACCCCTTTCGTTTTATTGGCTTGTCCCGTGAATGTTTCGGCATAAAAACACCCCCTTTATGACCTTCTTTGATTATTGACCCGTTCTGAATAGAATCCAGAATCTTTTTCGGTTATATAATCAATCGTGCAATGACAGTTATCGTGCCTTCGCCAAACGTCAGAACCCGTCATCCGGACTTCCGAATAATCGTATGTTCCCGCGACTTCCTGACACCACTTGCACGCGCCCGCTTCAGCCTGACGGATAACCATTGTTCGGATTCCCGAACGATAAAGCCGACCGACATTGTCGCGGATTGAATCATCCACAATGTTTTCGCTGAAGTTCGTTAGTTGATCGTAAAACGACTTTTCAATGTTCTTGAATTCGGGATTGTCCCGAAGTTCAGTTATCAAGCCATTTATTCTGTCCCAATCAAATTTAGGTTCCTGATACCTGATACCGATTCCGTTCTTTGCGTTCAAACCGTTCTGAACGTCACGGCACGCGTCAACGATTATTTGCTGATTCAATCCCAATGACTGCGGAATCAGATTGACATAATCCCATTCGTTGATATTTTCAATCGGGTCGTGTTCCTTCAGAACCTTTCCCAATGTTTCCCCGACACGCTTTGCAAGTCTGTTCGCGGTCGTATAAGTTCCGCGTCCGTCGTGGATTGTCCGCAAACAACGCTGAACAGTCGGGTCAGCGTTGACTTTCGTCATAAATTCGTCTTTTATGTCGTCAAACGTCAAAGCCATTATTCAATACCCGTAAGACGGCGCATTTTTTCGCCGTCGATAAAGGAACCGCCGTTTTCCATTGCCTGATTGAGTTTAAGGACACCGTCACCGATTGCGGAAAGCATTTGTGCGTCCGGTTCGAATGTCGGTTTCCAGATAACTTTCGTATTGAAGACTTCTTCGCGCAAATAAGCATAATTGTCACGAATACACGCGCCGATATAGCCGACGTTCTTGAATCCGACACCGAAGCACCTTTGTGCCTTTGTCGCAATCAGTCTTAAAGATTCGTGTCCCGCCTTGATCGCTTCAGCGGAAGACGGGTTCGAAGTAACGAATCCCAAGTCGTCAAGGGTAAGCCCCGTTTCACCCGCGAACATTGAAGCAATAGACTTTATCTGTTCGACGTGCGGTGCCATTGAACCCGTCTGGAACTGACCGACCGTCGGTGAATCGCCTTCGTCATCCTTTGTGAACGCAAGCATTGCGGACATTGCCGACTTCCACTTGTCAAGGTCTTCAGCGTCTTGCGCAAGTCCCGTAATGTATTTTTGCGGGAAGGAATAGAATTCAGCGGATATTTCCATTCGCTTGACGGTTCGCATTGCTTGTCGTGCGTAGTCCATACAAGCGCGGGAAATTCTGGAATGTCCGAATTCCCTTTTTGAATCCGGCTTATAGATAATCGGAACCAATGCGCAATACTTCGATTTGAAGGTTTCGACCGCGATCAGTTTCCCGTCTTCATAGATTTCAGTCTTTCCCGCCGTACAGTAAGCATATCTTTTGACGTTTCCGTTGTCGTCACGATTCAAAACTGCGTAGCCTTCGGACAAAAGCTTTGTGAAGTCGTCAATAATTCCCGTTGCGTTTCCGCCGTCTATTACCTGAAAGCGGATTCGCTGACCTAAATCGTTTAATTCACCCTTTGTAATCAGGACAAAGCAACAAGACGAAATCAAAGCCGAAAGAATGGAATCATCAAAGAAAATGTCTGGGTTGTTCTGATTGAACATTGTTTCGAAGTCGAAATAGTCGTTGTCGAACTTGTCGAACTGTAATCTGTCGGCTAAAGAATCAACCGCCTTCGTACACCAACCATTGATAGTGTTCAACCATTCAAGCCCCTTCGGTGTGGAAATACCCAAGTCCGAAGCAATCGCCTTTTGCTCATAGTAGTTATAACGAAGTTTCACGCGACTTCTTTTTGCGTTCAGTTTTCTTTCAAGGTATGCAACACCCTTCAATTCGCTCATTTCTTCGAACCCCTTATTTTGTTGATAACGTCAAGTTCCGTCGGCGCGTCATCCGTCACGGGACTTGCTGATTCCAGCATTGTGTTAATTGTGTTCATTGCCATAATTCGGATTGTGTCTTCGATCGCGACATTGTCACGAATCCGAATCAAAGCTTTCAGGTTCTTGTCAAACGCTGAATGTTGTTCCGGATTGTCACGCGGTAATAGCTTATTGATCGCACGAACCGCCTGAATGACCGCAACGGGCTTCGCTGACGGGTTGTCACGGATGACTGAACACGCTTTTATATTTTTTTCTTTTTCTTTTTCGTGTTTGTTTGGCATAGACACACACTTTCTATCGGGAAAGGTCACAGTATAGAGTTGTGGTTGACCTTCCAAAGCAATTTAGGGGTTATATAGCCCCCTTATATCGTCGACCAATCGCAAGACAACGGAAGATTTCTGTTGTCAACGGATTTTTCCTTGACTTGCGGTTCGACCATTTTTGTTGATTTAATGCGGTTGCATTGTAAATGCGCAAGCTGAAGATTTTCCAAGCTTGCGGGGTCACCGCCTTTCTGGACGGGGACAATGTGGTCAAGTGTCGGCGACCACGGGTCAGGAAACACTTTCTTAAAGTCAACGGGTCGCCCGCATATTCCGCAAACCGTCTGACTGTTGAAGATTATCTTCTTTGCCTTTTTATATTGCGCTTTCGCCCATGTATGATCGGCACGTTCCGTTTTCGGCATTGTCATTCCCCCAATAAGAAAGACCCTTGCACAATCGGATAAGCAAGGGTCTTTGTCTTTGAAAGGTCAGGAAATACAGAATGAATGTGTGATGAAGTGTAACTTCGTTCTGTTCCTGATAGCATATTACTATAAAAGAAAGTCTAATTCAGTCCAATTTAGTACAGACTTTCAAAGATTTGAATTTGTTGTCCGGAATGAAGGCTTCCTTCGGGACGAACGGGGCGACTGCGTTCAGACATTCAGCGCGGTAATTATAGGATGAAGACTTCGCGTAATGGTAAAGTTCGCCAACCTTCCGCCAACTGAAATGATTGATA
>Ga0326508_1000007_pt1 | contig 16428 bp, 31 predicted proteins | sample 1_2617_0518_FD_203651 | JGI IMG/M metagenome (GOLD analysis project Ga0326508, IMG submission 203651) | Metatranscriptome of bovine rumen microbial communities from UC Davis, California, United States - 1_2617_0518 (Metagenome... | ecosystem: Host-associated > Mammals > Digestive system >...
ATCTTTTCCTTGACTGCAACAGATATGCGATGAAGCGGGAGGTTGCGGCAGGTATTGCCGGTTTTTCCGCAGAGTATGTCCGATTTTAAACCGGGCGAAACGAATATTAAGTCGGTATTGACGTATCAGATTCCTATTTCGGCTACAGGTGTGTACAGATAGGAATGGTATTCTTTGCCGCTTAAAACGAGTTTTGTTTTTTCAGACCTCACCCGGAGCTATATAAGTTGATATTCAGGCTCCGGTTTTTTAAACGGAAACGTCAGAAACACCCGGTGGGGTGTGAGGAAATGAAAACGCCCGCCAACTCAAATAATTTTTAAGGAGGCGATTCATGTGGCAGTCAAGGAAAAGATAAGGATCAGAATAAAGGGTTATGATCACCAGCTGGTAGATCAGTCTGCTGAAAAGATCGTTGCTACAGCAAAGCGTACAGGAGCAAGAGTTTCAGGTCCCGTACCGCTCCCCACAGAAAAGCAGGTAGTTACGATCCTCAGAGCTGTTCATAAGTATAAGGACAGCCGTGAGCAGTTTGAAACAAGAACCCACAAAAGACTTATCGATATTCTCAGACCTTCAAACAAAACAGTTGAAGCTCTGCAGAGTCTGGAACTCCCTGCTGGTGTTGAGATAGAGATCAAGCTCTGATTCAACCTACAAGCAGCCGGGGTCATGTCGGAAGATCCGACCAATAACCTATCAAGGAGGAAATCAAAATGCAAAAGGCAATCATCGGCAAGAAGATCGGTATGACACAGATCTTCGATGAAAAGGGCAAAGTTGTCCCTGTAACTGTTGTTGAGGCCGGCCCCTGTGTAGTGGCTCAGATCAAGACAGTTGAAAACGACGGCTATGAAGCTGTACAGCTTGGCTACGGCGAAATCAAGCTGAAGGTACAGAACGGTTCAGGCAAGGGCAAGAGAGTTCGCAGCGAAAAGTTCAAGAACGATCCTGTCAATATCACAAAGCCGCTTCTCGGTCACTTCAAGAAGAATGATATCGCTCCCAAGCGCACACTCAAGGAGTTCAGAGTTGCTGATATCAGCGCATATGAGCTCGGCGCAGTCATCAAGGCAGACACCTTCGCAGAAGGCGACAAGATCGACGTAACAGGAAAGAGCAAGGGTAAAGGTTATGCAGGCGTTATCAAGCGCTGGAATTTCCACAGACTGAAGGAATCTCACGGTTCAGGTCCTGTTGCTCGTCACGGCGGTTCTATGGGCGCCTGCTCAACACCTTCAAGAGTATGGAAGGGCAAGAAAATGGCAGGTCACCTTGGCGCAGAAAGAGTTACAGTACAGAACCTCACAGTTGTAAAGGTTGACGCTGAAAATAATCTTATTGCTATTAAGGGTGCCATCCCCGGTCCTAACGGCGGCATCGTTTCGATTTTTGACAGCGTTAAGGCGTAAGGGAAGGAGGAATAACAATGCCTAATATAGAAGTTCTCGATATGGCGGGCAACAAGGTGGGCGATGTAGAGCTTGCTGAGTCCGTATTCGGTATAGAACCCAATACAGTGGTTATGCACCAGATGGTAGTAAACTATCTTGCAAATAACCGTCAGGGCACACAGTCTGCTCTTACCCGCGCAGAGGTAAGCGGCGGCGGAAGAAAGCCCTGGAAGCAGAAGGGCACAGGTCACGCAAGACAGGGCTCAACAAGAGCTCCCCAGTGGACACACGGCGGCGTGGTTTTCGCTCCGAAGCCCAGAAGCTACAGATTTACAGTTAACAAGAAGGTAAAAAGACTTGCTATGAAGTCTGCTTTTTCAAGCAAGCTCAAGGACAGTCAGCTTATCGTTGTTGATAATGTAACAACAGAGGATTACAGCACAAAGACTATCGCTGCTATGCTCAAGGCAATCGGCGCTGAAAAGAAGGCACTGATCGTTCTTGAAAATAACGATACAAAGGTAGTAAACTCTGCAAGAAATATTCCCGGCGTTAAGACAGCGCAGGTAAATACACTTAATGTGTATGATATCATGAATGCTGATAAGCTCGTAATTGCAAAGGGCGCAATCAGCAAGATCGAGGAGGTATACGCATGACAGCCCGTGACATTATCATAAAGCCGGTCATCACGGAAAAGAGCATGGCAGGCGTTGCAGCCGGTACAAAATATACCTTCCAGGTTGCAAAAAGCGCTACAAAGATCGACATTGCAAGAGCAGTTGAAGAGATCTTCGGCGTAAAGGTTTCAAAGGTCAATACAGTAAACGTAAGAGGCCGTCTGCGCAGACAGGGCAGAACACAGGGCTACACTCCTTCATGGAAAAAGGCTTACGTAACACTGAAAGAGGGCAGCAAGCCCATAGAGTTCTTTGAGGGCATGATGTAAGCCTGACACAAAGACAGGCAGAATGAATGGAAAGTCAGCCGCTTTCCGCAAAGCCATCATGAGGAGAGTGAAATAAATGGCAATTAAGAATTATAAGCCGACTACACCGTCAAGAAGAAATATGTCGGTAGTAGATTATTCGGTTCTTTCTAAGGTAGCACCGGAGAAGAGTCTCCTTGCTCCTAAGAATAAGAAATCAGGCCGTAACAGCTACGGCAGAATTACCGTTCGTCACAGAGGCGGCGGAAACAGAAATAAGTACAGACTTATAGACTTCAAGCGTCAGAAGTTCGGCGTTGAGGCTGAAGTAAAGACTCTTGAGTATGATCCGAACAGAACAGCTCACATCGCTCTTATCGAGTATACAGACGGAACAAAGAGCTATATCCTTGCTCCTGTAGGTCTTAAAGTAGGCGATAAGGTAGTTTCCGGTCCTGAGGCAGATATCAAGGTCGGCAATGCACTTCCGCTTAAATATATCCCCGTAGGTACTTTCGTTCATAATGTAGAGCTTTATCCCGGCAAGGGCGCACAGCTTGCAAGAAGCGCCGGCAATATGGCTCAGCTTATGGCTAAGGAAAATAAGCTTGCACTGCTCAGACTTCCGTCAGGCGAGCTGAGAAACGTTCCCGAGAGCTGTATGGCAACCGTTGGTCAGGTAAGCAATATCGATCATGCTAACGTTAAGATCGGTAAGGCAGGCCGTAAGAGAAACATGGGTTGGAGACCGACAGTAAGAGGTTCTGTAATGAACCCGAACGACCACCCGCACGGCGGTGGTGAGGGTAAATCCCCCGTCGGACGTCCCGGTCCTGTTACTCCCTGGGGTAAGCCGGCACTTGGTTATAAGACCAGAAAGACACACAAGAGTTCTGATAAGCTTATCGTAAAGCGCAGAAACGGTAAATAATAAGGCATACAGAAAGGAGCTTTAATTATGAGCAGAAGCATTAAAAAGGGTCCTTATGTACAGCCTGTGCTGTTAAAAAGGGTTCAGCAGATGAACGAAACAGGAGAAAAGAAGATCCTCAAGACCTGGAGCCGTTCTTCAACAATCTTTCCTGATTTCGTAGGACATACATTTGCCGTCCATGACGGACGCAAGCACGTTCCGGTATATGTAACAGAAGATATGATCGGTCATAAGCTCGGCGAGTTCGCACCGACCAGAACCTTCAAGGGTCATGCCGGATCCAAAACATCTAAGTAATAAGCCGAAAGGAGTGTATGAACATGGAAGCAAGGGCAGAACTTAAATACGCCCGCATTTCACCGAGAAAGGTCAAGATAGTTCTCGACCTTATCCGTAATAAGCCCTGCGATTACGCAATGGCAGTTCTCAAGCACACACCTAAGGCTGCTTGTGAGGATCTTGAGAAGCTTCTCAAATCCGCAATGGCAAATGCTGAGAACAATTACAACATGGACGTTAATAAACTCTATGTAGCAGAGTGCTATGTAGGTCAGGGCCCGATTCTCAAGAGAATTCGCCCGAGAGCACAGGGTCGTGCATACAGGATAGACAAGAAAACATCACATATCACACTCGTGCTCAAAGAGACAGAATAATCAGGAGGAGGTTAGACTAATGGGCCAGAAAGTAAATCCGCACGGTCTTCGTGTAGGTGTTATCAAGAATTGGGACTCACGTTGGTTTGTAAGTGATAAAGACTTCGGCGAGACACTCGTAGAAGACTACAACCTCCGTAAGACTCTTAAAAATCAGCTCAAGGATGCAGGCGTTCCCAAGATTGAGATCGAGCGTGACGCTGCAAAGGTAAGAATTCATATTCACTGCGCTAAACCCGGTATGGTTATCGGCAGAGGCGGCGCAGAAATAGAAAAGCTTCGTGTAAAGTGCGAAAAGATGCTGGGCAAGCCCGTCGCGATCAATATCGTTGAGGTAAAGAACCCCGATGTAAATGCACAGCTCATCGCTGAGAATGTAGCTGCACAGCTTGAAAGAAGAATTTCCTATCGTCGTGCTATGAAGCAGGCAATAGGCAGAGCAATGAGATTCAATGCAAGAGGTATCAAGATCATGTGCTCAGGCCGTCTGGCAGGCGCCGAGATCGCAAGATCCGAGCAGTATCATGAGGGTACTATCCCGCTTCAGACTCTCAGAGCTGATATAGATTACGGTTTCGCTGAGGCTAATACCACATACGGTATCATCGGTATTAAGGTATGGCTGTACAAGGGCGAAGTTCTTAGTGACAACCGTAAGCCTCGCAGGGAAGGAGGCAGCAAATAATATGTTAATGCCTAAAAGAGTTAAATACCGCAGAGTTCACAGAGGTCGTATGACAGGTAAGGCTCTCCGTGGTAATAAAGTCACATACGGTGATTTCGGTCTCCAGGCACTTGAGCCTGGCTGGATCACAGCAAATCAGATAGAAGCTGCCCGTGTAGCTATGACACGTTACTGCAAGAGATTCGGTAAGGTATGGATCAAGATCTTCCCGGATAAGCCCGTAACAAAGAAGCCTGCTGAAGTCCGCATGGGTTCCGGTAAAGGTTCACCTGAGTTCTGGGTAGCAGTAGTTAAGCCCGGCAGAGTAATGTTTGAGCTTGGCGGCGTACCGGAAGAGACAGCAAGAGAAGCTCTTCGTCTTGCAGCTATGAAGCTGCCGCTCAAGACAAAGTTTGTAACTAAGGAAGAAACGGAGGTTGACGAATAATGAAGGCTTCAGAACTCAGAGAAATGACATCGGCTGAGCTTGACAGCAAGCTTCAGAGCCTCAAAGAGGAACTTTTCAACCTGCGTTTCCAGCTTACAGTCAATCAGCTGGAGAATCCCATGCGTATAAAGGCTGTAAAGAAGGACATAGCAAGAGTACAGACTGTTATACGTCAGAATGAACTTTCGCAGCAGGCTGACGCATAATAGGGAGGAGGAAACTGACTATGGAAAGAAACCTTAGAAAAACACTTGTCGGCAAGGTTGTAAGCGATAAGATGGACAAGACCGCAGTTGTAGCTATCGAGGACAGCGTAAAGCATCCCCTGTACAACAAGATCATCAAGCGTACTATCAGACTTAAGGTTCACGACGAGAACAACGAGTGCGGAGTCGGCGACCGTGTAAGGATCATGGAAACAAGACCGCTTTCAAAGGACAAGAGATGGCGCTTAGTAGAGATTATAGAGAAGGCTAAATAATTAGCCCTGTAAAGGAGGAACGCACTGTGATACAGCAGCAGACCTACCTCAAGGTTGCCGACAATACCGGCGCAAAGGAACTTATGTGCATCAGAGTTCTCGGCGGTACAGGCAGGAGGTACGCAAATATAGGTGACGTCGTAGTTGCTTCCGTTAAAAAGGCAGCACCCGGCGGCGTTGTAAAAAAAGGCGATGTCGTAAAGGCAGTTATTGTACGTTCAGCAAAGGGCGTACGCCGTGATGACGGTACTTACATCAGATTTGATGAAAATGCAGCCGTAATCATTAAAGAAGATAAAAACCCGAAGGGTACCCGTATATTCGGCCCGGTTGCAAGAGAGCTTCGTGACCATGACTACATGAAGATCCTTTCCCTTGCTCCCGAGGTACTTTAATGGAGGTGCTGACTATGAATAACAAAGTACATGTTAAAACAGGCGATACAGTCGTTGTTCTCAGCGGCGCCAATAAGGGCAAGCAGGGTAAGGTAATGGCTGTAAGCCCGAAGGAGGGCAAGGTAATCGTTGAGAAGGTAAACCTTGTCTCCAAGCATGTCAAGCCCCGCAGAATGGGCGAGACAGGCGGTATCGTAGAGGCTGAGGGCGCTATGTATGCTTCAAAGGTAGCAATCGTATGCCCCCGCTGCAAGAAGGCCACAAGAATTGGTCATAACGTTCTTGAGGACGGTACCAAAGAACGCATTTGCAGAAAATGCGGTGCAGCGCTTTAATAGGAGGTAAACTTTAAATGGCAAGACTGAAAGACTTTTATGTAAAAGAAGCTGCTCCTGCTCTTATGAAGAAGTTCTCCTACAAGAGCGTAATGCAGATTCCTAAGCTTGACAAGATCGTCATTAATGTTGGCGCAGGTGAAGCAAGAGAAAATTCAAAGGCTATAGACGCTATTTCCGGAGACCTTGCACAGATCACAGGTCAGAAGCCCATGGTTTGTAAGGCAAAGAAATCTGTAGCTAACTTTAAACTCAGAGAGGGTATGCCCATCGGTGTCAAGGTAACACTCAGAGGCGCTAAGATGTATGAGTTCATGGACAGACTCTTCAATGTAGCACTCCCGAGAGTTCGTGACTTCCGTGGTATCAACCCCAACTCCTTTGACGGCCGTGGCAATTACAACATGGGTCTCAAGGAACAGCTTATCTTCCCGGAGATCGACTTCGATAAGGTAGATAAGGTTCGCGGTATGGATATCTGCTTTGTAACAACAGCTAAAACAGATGAAGAAGCACGTGAGCTGCTCACACTTATGGGCGCTCCGTTTGCGAAATAAGGAGGGATCACCGTGGCAAAGACATCTATGAAAGTTAAACAGCAGAGAGAGCCGAAGTTCTCAACCCGTGCATATAACAGATGCAAGATCTGCGGCAGACCTCATGCTTATCTCCGTAAATTCGGTATTTGCCGTATCTGCTTCAGAGAGCTTGCTTACAAGGGCGAGATCCCGGGCGTTAAGAAGGCAAGCTGGTAAGTCAAGTTTTAAGGAGGTAAACTGAATCATGCAGATTACAGACGCAATCGCAGATCTGCTTACGAGAATCCGTAATGCAAATACTGCAAAACACGATACAGTAGAAGTACCTGCTTCAAATATCAAGAAGGCTATCGTACAGATCCTTTTGGATGAGGGCTATATCAAGAGCTTCACAGTTGTTGATGACGGCAAGCAGGGTATGATAAAGATCACGCTGAAGTACGGCGAGGGCAAGAGTCCTGTTATCACAGGTCTTAAGAGAGTATCAAAGCCCGGTCTGCGTATCTACAGCGATGTAGAAAATATGCCGAAGGTTATGAAGGGACTCGGCGTTGCGATCATCTCCACTTCAAAGGGCGTTATGACTGACCGTCAGGCTCGCAAGGAGAATGTAGGCGGCGAAGTTCTCGCATACATCTGGTAATTGGGGGTACAGATAAAATGTCTCGAATTGGAAGAAAGCCCATAAATATTCCCGCTGGCGTTGAGGTAAAGATTAACGACGGTGTTGTAACAGTAAAGGGTCCCAAGGGTACTCTTACACAGAAGGTACATCCTAATATGGATGTAAAGGTAGAAGGTACAGAGGTTATCGTTTCTCGTCCTGATGATGAGAAACTTAACCGTTCACTCCACGGTCTGACAAGAACACTTATCCATAATATGGTTGTCGGTGTTACCGAAGGCTATAAGAAAGAGCTTGAGGTAAATGGTGTTGGTTACCGTGTACAGAAGCAGGGCAAGAACCTTGTGATGAACCTCGGTTATTCACATCAGGTCATCGTATCCGATACTGATGATATCACTATCGAAGCTCCCGGCCCGAACAGGATCATCATCAGCGGTATCGACAAGCAGAAGGTCGGCCAGTTTGCAGCGGAAGTAAGAGAAAAGCGTCCGCCTGAGCCGTATAAGGGCAAGGGTATCAAGTACGCCGGAGAGCATATCCGCCGCAAGGAAGGTAAGGCCGGTAAGGGTAAGAAGTAATAAAGGAGTGAATAAACCATGGTTAAAAAGTCTGATACAAATAAGGCAAGACTTACTCGCCACAAGAGAGTCAGAGGTAAGGTCAGCGGTACAGCTGCTCGTCCTCGTCTCAACGTTTTCCGCTCCACCAATAACATCTATGCTCAGCTCATAGATGATGTAAAGGGTGTTACCCTTGCATCAGCTTCAACGCTGGACAAGGAAATTGAAGGTTACGGCGGAAATAAGGACGCTGCTCGTAAGGTTGGCGCACTCATTGCAAAGAGAGCTGCTGATAAGGGCATTACAGAGGTAGTTTTTGACAGAGGCGGATACATATTCCACGGCCGTGTCAAGGAACTCGCAGAAGGCGCTCGTGAGGGCGGCCTGAAGTTCTAAGTAAGGAGGAGTAACTTTGGCTTTAATCGACGGATCTACTTTAGAGATGAAAGAACACGTTGTTGCCATCAACCGTGTATCTAAAACAGTAAAGGGCGGTCGTATCTATAAGTTTGCCGCTCTTATAGTAGTCGGAGACGGCAACGGTACAGTCGGCTTTGGTATCGGCAAGGCAGGCGAAGTTCCGGATGCAATCCGCAAGGGTATAGAGGACGCTAAGAAGAATCTTATGAAGGTTTCTCTTAAGGGTACAACTATTCCTCACGAAGTAACAGGCATTTACGGCGCAGGCAAGGTTCTTATGAAGCCTGCTGCTCCCGGTACCGGTGTTATCGCCGGCGGTCCGGTTCGTGCCGTTATCGAAGCAGTCGGTATCAAGGATATCAGAACAAAGGCTCTGCGTTCAAATAATCCCTGCAATGTTGTAAGAGCAACACTCGCAGGTCTTCAGAGCCTCAGAACAGCAGACGAGGTTGCCGCAGTAAGAGGCAAGTCTGTTAAGGAAATTTTATAATAATTGGGAGGACAGCAATATGGCACAGCTCAAAATTACTCTTAAAAAGAGTCTTATCGGCAGACCTAAGGACCAGATTGCTACTGCACAGTCACTCGGACTCAGAAAGCCGGGCAACACTGCGGTTCAGCCCGATAATGTACAGACCAAAGGTAAGGTGGCAAAGATCAGCCATCTCATCGAGGTTGAGGAAGCTTAATAGAGGAGGTGCGATAAAATGAATTTGCAAGAACTTTCACCTGCTGAGGGTGCAAAAAAGGGTTCTAAAAGGATCGGCAGAGGTCACGGCTCAGGCTGGGGCAAAACAGCCGGCAAGGGACATAAGGGTCAGAAGGCTCGTTCCGGCGGCAGCATCCGTCCCGGATTTGAAGGCGGTCAGATGCCTCTCCAGAGAAGAATCCCTAAGAGAGGATTCAACAATATCTTCGCAAAGAAAATCGTCGCTATCAATGTATCTGCTCTTGAGGCTTTTGATAACGATACTGAGGTAACAGTTCAGGCATTGATCGAGAAGGGCATCATCAAGAATGAATATGATGGCGTTAAGGTTCTCGGCAATGGTAATATCACAAAGAAGCTCACCGTTAAGGTAGCAGCTTTTTCAGAATCAGCAAAGCAGAAGATTGAAGCTGCAGGAGGAAAGGCTGAGGTGATCTGATTTGTTCAAAACAATCGCTAATGCCTGGAAGGTGCCTGACCTTCGCAAAAAAATGCTTTTTACGATCTTCATAGTTATCATCTTCAGAATTGGTTCCAAGATACCGGTACCATTTCTTGAAGTTGAGGCTTTGAAGGAATTAACAAAGAGTTGGAATGACTCCAACAATATGCTCGCCTTTTTCGATACATTCTCCGGCGGTGCGTTTTCAAATGCAACGCTGTTCGCAATGTCGGTAACACCGTACATCAACTCTTCAATTATAATGCAGCTCCTTGCTGTAGCGATCCCCGCTCTTGAAAGGCTGCAGAAAGAGGGTACGGAAGGAAGAAAGAAATTAGCATCCATTACACGATATGTTACGGTAGCCCTTGGTATTATACAAGGCTCGGCATATTATGTATACCTGCTTCGTTCGGGTATCACAAGCTATAGCGGATGGAATTTCGAGGGAATCTACTCCGCAGTTGTAATCGTTCTTGTATTTACAGCCGGTACCGCCCTTATGATGTGGCTCGGTGAACAGATAAATCAGAACGGTCTCGGAAACGGTATCTCCATTCTTCTTTTTGTTGGTATTATCGCAAGACTGCCTTTCACATTCCTTGGCCTGTGGGAAACATTCTACGGTCTCGGCATCAAGGCAGGAGATGTAAAGAATATAATTTATCCTATTGTATTCGTTGTACTTTTCCTCATTATCATATGGGTAATCGTATTTATGAACGATGCAGAGCGCAGGATCCCTGTACAGTATGCTAAGCGAGTTGTCGGACGCAAAATGTACGGCGGACAAAGCTCACACCTGCCTATCAAGGTAGGTCTTTCGGGAGTAATGCCTATTATATTTGCAAGCTCGATCCTGTCAATTCCTCAGACAATACTTCTGTTCCTTGATCAGAGTACTCTGAATGACTTCTGGAAAGGTTTCTTCAGTCTTTTCTCACCGAGCAACTGGCTTTATATCTGTCTTTACTTCCTCATGATTATCGGATTCGGTTATTTCTATGTAACCATCCAGTATAATCCTATCGAAATGTCAAACAATCTTCGTCAGAACAACGGCACAATACCGGGTATCCGTCCCGGCAAGCCCACAACTGATTATATAGCCAAGATCATTTCAAGAATCACTCTGATCGGGTCACTCTTCCTTGCATTCATTGCAATAGTACCGCTGATTTTCAGCAATCTGACCGGTCTCTCAGGTCTTATGATGGGCGGAACATCCGTCATCATCCTTGTAGGTGTTGCTCTTGAAACAATGAGGCAGCTCGAGTCCCAGTTGATGATGCGTCATTATAAGGGATTCCTGGATTAATAAATCTTATATCAGAAGACGAAAGGAGCAAAACTTTATGAACATTATTTTACTCGGTGCCCCCGGCGCAGGTAAAGGAACGCAGGCAGAAGTTATTTGTGATCGTTTGAACATTCCGACAATTTCAACCGGAAATATTATCAGAGAAGCGCTGAAAACCGGTACTGAAATGGGTCTCAAGGCTAAATCCTACATGGAAGCCGGTCAGCTCGTTCCCGATGAGGTCGTAATCGGCATCATTAAGGAAAGACTTGCAAAGGATGACTGCAAGAACGGTTTCATCCTTGACGGTTTCCCGAGAACCATTCCCCAGGCCGAGGCTCTGGACAAAATGGGTATCGTGATCGATAAGGTCATTGATATCGAAGTAGCTGATGAGGCTATAATGAAGAGAATGTCCGGACGCCGCGTCTGCGAGAAGTGCGGCGCAAGCTACCACATTGAATATAAGCTCCCCGCTAAGGAAGGAGTTTGTGACAGCTGCGCAGGCGCCCTTGTTCAGCGTAAGGATGACCATCCCGATACAGTAAAAGCTCGTCTTGAGGTTTACCATAAGGAAACCGAGCCTCTCAAGGATTATTATGAGAAGCAGGGCAAGCTTACAATAGTTGAAGGACAGAGTACTGTTGAAGATACTACAGCTCTGATCATGAAGGCTGTTGAAGCGTAAAAAATATGGTGATCCTGAAAACCGCCCGTGAGATCAGAAAAATGAGGGAAGCGGGCAGAATTTCATCCGGAGCTTTGCGTGAAGCAGGAAAGGCTGTACAGCCTGGGGTATCGACCCTTGAAATTGACAATATCGTCCGTAACTATATCGAGAAACAGGGGGCTGTGCCCTCGTTTCTCGGGTACGGAGGATTTCCTGCAAGCGCTTGTATTTCGGTTAATAATGTAGTCATCCACGGCATACCAAGCTCCAAAACGATACTCAGATCGGGAGATATCGTCAGTATAGATGTTGGTGCAAAGTTTAACGGATATCATGGTGATAACGCTTTCACCTTTCCCTGCGGAGATGTTTCAGAAGAAGCTAAGGCTTTGATGAATGCTACAAGGGAAGCGCTTATGCGTGGTATCGCACAGGCTTTGGCAGGCAACAGACTGGGAGATATCGGGGCTGCTGTACAAAGGTATGTCGAGGCGCGCAGTTACTCGGTGGTGAGAGATTTTGTCGGCCACGGAGTAGGTGCGAAGCTGCATGAAGACCCGAACGTACCTAATTACGGCACACCGGGAAAAGGTGTGCGTTTGCTGCCGGGTATGACGATAGCAATTGAACCTATGGTAAACCAGGGTACTCACAGAGTAAGGGTACTCGATGATGACTGGACAACAGTTACGGCTGACGGAAAGCTGTCTGCACATTTCGAGCATACAGTGGCAATCACGCCGGACGGTCCCGTGATACTTACATTGCCTGATTGAGGTGTAAAAAAATGGTATATCAGAGAGGTACAGTCGTCAGATCAAAGGCAGGGCATGATAAAGGAAGCTTTTATGCTGTAATAAAGGTAGAAAATGATAGTGCACTTCTGACCGACGGTGATAAAAGAAGCATCAGCAGTCCTAAGAGAAAAAAGCTCCTTCATCTTGCATATACAAGAACTGTTCTCGGTGAACAGATTATGAATGATGACAGTAAAATACGTCAGGAGCTTCTGAGCTTCAACAGTAAGGTCAGATCCTGCTAAGGAGGCAATTTTATGTCAAAGGAAGACGTAATTGAGGTAGAGGGTGTTGTAAAAGAGGCTCTTCCGAATGCACAGTTCAAAGTAGAGCTTCCCAACGGACATATAATACTTGCTCACATTTCGGGAAAACTCAGGATGAATTTCATCAGGATACTCCCGGGTGACAAGGTAAAGATCGAGATGTCGCCGTACGATCTTACGAAGGGTCGTATAACATGGCGCAGTAAGTAATTCCCTGAAGGGATACGAAAGGAATGATAACACGATGAAAGTCAGACCTTCAGTTAAAAAGATATGCGAAAAATGCAAGGTTATCAAGCGCAAGGGCAAAATCATGGTTATCTGTGAAAACCCCAAGCATAAGCAGCGTCAGGGTTAATGGCGCAATAATACCAACGGAGGTGCAAACATAAATGGCACGTATTGCAGGTGTAGATTTACCCAGAGATAAGAGAGTCGAGATCGGCCTTACCTATATATTCGGCATCGGCCGCAAGACATCCAATGATATATTAGCAGCTACAGGCGTTAATCCTGATACCCGTGTAAGAGATCTTACCGAAGAGGATATCGCTAAGATCAAGGAATACATTGATCATAACTGCAGAGTAGAAGGTGACCTCAGAAGAGATATCGCATTCGATATCAAGAGACTGATCGAGATCGGTTGCTACAGAGGAATCCGCCATCGTACAAATCTTCCCGTAAGAGGTCAGCGTTCAAAGACAAACGCTCGTACCAGAAAGGGTAAGAGAAAGACAATGGCTAATAAGAAGAAGTAATCAGGAGGGATAACTGATGGCAGTTCAGAAAGGTGCTAAAAAGGCTACTGTACGCAGACGCCGTGAGCGTAAAAATATCGAGAAGGGCGCAGCGCACATTCAGTCAACATTCAATAATACGATCGTAACGATATCTGATGTTCACGGAAATGCAATTTCATGGGCAAGCGCAGGTGAGCTCGGCTTCAGAGGCTCCAGAAAGTCAACTCCGTTCGCAGCACAGTCAGCAGCAGAAACAGCAGCAAAGGCAGCTATGGAGCATGGTATGAAGTCCGTTGAGGTTTATGTAAAGGGACCGGGTGCAGGTCGTGAGGCTGCGATCCGTGCACTTCAGTCCGCAGGTCTTGAGGTCAGCATGATCAAGGACGTAACACCTATTCCCCACAACGGTTGCCGTCCTCCCAAGAGAAGACGTGTATAATTTAACGGAGGTGCTAAGAAAATGGCAGTAAACAGAGATCCTATTCTCAAGAGATGCAGATATCTCGGAATCAGCCCGGCAGCAGTCGGCATAGATAAATCATCAAAGAGAAACCCTAATGCAAATTCCAGAAGAAAGGTTTCCGAGTACGGAATCCAGCTCAAGGAAAAGCAGAAGCTCAAGTTCATCTACGGCGTTCTTGAGAAGCCTTTCCATCATTATTTTGAGCTTGCTTCAAAGATGGAGGGTCAGGCAGGTAATAACCTGATCACAATTCTTGAATCAAGACTTGATAATGTTGTATTCAGAATGGGTTATGCTCTTACAAGAAGAGACGCAAGACAGCTTGCAACACATGGTCACTTCCTTGTAAACGGACAGAAGGTTGACATTCCTTCATACAGAATCAAAGCAGGCGATGTTATCACACTTAAAGAGAAGAGCAGAAGCAGCGCTAAGTTCAAGGATACACTTGAGCAGACAGCAGGCAGAACAACTCCTCTCTGGCTCGAAGTTAATAAAGAACAGAATAGTGCTAAGGTAGTAAGAATGCCTTCTATCGAGGATATCGATTATGAAGTTGCTCCTCACCTTATCGTTGAGTTGTACTCCAAGTAATCTTTTGTTTAGTTCGGTTACACAAACGGCGGCTTTTGCCGCCTGATGTTAAGGAGGTTAGCTGATGTTCGAATTTCAAAAGCCCAGAATAGAAACAACAGAATTATCCGATGACGGCAGAATCGGCAGATTTGTCGTAGAGCCCCTTGAGAGAGGCTTCGGCATTACTCTCGGCAACAGCCTGCGCAGAGTACTCCTTTCCTCACTGGAGGGTGTAGCTGTTACTTCCATCAAGATAGATGGAGTATTGCATGAATTCTCAACCATCCCCGGCGTCAAAGAGGATGTTACCGCAATAGTCCTTAATATGAAGGGTCTTATTGCAAAGCTCCATTGTGACGGTCCTAAGACTGTTGAGATAAGTGCGGAAGGCCCGTGCGTGGTTACGGCGGAGTCAATCAAGAAGGATGCAGAAGTTGAGATACTTAATCCCGATCTTCACATTGCAACACTCGGCGAGGGCGCAAAGCTGTATATGGAGATCACTCTCAGCAAGGGCAGAGGTTATATCTCTGCTGAACGCAATAAAGAGGAGCTTGCACAAAATAATGCAAGCGTGATCGGCATACTTCCTATCGACTCTATATATACGCCTGTTTTGAAGGTCAATTATAACATAGAAAATACTCGTGTCGGCCAGATAACAGACTATGACAAGCTGACAATTGATGTAGTGACCAACGGTGTAATATCCGCTCAGGAGGCTGTATCTCTTGCTGCAAAGGTACTTACAGAGCATCTGAATCTGTTTGTAAACCTTTCCGATAAGGGTACAAATACTGAGGTTATGGTTGAAAAGAATGACCAGGGCAAGGAGAAGGCTCTTGAAATGACTATTGAAGAGCTTGATCTTTCTGTTCGTTCCTTCAACTGTCTCAAGAGGGCAAATATCAACACTGTTGAGGATCTTACAAACAAGACCGAGGACGAGATGATGAAGGTCAGAAATCTCGGACGTAAGTCGCTGGATGAAGTTATTGACAAGCTTAACAAGCTGGGCTTTACACTTCGCAGCAATGATGAATAATATTATTACCATATAAAGGAGTGAAAATCGATGCCCGGAACAAGAAAACTCGGCAGAGAGACTGCTCATAGAACAGCTATGCTCAGAGCTATGGTTACTTTCCTGCTCGAAAACGGCAAGATCGAAACAACCGTTACCCGCGCTAAAGAAGTAAGCGCTTTGACAGAAAAGTTCATTACTCTTGCAAAGGTAGAGAACCTTGCAAATAAAAGAGCTGCTATGGCTTTTATTACCAAGGAAGATGTTGTAAATAAACTCTTCACAGAGACTGCACCTAAGTATGCAGACAGAAACGGCGGTTATACCCGTATCACAAAGATCGGCCCCCGTCGTGGCGATGCAGCTGAAATGGCTGTTATCGAGCTTATCTGATTTAAAGTTGCCGGCTTGTCGGGATTTCATTCCGGCAGGTCGGTTTTTGGATTTTGAATGGAGAATATATGAAAAATAAACGTATTATATATTCCGTTTTATTTATCGTGCTTGTTATTGTTGAGGTATTTATCGGAGTATTCGTGCATGACAGCTTTGTAAGACCGTATATCGGAGATGTACTTATCGTAATTGTTATTTATTGCTTTATAAGGATATTTATACCGGAAAAAGTGAAAATGCTCCCGCTTTATATATTTTTGTTTTCGGCAGGTGTTGAAGTATTGCAGGGATTGCATATTGCAGATATGCTGGGAATAACATCACCGCTGATAAGAACGATAATAGGGACGGTATGCGACCCGAAGGATATTGTCTGTTATGCGGCAGGATGTGTTATCATGGGAATATATGAAATAATAATGCACAGAGTAAATATGAAAGGGGTCGTTACAAATGAATCAGAACATACAGAATAATAATGACGAAGGATTTGTCAAAGGGATGCTTATTGCAGCAGGTCTTGGGGCTGCCGGAGGGATTGTCGGGGGCGCTTTATGGTTCGGACTTTCATTTCTCGGCAGACTTGCTTTTATTTCGGGAATTATTGCGGGGCTTGGAGGCGGAGTCGGCGCAATGATAACAGGAAAGAATGGTCTTCCG
>Ga0326508_1000015_pt1 | contig 14931 bp, 4 predicted proteins | sample 1_2617_0518_FD_203651 | JGI IMG/M metagenome (GOLD analysis project Ga0326508, IMG submission 203651) | Metatranscriptome of bovine rumen microbial communities from UC Davis, California, United States - 1_2617_0518 (Metagenome... | ecosystem: Host-associated > Mammals > Digestive system > Stomach...
ATGTTCTTCAGCTTGAAGTAGGAACCGTTTTCAATCCAACGGTCGGAGAAGCGGCTGTTGCCTTGCGGATCCTTATAGACGCTGCGAGGCACGTTTGTCACCTGACCCTCATACGACCAGCGACGTGTCACAGCTGTTGTCTGGTTGATGAACTGTGAGCCACTCTCCAGCACAGCACGCTGGTAGTTGTAGATGTCGTTGCCAACAGAATAGTTGAAGTTGGTCGAAAGTGACCAGTTCTGACCGATATGGAAACGAAGTTGGATGTTACCGTAGATATCGGGGTTGGGATCGCCGATAATCACACGGTCGTCAGCACGACCATCGGAGCCGTCGCTGATGATGCCATCTTGGCTAGTGTCAACGAAGCGCATGTCGCCAGCTTCGAAAGGAATGGCATTTCCTGCCTCGTCAAGGTAGGCAAGCCCTTCCTGAGCAGCAGCCTCAGAGTCCTTATATACACCATTGGTCTTGAAACCGTAGAAAACACCCACGGGGCTACCCACCTGCGAGAGGATATCAGCATTGTAGATGTGCAGCAGAGGCATAGACGAAACGCCCTGAGGCAGACGGCTCAGCTTGTTCTTGTAGTGACCGATGCTGGCACCCACTTCCATCTTAAAGTTGCGATTGTTGATGACCTTGGCATTGAAGGCAACATCGAAGCCGTTGTTCTTCAACGCACCGTCGTTGGTGTAGTAGTTGGTCAGACCTGCCACGTAGGCCAGTGTGCCGAGCGTGATGAGGTTATTAGTCTTTGACCAGAAGTAGTTGGCACGCAGATTCAGGCGGTTATTGAAGAAGTTACCATCAAAACCGACATTGAAGCGGTTGGTGGTCTCCCACTGCAAGGAAGAGCTACCAATATTGCCAAGGCTAAGAGTGGATGTACCACTATCGCTACCGCCAAACACGAGTTCGGTGTCCATGTAGGTCAGAGTTGCAGAGTTGTCCATGGCATCATTGCCCACAGACTCAAAACCAGCGTTCACCCTCAGCATGTTCACAAGCTTGGTTGGACGGAACCAGTCTTCATTGGTCATCACCCATGCTGCCTGAATGGATGGGAAGAAACCCCAGCCTACACCGAACATCTTGGTGCCGGCGTTCTTGCCAAAGCGAGATGAGGTTTCCATAGAGAGCTGGCCTGTAAGGTAGTAACGCTCTTTGTAGTTATAGTCAAGATTTGCGTAATAGGCCAATGTGCGCCAGTTGGTGTCGGAACCTTCGATTCTACGGTTCTGAGCAGCACTATCAGGGCTCTTGTCATCCGAAGAGTTATCAGCGTAGATGTATGAAGCACGATAGGTGTCGTTCATGAAACGCACGCCACCAAGCAGGTCAAGCTTATGTGAACCGTTGCTGAATATCTTCCAGTCAGCCTGAGTGTCGGAGAACAAAGCGTTGTGACGTGAGAAGACAGAGTTTCTGGAGTTCTCAGTCGTAATTTTATTTCCTTCGAACAGTACGGCCGGCATACCGATTCTCGGTGTGTAGTATGTCTCGTCAAGACTCTGTGCCGAGTAGCTGAATGTCTCCGTCAGCGAGAAGTCCTTGCTGGGGTTCCATGTAGGTGCGATGGTGACGTTCATCATAGTGCAGTCATAGCGGTTCTTGTTCTTAGCATCAGCGTTAACAAGTATAGCCACAGGGTTGGCGATGCGACCACGAGTGCCGATTACCTCGTCCAGGTAGGTGTCGGCATCAGCGATGAAGTTTGACTGCTGACGGTCTGTCGAGAAGTCGTATGGTGTGAGGAACGGTGCCTTGATGTTGGCAAGTGCTGCTGGCGAAGCCAACGCCTGCAGGTTCTGGTTGACACCCCAACCATCGCTACGCAGGTTACGAGTGATGTTGGCGTAGCTGGCATCAAAGCGAGTATAGAACCAACGGTTCAGCACAATGTCGGTGTTGAAGCGCACGTTGAAACGCTCCATGTCGTTCTTCTTCAGAGTCGATTTGGCATTGCTATAACCCACGGAGAGGTTGTACTGTGCGATGTCGTCACCACCCTGAATGGAAATACCGTAGTTCTGCTTGAAGGCCGTATGATAGACTTCCTTGCCCCAGTCCGTATTGTTGTGATACATATTATAATAATAGTCATCCACATTATTGGGGTCAGTACCAAGGAACTTGAAGTCAGTCAAGCGCGAGTTGGAGGTCTTCAGCAGGTCAGACACGTATGAGCGATACTGGTTGGCATCCATCAGGTCGAGCTTCTTCGGACGAGTCTCTACACCGGCGTTGATGTTCACGTCGATGCGAGTGGCCATCGAATGACAACGCTTCGTCTTGATGGAGATGACACCATTGGCTGCCTTGGCACCATAGATGGCGGTACCATTCTTCAGCACCTCCACAGACTCGATGTCATCGATGTTGATGCCCAGCAAGAGGTTGTTAAAGTAACCTGTATGGAGCATCGTGGCATCATACATCTGGTCGAACACGACGCCATCCAGAAGAATGAGCGGCATGGAGTTCGAGTTGAGCGAGTTCAAACCATTGATGAACATTGCCACGCCCTGTCCGGGATTGGCAGAACGCTGGATGCTTCTCACGTCAGCACCCAGACGGTTCTGGATTTCCTGGTCGATGGTCAGCGAAGGTGTGTTGACAAAACCCTCTGTCACCACTCGCTTACGCGCAGTAGCATCGGTGTTGTAGTCTGTCTGCAGAACATCTGGCTGCAGGAAGGCATCCACCTTCTCCGTGCGTCCATTGATGGACACGTTGTTAAGGTTGTAACCTTGCAAATGCACCGATAACATTGTCACGAACTTGGGGACCTTGATGGTATAGTCACCATTCTCGTCGGCCATGGCCGTGTAGTATTTGTTGTTAAAGGCCTGGATTTGTGCACCAGCCAAGGGCTCGCCCGTGATGGCATCTACAACTTTACCCTTCACCTCTATAGTGGGGTACTGTTTGACTTGCGGTGCCTTCTTCACCTTGGCAGCCACCTCTGTTACCGTTTCCTCTTCCACGGCTTCATCCTGCGCAACGACGGGAAGCGAAGTCCCGAGGAAAAGCATGAGTGCTGCGATTCCGTATTTATTGAAGTGCTGCATAATCAGTTATGTGTATTAGAAGTTATCAACTTGTAGTTCTTTCTCTGCGGAGCTGCAACCTTAGGGCCTTCGTGCCTCTTCACCTCCACAGCATTGCTGGGGTCATGCGGCTTTAAGATGACCTTGTTGAGAAGCATCTCAACTGAATAGTTATTACGATGCTCGAGTGGCACCTGCGAACGGATAATTATCATGGCACCATTGTCGGGACGGCCAAAGTAAGCGTTCTTGAATGTCCACTGTCCCAGATAGATGGTATCATTGACCACGGGGAAGTAATCCTCACCCTTGAAGCGGTTGACAGGTGTCGTGAAGATGGTGGCATCTTCCTCCACAGGGTCTGGGTTGGTCATCAACATATCTGTCGTGGTATTCTCCGGGAACTGTCCGACATGATCCTTATCGGCAGGGTCGTTGTTACGCTCCATGACGGCTGCCGTGAAACGATAACCTCTCAGGTTCATCTCCTCCTCAGGCTGGTCTGTGTAATATTCCTTCATCCAGATTGGGCATGTCACCAAGTACATCTCGTAAGTGCCTGAAAGCGTATTCTCCACGTTCAAAGCCACCTGGATGTCACCAGCTGCGTTCGGAGTGCATATCGCATAGGAGTATGTATTGCGTCTCGTCTCGGAATTTACCAATTCCGTCATCTCCTCGTCCGCATACGTGTTATGCGTCCAAGTCCATGTTCCAAATCTATTATAGATGGTATTAGGCAGATTCGTAGTGTACAGCGGAGTCTTGCCAGAACTGTCTGTCAGTTTGTTGATAGTACCGTTGGCGAAGTTGGTCTTGATGGGCTTGAAGAACTGTTCGTATATGCTAAAAGGATACTCATCCACTTCGTATGCCGTACCGTTGGAGCACTCCATGGGGTCACCGCACTTGGCGAGGATGTCATTAACCTCCGTGAACTCAGGCAGTTCCTCTGGCATCGTACGATAATAGACGTGCTCATACCACATCCATCTTGTGTAGTTGGTCGATTTCAGCGAGTCCTCTAAGTGTTCGTTGGCGTTCTTGTTGTAGAACAAATCTGTCAACGAGAAGTAGTTGGCATAGTGGCGCGTGAGAGAGTCGCAAATGCTCGGGCTATCCTCATCCAAATCCTTGTCGAGAGAAGGGTTGAAGACGAGCAGCTTCTCGGCCTCCTTGTAGCGTTCCTGCCAAGCCCTGGCTGTCGGGATGATGGCGATGAAGCTGGAGTCTTCCTCATAGAGACGTGCATCCACGTTCTTCAGCACGGTGTTGTTTGGTTCAAGGTATTTATACACCCAAATCTTGTCACCGTTCTCATCCACGCCACGGTTTACCGACTTACTCTCTATCAGTGTGTCGGCATTGTTGACGGAATTGTAGAGGAAGGAATAGAGCGAACAATCCTCTTTACCCTCGTTGTCGTCGAGTCTATAAAGATCGCGGATTTTCTCCAGCAAGTTCACAGCAAATGGGTTCGGAGAATCGATGATATAGAGAATTCCGTTCGTGCAAGCCACGTTGCAGTTTTCCGGGTCGGCATCGATGGCGGTGACACAGAACTTGCCGTCAGCGGTCATCGTGCCAATCTTCTTATTCATGAGGTTGAATGTCTGGTCTTCGGAGCTAAGAGTCCAAAGGTAACGTGCCACGTGGTTCTTGATGAACTCATTGACCACCTCTGCCGAGTCTTGCACACGTTCACCATTATCGTCGATGTAGTCCGACAATGTGAAGGTTCCGTCAGCAGGTGCCCACACTGTATAAGTGTTGGAGGAAGAAAGTTCCTTGTCAAAGCCGTATGCCTTCACCACCTTGGCGAATTCTGGTGCCTTCTCCTCCAGCGCCTGCATGGCCGAGCCGTTGAACTTCAGCTGAGGTGCCGTATCGTAGTGGTCATTCCAGGTGTCGGTACATGCGCACATAGCAACAATGCCTGCTGCCACCATCAGTCCAGCACGGAATGTATTCTTGATGTTATTCATAATGCTTCAAGTTGTTAGTGGTTCGCTCCGCTCGCTCCGTGCTCACGGGGCGAACCATATTCTATTTACAAAATAGGTTCTGGATAATATTCGTTGTTATATACCGAACGCGGACAGATTTCGAGGAAGTCGAGGTTCAGCTCATTGTTATCCGACTCCATCTTCTGTTGGATGCGCAGGTACTGGTCGGTCTTGCCATCGGTCGTGAATGTGCCGATGACCCTGCGGATGGTGTTGTTCTGGTTACGGAAGGTCGTAGCATCATTCGACCATTCGTCACGCACACCACTTGCGTAGCAGTTTGGACCTTTCATCCACTGAATGTTATGGATAGCGTTGTCGAAGGCCTGAATGGCATCCTGGTCATTATTGAATGACTTGTCATCCTTGAAACCGAAGAGCGATTCGCCGTTTCCTCGCATATCGAAGGGGATGCCCTGAGGTATCATATGGTCAGGATCGGAACCAAGATAATACTGTACGATACCTCGGGTATCAAAGCCAACGCATGTCATCATGCGAACCTCGTATGTTCCTTGGGGAACAGGAGGCAACTTGATAGTGAAGTCATAACGTCCCTTGAATATCATCTCGTCTGCTTCGTATGACCAGAAATTAAGGGTACGTGCACGCACATGCATGTGTGTCTGAGCCGACAGCGTGAAGTTTCGTGCATATCCGGGTTTGAAGCCGATACTGCGGTTCTTGTTGGCAGAAGCGGTACTGGTATTGTAAGACGTTCCATAAACTTGTCCGTCCTGTGAGTGTCCACGTGCAACCTCACCGTCTGTCATCTTGGTCATGAAGTCAGGCGAAAGTGTCGTGCCATCCACGCGGATGCAGTCGTCACAGACGATATTGCGCATCGTCTCGTCGTATGCCAAGATGCCATCCACATAATGGTAGATTCCGTTGATACCCTGCTGTCTCATCTTGTGTTCGTTCGGACGTGCCACGCGAACACCGGGTGCCCAGCCACCGCGTGAGTCGGGACCGTTCATCACACCACGACGGTTAATCCACAGACCACCTGAGCGGTTACCGCTACCAGCTCTCGATCCGTATGGGTAAGAGAACTTCATGATAGAGTGAGGCAAAAGGGTCGGATACCAGTCACAGATGTCGTATGCCTCACGGTTGAAGTTGTGCGACAGCTTATACTGAGAGGCATCGCCGTCGTAGCACGTGAGTCCCCAGTAAGAGCCCCAGCGATCCAGCACATGGTAGGCCATAAACTTATAGAGGGCATTGCGAGGGTCTTTCCTGTCGGTTACATTTGCGTCTTCTGGATAGAACGGGTCATATATCTCGTGCGCCTTGGCTTCCAGGTCTTCGAGCGTGGTGATGCCGTACCTATCCTCAAGAATTGAGTCAGGACAGATGAAGACGGTGTAGTTGAAGTAGCGTTTCACGGGATATGCCACGTTGTCGTACTCACCGCCTGAACCATCAGCATACTTAGCCGTTGGGATACAGAGTTTGTTATTCGTCCACGTGCAGGAGTCAATACGATCCTGGTCGGTTGCCCACCCATACGTATCATCGATGTAGTTCTGCTGAATGAGATCCATAATACCAGTTACGGTCAGTGCCTCAGCATATCGGCTGCACGCAGGGTTGTTCATGATAATGGTGCCTATAAGTTCGTGGCTGGCGTTGACGATGTCGCTCATAGTATGTACCACACCGTTGGCCACTGAGTCATCGGCGTGAATCATACGTGCATTCTGGTTGATGTAGAGACTAACCACAGAGTCCTGTGATGCCTCGTCCCACTCTTGCACAGCCTCCACGCTCACCACGTGCTCCAGCATGTTAGACTTGGGGTACTCACCATCACTGATGTCGGTGGTGAAGTATGCCATCTCGATGATGGAGTTGAGTGCAATAGTGTCACAGTCCTCCTTAGAGAGTTCATCCACAGAAGAGAGTCCACGACCCATCAGGTACTTCTCCACGGCATCGTTTGTTGGAGCGAACACTGTGTAGTGACCGTACGTGCCGAGCATATCGACCAAACGGAGGTCGTACTCACCAGTGGCGCGTTCCAGAATCTTTATGTACTCTGAGAATTTTGCGTCCCCTTTCAGGTAGTCGGCAGCATACTTGCGACTGGACGTGTAGTAGCTATCTACACCAGGGTCGTCCGAACAGCTTACCACCGCTATCTGAATGGCTGCAATAACGCATAGGGCGATTGCCCAAAACTTACTTCTTATCTTTTTCATAAAGCTTTAGTTTTTAGTATTTTCCAGCTCATCCAGATAGCACTCGTTCTGCTGGAGGTTAGGATTGCGCTTAATTTCGTCTCGGTAAACGGGCATGTACATAAAGCCCATCTGATACATCTTAAGGATGACAGCCTGACCGGCCGTGCTGTACTTAGTGGTCAATGCCTCTCGCAGCTCGCGGGTGTTGCCTTGACGACGTGCTGAGCGTACGAGGTCGAAATAACGCTTGCCCTCGAAGAGGAACTCTCTGCGACGCTCCATCATGAGAAGATTGTGGAACTCATCATAGGTTTGTGGCATCGACGGAGCCAAGGCCGAATTCATCTTCACTGCGGGGTTAGAACGGCGATACACAGCCGAAATCAGTATATAGGCGTCATTGAGCAGTGCTTCGGGGTCACCAAGGAAATCGGCTCCGTTGACCACAGCAGTCACCTTGCGACGAGCGACTTCGGGACCGTCACCATTGGTGTTGTCACCATCACCGTCGGAGACATTGTCGTTATCGCCACCATCCTGGTTGTCGTTGTCACCGTTCTCATCATTGTCCGTCTCATCATTAGCAGGTTCATCATCAATGTTCGTCAAATTATTTGCCATTTCGATTTCTGCTTCAGCACGGAAGAGCATGATTTCTGTCATACGATAGAGAATCCAGTTTGGAGTACTGCTGCCACGTTCGACTGAAGCTCTAGAGGTGGGAGCCGTGAAAGCAAGTCCGACACGGCCATAGGCATTGTCACTGCCAGCTGCACTGGGTGCATTCACATACTTATAGATGTAGGATGCGCCACCATTCTTATCGAAGTAGAAAGATGTGAGGCAACGGTAGTCGGAAGTGACGTGGAAAAGCAGAGTTGAACCCAGGTCGTACTTCTGCGCTGAAGGAGCCGACTCCATCACCTTTTCAGATGCTTTCATCCACTGCTCTCGAGTCTCTTTACCATACATTCTATTTACAGCAGTGTTCTCCTCGTGCGTACTGCGATAGTTGAAAGCCAACTCGAAGATGGTCTCGAATGCAGCACCCTCACCGAAGATGCTGTTGTAAGCAGCTGGGCCACGATTGTTGACACCCACAGTCGTCTCCTCCGCCAGCAGAGGATAGTTGTACTCGCGATATACCTCCTGGTCTATTACGGTACGTAAGTCCAGACCGTCGATGTTGTTCTCATCGTACTGCTGAGCCTTAAATGCCAGCACCTTATCGCAGCACTCAATACACTTACCGTAGTACTCGTTCTGCTGAGCCTTGCTCAAGTTGTAGTCGGAGGCACGCCACAGATACAACTCTGCCAACAGGGAGTACATGGCAGCACGAGTCACGCGTCCAGTGTTAAGAGCCTGATCGGTGTAACGGCGCGGAGCCAAATCCTTGCGCAACTCGATGTCAGCGATGAGCGCGTCGAGAATATCCTCGAACTTGGTCTGCGGCAGACGGAAGCTCTGGGTGTCATCCATAAATGCATCGAGGGTGAAGGGCACATCGCGGAAAGTCTTGATGAGCGTCAGATAGAGGTAGGCACGGATGAAGGATGTCTCAGCTATGTTGGTGTTGTAGTCTGATTCCGTGTAGTTCGGGTCCTTTGCCTTCACTTTGGGAGCCTCGAGCTGCAACACGTTGCAGTAGTTGATGGCCTTGTAGAATGAAGACCAGTCGCAGATGGGATTGGTAGTTCTGAGGCTACCACGCATAAGGAAGTTCAGGTTAGCATTGATGGGGTCGCCGGTCCTCGTGTTGTCAGAACGGCTCTCGCCCCATGCAATCATGCGTTGAATCACTTGTGTATCGTGCATGGAACCATAGCAGGCCGTCACCACACTCTCCACCTCGTCCTTGTTCGTCCAGTAGTTATCGTAAGTCACGTCGTTGAGCGGAAGCAGGTCAATGCTGCACGCAGTGAAGGCTGCCCCCACGGTGACCATCGCTAAAGCGGTTAGGATTCTATTTTTAGGATTTTTCATGACTATAAGCCTTTTTAGATGTTAGAATGAAACATTTACACCCAGAGTGAACTGACGCGAGCGCGGATTGGTATCACCATCACCTGCAGGGCCATAACCATAGGCCGGGTGCTCCGGGTCGAGTCCGGAATACCTCGTAAGGACGAAGATGTTGTTGAGCGTGAGATTCACGCGCAGCGCACTCAAGCCGAGTTGCTTCAGATGTTTCTTTTGGAAGGTATAGGAGAGCTGTGCGTAGTTGAGACGGATGAAGGAAGCGTCCTCCACGAATCGATCTGAACCAAGCCAGTTGTAAGTATAGAAATTGGTTCTTCCCGTAGCTGCACGAGGCAGGAGTGCCACGTCGCCCTCGTTGTGCCAACGCCAGTTCACAGCGATGGACTGGTTGTTGTTGGAATACATATTTTCCAGATTCATGCGAGCGTAGTTGATGACCTTAACACCAGCACGGAACATGAACTGAAGATTCAGTTCCCAACCATTATAGCTGAAGCGGGTACCGAAACCACCTGTCAGTTTGGGAAGTGAGGAACCGAGATAGACGATATCAAGTTCGTTGATTTGACCGTCGTGATTCACATCCTCGTAGATGGCATCACCACCCTGGAAGACGTACTCATTGGAACCTTCGTAGTTGAAGAACATCATCTTAGGAGCACCAGTAGAGTCATAGATTGGCTCGCCCTGGGCATTGCGTGCCACGGGGGCGTTCTTGCCCTTCACGCCCGGAATCTCGGGGTCATCCTCTGTGCCAGCTGCAAACTCTGAGTAGGCGTACACACCCTTGTAGCGGAAGCCATAGATGGAGTTGAGCGGGTTGTTGAGTTGCACACGTGACAGATAGGTGCCGTTCGAATAACCAAACTCTTTATTGTATGTCTCAAGGAGAGTCTCATCAAGCGAGAGCACACGGTTGCGGTTGTTGGCAAACGACACGTTGAAACTCATGGAGAACTTGCCCTTCTTGATGATGTCATTGCCATTGATGTTGAACTCCCAACCCTGGTTGCGCATAGAACCATTGTTGTAATATTCAAGAACTGTGAATCCAGTTGAGGACGGAATTCTGAAACTCGGATTCAGCATGTTCTTGGTTGTCTGGGTGTAAACATCCACGTTACCTGTAATCTCACCCTTCGGGAGTCTAAAGCCGAAGTCAAAACCAATCTGGAAGGACTGCTTACGCTCTGGAGACAGATTGCCGAGACGAATGTTTCGGGGAACCATTGATCCGTTGCCCATATAGGATATGCCGCTCGTATAGTACTGACGCCACCACTGGCCACCGGGAGAGTTGCCGGCATAACCCCAAGATGGACGGATGGAAAGCATGGACAACCATTTAACCTTCTCCATGAAGGGTTCGTTGGTGATGTTCCAACGGGCGGATATAGCTGGAGAGTACACCCATGGACGGGATGGACCGAACGATACGGTGTTGTCGCCACGCACAACGCCAGTCACGGAGTAGCGTCCCTTGTAAGAGTAGTGGGACTGGAAGGTGAAGTTCTGCCACTTGTTGTGACCAGGACTAGCGGAGGCGTCGGTGATGATACCACCTGCAAGGGTGGAAGTGATATCACTCGAAGTAGGGAGTTTATTACGTCCTGTGGATTGTCCTGAATTGTTACTTGAACCATAGTCATAACGTCCCATCACCATGAGCGAATGGCCTTCACGGTTGAAGTGAGGGGTAAAGGTCAGTGTGTGGTGGGTGCTCATCTCATGGCTCTTGGAACTGGATGCTGTTGCCTTATTGTAGCTCTTGTCAGAGTTGATGCCGTATGAGTTAAGCCATCCAGGGATGAATGAACTGTTGTCGTTGTTGTTGATGACAAATCGGATCTGACCCTCGTAGCGCAATTGATGCTGTTCTGGCTGTGTGCCGAGGATGTCATAGCGGAAGATGAACTCTGGCACCACCCTAGTTTGTTTAGTGATGTTGTTAGAGTTGTATGCCAATGCAACCGGGTTCATGAGACCGTACTGGTCGTCAAGATACTTGCTGGCTGCATAGACGCCATTTTCCTTGGTGATGTAGCGGTTCATTGTGTAGAACTCTGACAGGTCATGACCATCGGCATCCTCACGGTAGATGGAGAGGTTCGGCATCTTCTTCAAGGCATCGTTGATGGCACCGCCAGTATTGTGGTAGTCACGATCCATATAGAGGAAGTCGAAGTTGGTCGATACGCTGATGCGGTCAGACACTGTGTAGTCAAGAGCCACATTGGTTGTGAAACGACCGAAGTTCTGCTTGATGACATAACCTTTCTGATAGTCGTAGGCACCAGATACGCGGAATTTGGCCTTCTCGCCACCACCGGTCAGCGACACGCTGTGCTTGTGATACTGGCCAAATTGAGTAACGGCATCAACCCAGTCGGTGTTGTCATTATACATATTATATTCTGACCACTCCGGAGCGTAAGCGATTTCGGGGATGAAGTCAGCGGAGGACTTGTTAGAGAACCCTGACTGCTGACGCGGATTGAAGTATGCCTCCTTCATGTACATGGTGTAGTCGTCACCATTGAGCAACTTGTAGCGCTTGCCCATCCATGTGCCTGTGAAGGTATATTTATAGTTGACGCGAGTCTTGCCTCGAACACCACGCTTGGTCTTGATTTCGATGACACCTGCGCCGCCACGAGTACCCCAGATAGCCTGTGCGGCAGCATCCTTGAGGACTGTGATGGACTCGATGTCCTCAGGGTTGACCTGAAGCAGTTCTGCAAACTTCTCGTCGTTGTAGCTGTTGTCAACCTTTGCATCGGTGTCGAGAGGGTTGCCGTTGACGACGATGAGGGGGTTCTGGTTACCGTTGATGGTGTTGGCACCACGCAGACGAATGGTAGTGCCGGCACCTACGTCACCTGAATTGGCAACAATGTCAAGACCTGCGACACGACCTTGCAGGGCTTCATCGACAGAAGTCATGGCTATGCCCTCGAATTCCTTCATGTCGATGGTCTGGCTGGCCGTAGAGATTTCTGTCATCGGGATGGCGAGACCTGTGCTCTGACTCTTGCGGACAGCCTTCACGGTCACCTCTTTCAGGGTGGTGTTGCTCTTCAGCGTGATTTTACCGAAGGAACGCTTGGTGATGGGCAGCACGAGGGTCTGGCATCCGATGTAGGAGATTTGAATCTTGTTCTTGGGGTTGACAATCTTGAAGGAGAAGTTACCATTGATGTCGGTCACTCCGTGGGCAACGATACGCTTGTTGTGGTCGATCTCGACGACGTTACACATCATCAGAGGGTCAAAGTCGTCCCACACCTGGCCGCTAATCACATCGCCCGCCTTCACCTGTGCGCTGGCACTGACTGCGAAGCACACAAGGAGTATGAGGATTGAATATATCTTTTTCATCTTCAGAGTCTTTTATTTAGTGGAGAGTGGCTGATAGTTGTATATGAACTGCGTTGGAACCTCGTCACCCATACTGTCGTAGCTAGTACCATCAGCATAGATGAGAGGATGGTCGATGGCATGGATTACGACTGCCGACGAGTTGTTGATGGTCACGTTGTTGGGGTTTGTGATAGCAGCACTGCTGTTGAGCCAGTATTCGCGTGCCATCAAGTTGTAGGCACCTTCGGCACTAAGCACGTTGGCCGTTTTGCCACCCAGAAATACACCCGTGGTGGGGTTATAGCCTTTGCGGCAGTCGGTCACGGTCATGTGACCACCCGACACTTTGACGGAAACAGTGTAAGGACGCGAAGGCGTGTAAGTTCCATCCCAGGGAAGAACGGCACCAGTGTTGGCATCAATCTTGGTAGCCTTGATGAGCGGGGTCTTACCCGTCTCGAAGGTGCCGGAAGTATCGTTATCGCAGAAGATGGCGTTGTCTTGGATGTGGTACTTGACGAAGTCGAGGAGCACCTCACGGAGGGAATCACCTTTCGACTGAAGCTGGTCGGCCTTGGTAGCGCCTGTGCCCTTCTTGTGGTTGGCGAGGTCCCATGCGTCTGCCTCATGCAGCTGTTCGATGGTGGGAAGACCTGCATTGAAAGCCTCTTGCATGGCATCGTTGGTAGGTGCATATATGGTGTAGTGATAGTTGCTTATCAGGAAGACGGCCTTGTCTGATTCAGCATCCTCTGAGCCAATCAGTCCGGCGGTCTTCAGTTTGAAGAGATTACCGTATTCCTGATCGGCGGCCTGCCATCCGTAGCCTGTCTTAGTTACTTGCTTGGCGGTAGCGACCTCGCTAACGATTTCATAGAACTTCTTGAAGATGGAGTCGTTCTGAGAATCGACACCGGACACAACCGTATTACGGAGCACTGAAGCCACGGAGTTGGGAGTGCCCATAGCTATGCCATTAAGAGCGACGGTTGTACCGTTCTCTTCGGGATAAGCCTCACCCGACTGGTCAATGGGCTTAGGAGTCCTAACCCCGTTCTGATCCGCAAGTCCATCCTGATAGGAGCCATAAACATCGAAATTCTTGGCGTCATCACTCTCTACCTTCACGAATGTGCGACCCTTGGTGATGTAGTACTTCTTTCCAGGGCGGTACTTCTCGATAAGGATATTGTTGTCGAGAATCTCGGTGAGGCGGTTCTTGATGGCAGAGTTGCCCACACCACCTGTCAGACGTGTTTCGCGAGCAGCACCAGCCTTCTTGGAGTAGGTGCCATCTTCGTTCTGGTCTGCCAGATAGATGTCAACATACAGATCGTTCTTCTCATCGAGGTGGAACTCCCAAATTCGCTTCTGCTTGACTGAATAAGACACGGGATCGACGAAGGTGAGCATACCGTCGTTGGTGGGAAGGAGGAAGATGAAGCGCGACACCATGGAGTTGAGATAGTACTTATACTCCATATCCTTAACGATTTTGTCCATCACGGAGAAGCGCTTCGTATCGACAGTGGTGGGGAAGAGCACAGACACGTACTCTGCGGGAGAGAACACCTTGTTGGTGAGGAACACAAGACCATTGCATCCGAGATAGACGCGATCCACGTCTTCGCGACGAATGCCGAGTTTCTCGTTGGCGTCGTTGAGCACAGAGCCGAAGGCCGAGGGTACGGATGCCGTGAGAGACACGAGCTGGTTGACATTGATCAGAGCATCGAGCTTGGCGCTCAGCGTGTCGGGATAAGCCTCAAGTGCTGAGAGCAATGTGCCTTCAGGAGTGGTATAGTAGTCGGCCAGGGTCTTACCCACACCGTTGGTCCACCACTCGTCGAGTGCCTTGTTGGTGGGCACGAGCATGACTGCCACGTCCTCCATCAACGGCACACGGTCGTTGGCGATTTTAGGCACATAGGCGTTCCATGAGGGGTCAAACTTGAGCGAGCCCATGAACGTGTTGCCATTCTTGTCGGCTTTGAACGGGACGTCTCTACTTGCATCGGAGCCAACAGTACGGTCAGAGAAGTAGCGCTTGATGAAAACGGTGTCGTATTCTGCATCCGTTCTCAGAACTTCCTTCAGATACGTATTGTAGGTATCCTTCAAGTCCGTATCATACATGGGAGCAGCAAAGCGCTCAAGGATACGACTGAAGCTGGACATCTCGGGGGTCTTGCGGATAATCTCAGACATGTTGTCGAGGGGAACAACCACCTTGTCAACTTTGTGGACGAAACCGTTCTTACAGAAGACGTTGGGTTCGGTCACACGAGAGTTGTTGACGTAGATGTCGTCGGAGTGGAATGTACCGTCCTCTTGGTTGTA
>Ga0326508_1000017_pt1 | contig 14822 bp, 7 predicted proteins | sample 1_2617_0518_FD_203651 | JGI IMG/M metagenome (GOLD analysis project Ga0326508, IMG submission 203651) | Metatranscriptome of bovine rumen microbial communities from UC Davis, California, United States - 1_2617_0518 (Metagenome... | ecosystem: Host-associated > Mammals > Digestive system > Stomach...
GAGGATGACAGCTTGAGTTCCAATTCAGAAGGAACGTTAGAAAGCACTTCTGCTACAGACTCTCAATCTGAAAATCAAAATAAATCGACAAATGATTTACTTGCCGAATTGTCAGATTTTGCAGCTAATGAGTACGAGAGAAATAGTAACCAAGAAGAAAATCATTCTACAGAGGATTTGTTAGCTCAACTATCTGAAAATTATCAAAAACAGAGTGCATCTTCGGCAAATTCGAATAGACAGGGAGGATCTTCAACAAGTTCGAAAAGACAGAGTGCAAATTCTCAATACCTTTCGATACCAAAAAAACATGACTCTTTTCAATATCTTAAAGGCAAATGGATATGTAATACCGGATTAGTTGATAGCACAAAATTTAAACCGATTATCCTAGAGTTTAGTTTTAATGCTAATGGATCCGGTAAAGCTAATGTTAAAAGTGAAAACCGAATTTTTACTGCAAATGTTCGTGCAGGTTATGACTCTAAAGGAAATTTGATTATTAGTACATCTGAGTTTTACAGTCGAAACTCAAGAGAAAAATTTGAAGCTCAGTCTATACGTTGTGAGTCTAAAGGAGGCATAGCTTTATGTTCTGGAAAAAATAGACAAAGCAGTCATAGATGGCATTCAGTTCCATTCAAAAGAATTAAGTGATTTGGTAGGAGAAGAAGATGAGTGTGATGCCAAAATACAAAGATATAATAAGTCTCATACCATTTGGATTACCACAGTATTTAGACTTTGAAGTTTCTTTTCAATCCATAAAGAAAATCAATATGACTTTTATGGAGGAACTTGATGAAGGTCAGGTTGTTGACAATTCGTTGATTGTGAAAAATGTTAAACTTCACCAAGTTGAAAAAAATGAGGATGAAGAATGGTTTTTGCCTAGTTCTAACAAAATTGTTGATGAAACTGAATGTTGTTCAGTTAATTCAGAAAAACATTTAGGTCCTTGGCTTGATCGATGGATACCTATCCCTTTCTTTAGGGAGACTGACAATTGTCATGAAGATAATAAACCGATTTTTCAGTATGGTCCAACTAACTGGGCTAGAGCTTATTTAACAAAAACCGCCAGCGAAACAGACAGTGAACCTTCAAATTGGAGGCTTGTTATCTGTTTTGATATGCAAGTGAACGAGGAAGATTCAACACACTGTGGGTTGACAGATTCTGATGTTTCAGATTCTGCTGTATGTTCATTAGCGTATATGAAAAGAGACAATGCACAGTTCCTCATGGAAGGATGGGTAAGCGAATGGTTAAAGGCTGAGTGGAACTCTTATTTTTCTGATGAAAAAAAATCTAAAGAGAAACCACGCAGAGTTGTGGATGACTATGACGAAGATGATACTGGAGAGATGCATCTTGCGCACCTTGCGTCCTATTTGGTTTATCTTGCTTTAATTGACAAAATTATTGGCGGAAAGAAAGTAAGAATTGCTAAGGTGGAAGAAGGGTCTGGGGAAGGTAGTTTTATAAATGTTGACCTTGTTTTGGATATAGGTAATTCTCGCAGTACCGGCGTTCTTGTGGAACATGTTTCTGAAGATAATCCTGATTCTGTGTTACTTGACAGCTATCGTCTTGAATTGAGAGATATGTCGTTGCCATATAAGATATACACAGAACCGTTTGAAACTCGAATTGAATTTGTAAAAACTGAATTAGGATTATCCGAGTTTAGTGATCGTTCAGGTAGAGAGAATGCGTTTTCATTTGTTTCTCCAATCAGAACTGGTCCTGAGGCAAATAGACTTGCAAGCAAATCTGTGAACTCTGAGGGCGCGTCCGGAATGAGTAGCCCTAAGCGTTATTTATGGGATCTTGATGAAAAGGATTTATGGTTCTTTAATAAGTCACACGAAAATGACAATGAGGAATTAGTATCGTCACTGACTTTGTGTAGATATGTTAATAATGCAGGTATTCCATTGGCGAATTTAAAGGAATTGAAAGCAGCAGCAGAACCTATCGAAGAAGGACAAGAAAAACCAAAGTTAAGCTCTATTTCCATAGATTTGCAGAACATTTTTGGCAGAGAGATCAAAAATCAGAATATTCGATTTGCAATGCAACCGCGTTTTTCCAGATCGTCATTGATGATGTTCTTGTTTATTGAATTGATTCAGCAAGCATTAATAGCTATAAATTCCCCTTCGGTTAGAGATACTAGAAGTTATCCTGATAGGCCAAGAAGACTTCGCAGTCTGATTTTTACTGTACCTCCTGGAATTCCTGTTGTTGAAAGGAATATATATAACACATGGGGAAAAATTGCTGTTGAAGTAGTTTGGAATGTATTAGGTTGGGGAAGGTTCTACCAGGATTACGGCAAAAAAGTTTCCAAAAAAGAACCTCGCAGACCTATTGATGATTTTCGTTGTTGTCCAAGTATAAAATGCTTGTGGGACGAGGCTACATGCTCTCAACTTGTATATATTTATAATGAGATAAAGCATAATTACGCATATGATGCACATCTGTTCTTTGAAGCTATGGGTAAGAAGAGAAGAGTGCCGGTTTATGGTCAGCCAAATAATGGACAGACTGAGATTAGACCAACATTGCGTGTTGCAACAATAGATATAGGAGGAGGAACAACGGATGTTTCTATAACAACTTTTGTTCTTGCGAATGATAAATCTTCCACAAACAGAATATGGCCAAAGCAGGAGATTATTGACGGATTTAATATAGGCGGTGATGATGTGATTCAGGATATGGTTACATCAATTGTTCTTAAGTCTATTTCTTCGTTTATTGTAAAGAAGAGCAATGGAAGTATTCCTCAGCACAGAGTTGAAGAATCTATGAGAGCTATGTTTGGCCAGAAATCATCTGATCAAAGAATTCAAAATCTTAGGGTTCAGTTTATAAGACAGGTTTTGCTTCCTGCTGTGTACGCTCTTCTTAATATGTATGAAGCAAAAGATCTTCATGATGATACAGGCTTTTTCTCCTTTGAATTTAGGGAACTTTTTGAAGGGGAGACTGTTTCATCTCCTTTCAAGCGTGTTCCTAAGCCTGCAAAGGAAGTATTGGATTTTTTCTCTTCCGAAATCATGAAACGCTTCGGTTTTGATATGGATATTTTGGATATGGCTGTATCAATTTCGTGTGTTGAGATAGATAAGGTAATAGGAACTAGTATGGAGTCAACGCTTGACAGCCTTGGCGAACTAGTCAGTGCTTACAATTGTGATACTTTGATTTTGACAGGACGTCCATCATGTTGGAATGCTGTCGTAAGAAAGATCTTTTCTATGATGTGTATTGCGCCGGATCGTGTTATGCCTATGAGAAATTATAAGGTTGGAAGTTGGTACAGATTTGCTAACGAATCTGGCAATATCAAAGATCCTAAGACCACAGTGATAATGGGAGCTGTGCTCTGTCAATTGGCTGAAAATTCTCTAGAAGGATTTGTATTTAATTCAAATATTTTGAAATTGAAGGATACTGCAAGATTTATTGGAGAACTTAATAATCAGGGTACTCTGATAAAAGAGAAGGTTTGGTTTGATTTATCAGGCAATAGTAAAAAAACAGAGTTTGAGCACATAGTGGATTTCAGCGCTCCGATATCAATAGGGTATCGTCAATTGAGCACAGATCGTTGGACAACTAAAAAGAGTTGGATTATGGATTTTGCAACTGACGAGGATCGTGAGAATTCTGTTGGTAAAACACCTTATAAAGTTAAAGTTTTATTTAAGATCCCAGATCCAGAAGATTCCAATTTAAATGAAAGATCATTCTATGTTGATAAGTTAAATCAGCCGAGCATTAGTGATGACAATGATGCGATAACTCAGAGAGATGGTGAAGTAACTGTTAAACGTAGTGCATTGAAAATCAAATTAAGCACAATTAGTAAGTCTGACGAAAAGGGCTGTTGGATGGATACTGGTATCTTGTATCGTTAATACAGAGTTGCAAAGGATTTATATAATGGAAAAAGAGCAAATCATTCAAGATTCTGAAATTTTAGCAAAAGCATGCCAGGACGCTCAGAATTGGATAGGTGTGAATGAAGAACGTGTTCGTTCATGTGGTAAATCACAATCTTCTGTTTTAGTGGAACTGAGGCATCAAGCTCGATTGTTCAAAATGCTGAAACGCGCAGCATCTAGAAAAATGTGTGCAGGTGTATTTGGACCTAGTCAGGCAGGAAAATCGTATCTTCTTTCTTCGTTGGCAAGGGATTCTGAAGGAAATGTTTACTGTGATTTTAATGGTGAACAGCATGATTTTCTGCGGGAGATTAATCCTGAGGGAGGTAAAGAGTCAACAGGTTTGGTGACTAGGTTTACTATGACGGCTCCTACTAATTATCCAAATGGTTATCCAGTTCATGTAAGATTGCTTTCAGAAACGGAACTTGTCAAAATTTTTGCCAACACATACTTCTGTGATGCTATCCACCGTGAGAAGGTGGATAAGGATGCTATAAGAAATGCATTGCATCCGTTGGAAAGTAGAGCTACATCTTCTAGTGTGTCTCATATTGATATAGATGTAATGGAAGACTTGCATGAATATGTAAGCAATTCATTCGGAGACAAAGCAAGGCCTGCTGCATTGGATGAAGTTTATTGGAACAAAGCTATTGAACTTGCACCGAAACTTTCCAGAGATGATCGAGTTACTCTTTACAGTATCATTTGGGATGGTATTGAAGAATTTTCGGATATGCTGAGAAATCTTCTTGTTGATTTAGAAAAAATTGATTTTGCTGAAGAAGCATTCTGTTCTATGAAAGCGTTGATTCCTCGTGAAGCTAGTATTATCGACGTGGAAACTTTAGGAAAAAATGATTTTTCAAATTGTAATTCATGTGCAAACATTCAGCCAACAGTTGAAGTTCGTAGTCCGTCAGGAAAAACAGCCTCAATTCTTAGAAAAAACCTCACTGCAATAGTGGCAGAGTTGACTTTAGTAATGGTTAAAAGACCTGCAAATTATTTTGAACATACGGATCTTCTTGATTTTCCTGGATACAAGGCAAGATTGGAGGCTACGGATTTGGTTGACTACCTTAAATCGGGAAAATCTGATAGTGCTGTTGAACAGTTTTTTAGACGAGGCAAGGTTGCGTATCTGTTCCAAAGATATAATTCTGAGCACGAACTAACAAGCCTCTTGTTGTGTAATTCTACCACGGACAATATTCCTGGATTGCCAAAGGCCGTTGAGGATTGGATTATTTCAACCCATGGTAAAAATCCAGAAGATCGAGTAAATGTAAAAAATGCTCTGTTCTATATTCTGACTAAATCAGATACCAATTTTGATTGGGGTCCAGGTAAAAAATACGAAACAGTTTGGGATAGTACGATTCAGGGCAAATTTTTAGCTCATTTTTCAAATACGTTCAGTCAGACTACCCATTGGGTCGAAAAATGGATCCCAACTCAGCCTTTCAACAATATGTTTATGCTTAGAAATGTTAATATTGCCTGGAAGGCTATGATGAAAATAACCAATGGTACTGAAGTTGATATTAAGGACACAGAACATGCTCAAAAAATGAAAAATGCTTTTGTAAATTCTGAACTAGTGAAAAAGCATTTTCGTTCACCTGAAACAGCTTATGATGAACTCATGAAACTGAACGATGGAGGTATTGAGCATATCAAACGATGTTTGGAGCCTCTTTGTGATCCAAATTTGAAATTAAATCAGATCCATAATGCTTTGTTGAGAGCGAGAGAGAAACTGTATTCTATATTATCTCCTTTCTATCATTCCGGAAATAAGGCTGAAGAAATTAAGAAAAAACAGATGCTGTTTCTTAAAATAAAGAATTTAAGCTCTAATCCTAAATTCAGATCTAGATTTCCAGAACTTCTTAACAGTTTTATCTTACCGATAGATTTGGTTGTTTATCTAAGAGATGATGCTGAGCGCAAATATGATGAATACAAGGAGAAGCTTAATTCTATTGCAGTTAATGAATCAACCTTTTCAAATGATTCACCAATGATGAATTCAGATGAGAATATGGATCTTAACTTTGATCTTAGTTTTGATGATGCTGATTCGTTTTTTGGAAATTCGACCTCTGATACCAATGAAAAAATATCAGACGAAAATGGAAAGGAAACCGGCGAGCGGGATTTCATATCATTTTATGTTGAGCGCATAATTGAAGTGTGGAACAGTCATTGCCGTTCCAAAGCAGATGATGCATCTTTGACGGGATACTATATGTTCCCGCAGCAGTGTTATATGTCAATGCTAGATGAATTTGACTCTGCGATAACTAGAATGAATTTGAGAAACAAAATTGAATTCAAATTGAGAGAAATATCAAGATTTACGGGAGAGGAATATCAGAAAAACAGAAGACAGGCGAGTTATGCAATCAGTGTATTGAATAGTTTCTTAAGTTGGTTGGGGAAAAATCCAGCTGAAACTGATGAATCTGATCGTAATGTTGATTTTAATGGCAAGATTGTCACGGTTTTTAAGAATCCGGTACCTATAGATGGATATCCAGAACTTCCTTATAAATATGATCCTACGGCAAACGCCAAACAATGGTTTATGGATTGGTTGGTGACATTCTATGGACTTCTTATAGATAATGCTACCTCAGACGATACAGGCAAAATTGATATTCGACAGAATTCAATCTTAGGCGAAATATTAAAAATTATTAAACCGGAGTAATAAATGATTGTATGTTTTTCTCAAAAAAAACTTGAAGATGGTTTTGCCGATATTATTCTCGAACCAGAAGATGGTGAAAAATTCTTAGGAAATGAATCTATAGCTATTTCCAAAGCTACTTCCAAAGGTGAGGAGTTCCTAAGTTCTGATAAGGGATTGTGGACAGGAAAAAAGGAGATCCTTGAAAAAACAATAAGGAAGTTTGAGGAAAATAAACTTACTTTTAGACTTGAACCATATTATGTAAATGCTCTGAGCAAAGGTGGCTTCTGTGTATATATCTTTGATGAAAACGGCAATGAAATTTCTGTTGGCGATGTGTTTATTAATGGCGTAAGAAAGTCTCCTATTGTTTCCGGTGGTTATGGATTAGCAGGAGATAGTAGTCTTAAAACTAAAGATGATTCCGAATCAGCTCTTCAGAACGTAACTCAAATAACTGATGAGATAAAACAAAAAATAAAAGAGTTGAAGAAAACTTTGACGGAAACTGACGATGCATTGTCAATGATTGAGGAAGATTTTACAAACAAAGATTACGATAATAGTGAGGCTGATTATAAGAATCTTACGGAATTATCGCAAACTGTAAAACAAAAGAGTTCCGAGATTGAGCAGTTGTTGTCAAGTGCAGGACAGATTTTAAATAATTCAAAGGTTGTAAATGATTCATCTATATATCATCAAGCCAAAGATAAGGTTGATGAAATTATAAAAATGGTGAGTGAACTGGAATCTTGGCAGAATTCAACAATTGATAAAACAGAAAAAATACATGCTAAATACGTTGATTTTATTAGCTTCAGACCAGTGAAGGGAGTAAGTGTCCCTTGTGACAATATTTCTAGCTTTGATAGTTCAAGCTCTGATGCAAGAATGCAAAATAATGCTGATTTGAAAATTGGTAATTCTGAGTCAAAGTCTTTACAAACTCAGTGTAAAGAGGAAATACATAAAGAAAACCAGAAGAGTCAATCTAAATCAAAATCGCCGGTTTTGTTGATTTTATCGGGTTTGATTTTAATGGCTGCTATAGGAGGTGTTGCATATTATTTTGTCAATCAATCTTCTTCAAATATAGGAGATGAGCAAACATCAAATTTCACAGATGATTCAGGGAAGAGTGTGGAAGCTGCTGGGGCAGAAGCAGAAAAGAAGGCTGCCGAGGAAGCTGCTAGGGCAGAAGCTGAAAAGAAGGCTGCCGAGGAAGCCGCTAGGGCAGAAGCAGAAAAGAAGGCTGCCGAGGAAGCCGCTAGGGCAGAAGCAGAAAAGAAGGCAGCTGAGGAGGCTGCTAGAGCCGAAGCAGAAAAGAAGGCTGCCGAGGAGGCCGCTAGAGCCGAAGCAGAAAAGAAGGCAGCTGAGGAGGCTGCTAGAGCCGAAGCAGAAAGGAAAAAAGCTCAAGGTGATATTAAAAAACGCGTATCAGAATTCTTATCATCATCCCGTCGTAATTCTGAGACAGCAATGGAACTTGCTGATGAATTAGAACCAACAACGACAGTAGAGCAGGATTTGGTTTTTAAATTGTACTATTTTGCAGCTATGCGTGACAACGAAAGAGGTGCTCTCAAATATGCTGAGTGTCTTGATCCATCTAAACCTGAATGGGGAACAGTAGGCAAAGATGCAGTTGAAGCTTGGGAGCATTATGGCAAAAGTCCTGATGGTTCTGTAATGAAACAGAATATGAAAAATTGGGTAGAAGCTGAAGCCAAAAAAGGTAATGCACAAGCTAAAAAATGGTTAAAACAACTCAGGTAGAGGAATATTCAAATGAAAAATATTAAATTGAAAAGTATTTCTGTGATAGTGTTTTCTCTTATAGCCACGCAGATCGCTCTTGCTGATCAACCAATGCTTCAAGATGGAAAGAAAACTGTTTTTCAGCGAGTTGTATCTAATCCGGGGGCTGTTCTATTTTCTGATGCGGATGCTAGCAAAAAAATAGGAACACCAAGAACTTTCACTTCTTTTTACATCTACGAAAGAAAAGGAAATATGGTTAGAGTCGGTGTTTCGGCACATGAATCCGATGGTTGGATTAACCGACAAGAAGTAACAGAATGGCCTCAGGCGATTACCATGGTTTTTACGGACCAAACAACCCGTCAACCGGTTCTGTTTTTCAAAAATAAGGAAGAATTAATTAATTTATGTACAGCTGACAGTATAAAAGCATCTGTTGATAAATATGTCGAATTATTTAGTAATAAAAATTCAAAAATTCCTACCAATAGTCCGGTTATAGCAATGGAACCTTATGATAGTCAAGTATCGCAGAACGATTTTTATTTACTTCCTGTTCTTGATATTGATACCCAATTTGACGAAAGTGGTACTCGCCTATTGGAAGTCGCCAGCCTTGATCCTGGTGTATCAAAGACATCAACATCTAAAAGAGACGAAGCAAAATTTTCTGATTCACAGGGTATGAGTACTGGTATAGTTTTTGTTGTTGATACTACTATTTCAATGAAACCGTATATTGAAGAAACCAAAGAAACGATCAGAAAAATTTTCAATAGAATTCAGAAATCCAAAGCAAAGGACAAAATTGCAATTGCTGTCGTTGCTTTTAGAAGTAATGTTCAAAAAGCTCCGTTAACAGAGTATAACACACGTGTAATAAGTGATTTTGTCACTGTCACAAACAGAGAAAAACTTGAAACTTTTCTTGAAGATTTAGATGAGGCAACAGCTAGTACTCATGATATAAATGAAGATTCACTTGCAGGTGTAAAAGTCGCTGTTGACAAACTGAGTTGGGAAAAGGTTGATGGCAAAATGCTACTGTTGGTTTCAGACGCTGGCCCTCTTGTAGACGATACTGCAAAGACTGGAATGAGTTCAGAGGCTATGGCTGACTATTTGAGGACAAATAATATATACCTCGTCGCATTGCATGTTAAATCTCCTAAATCGGCAAAAAATCATTCATACGCAGAAAAAAATTATCGTGAACTTTCAAAAATGTCTGATGGTCGATCTAGCTATATCCCGATTGATGCTACGACACCTGCAGTGGGAGCCGCAAATTTCTCAAAGGTAGGTGATGCTGTTGCTAATATTTTCTGTCAAATAGCAGAAAACCAAGTGACAGGGAAACAATCAAGAAAACCTGCTTCAAAATCTGACGAAAATGTGAAGGCTGAGGAAAAGGCGGGAAATCTAGCTGAAAAAATAGGCTATGCAATGCAGTTGCAGTTTGCGGGAAACAGGGATGATGTTACGGCTCCGCATGTAGTAAAAGCGTGGATAGCAGATGCAGATCTTTCCTTATTGGAAGAAAATCCAAATGATGCTCCTGTTCCAGTTGTTGAACCTGCTGTATTACTTACAAAATTGCAGTTAAGTATGTTGAGAAAACAGGTCAAACTTATTATAGACGTAGCCGAAGAGGCCTTCCTTCGTTCTGACGAAGATGGAAGTTTTAATTTTTATGATCAGTTAGTTTCCGCTGCTGCCCAGATGTCACGCGATCCTTCTGCATTTACTGATTCTCCGGGGGCAAATTTGGAAAAGAAAGGTGTGTTGGATGAAGTCCTTGAAGGACTACCGTATAAGAGCCAGGTTCTTAGATTTAAACGTGATGATTGGTCGAATATGAGTGTAGGTCAACAAAGGGAGTTCATTAAAAGACTTAAGGGATTAATTGCTTTATACGATGAGTACGATAGCGATACCAAACATTGGGAAAGTTTTGGAACAAAAGATCCAAATGAATGGGTTTACCGGGTTCCTTTGAGTGTTTTACCATGAGTCTAGCCAAGTTAAAGAACGTTTCACTTAGAAGAGAAAGGGATAGTAGGTTTGTTCTGGAAATCAGATCTCTTTCTTTAGACAATGGGGAGTATGTTGCTATAACAGGTCCAAGCGGATGTGGAAAAAGTACAACATTGGATATACTTGGAATGATCTTGAGGCCTAGTATTCTCCAAACTTATGAATATTGTTTTGCAAATAAATCTATAAATGTTGGTGATTTATGGGGAAACTATGATGATGATAGTTTGGCTGTACTTCGAAAAAAATATATAGGGTACGTTCTTCAGACAGGTGAATTACTTCCTTTTTTAAATTTAAGTGAAAATATTGAATTGTGTGCTGAGCTGGCAGATAGGAAAAATTCTGAAAGATTATCAGAACTAATGGATATACTTCAAATAGCTCACCTTGCTAAATCAATGCCGAATGAAATATCTGTAGGTGAAAGACAGAGGGTCGCTATAGCTAGAGCTTTGGCTTCATCACCGAAGCTGTTGCTTGCAGATGAACCAACGGCTGCTCTTGATCCGGTTTTAGCAAGGACTGTAATGAATCTTTTTCTTTCTGCAGCGCAACTAACAGAAACTACCATTGTTATGGTTTCTCATGATGTTAATTTAGTGCGAGAATTTAATTTTAGAGAAATAAAAGTTAATCTGGAATCAGAAGGTGGTATGGTTGCATCTATACTTGATGACGGTTTAATAATTTAAGAGGAAGTCACAAGAATGTCTTGTTCCATTGCAAAGTTGGCCTTTAAAGACTGGTTATATGAATTTTCTATGTCGGTTTGTGCCGTATTAGCATTGGCAAGTATTCTTGCTCCAATCATTGTTCTTCATGGTATACACACTGGAGTTATTGAGCAGATGCGACATCGTCTCTTAAAGGATCCTGCTGTGTTGGTTGTAATCCCTATAGGCAGTAAGGGAAAGGGATTTTCCGAGGAATTTATCGAATCAGTACGAAGCCGTGAAGAGTGTGAATTTGCGATAGGAAGAACCAGGGATGTGGCTGCAGAGTTGCAGATTACAACGGATGTTGGTAAAAGTCTTGTTATATCTTTGGAAGCAACCTCTGAAGGTGATCCTTTGATGATTAGAAATGGAATTAATTCATTTCCAACATCTTCTCCTAATAATTTTGAAATGGTTGTTACCAATGATGTAGCAAAACGTCTTAATATAAAAGTTGGAGATAAAGTCAGAGCTAGTCTAGGAAGAAGGCTTGTAACAGGTAAGTTTGAGCGAAAAGTTCTCGAGATATCGATCAAAAATATACTTCCTGCAAAAGCTGTCAGTATGACGTCTGGCTTTATCGACCTTAATTTCCTTGTTTCAATTCAGAATTTCAGAGACGGTTTAAATGTTGATTTATTTAAAATAAAGGGTGATGAATTACCTGAACATAACCATTTCGAATCATTTCGGGCATATGTTCGCGATCTTGATAGCGTGGAGTCATTCGAAGAATGGTTTAAATCGCAGAATGTTGAAGTTAAAACAAGATCGAGGGATATAGCTAACATAAGAAATGTTGATCAATCACTGTCAATTATAATTTTAGTAATAACTGCTACTTCATGTATTGGATTCTTTGCTTTTATGATGAGTACAATTCATGCGAATGTAAGACGAAAATGGAAAATGCTAGGTATGTTAAGGCTTCTTGGTTATTCGAGGCTAAGTATGCTTTGTTTCCCTATTTTTCAAGCTGTTGTTACTGGAATATTAGGTGTTTTGCTTTCCTTCATTTTATATGGAATTGTTGCCTATATTATCGATAGTTTGTTTTCAATGGTAGATACTGATGTTAAAGTTTGCATGGTACCTACAGTTGATTTTATTTCAATTTTGATTGTTATCCAATTAATTGTGATTGGAGCATCCCTAAAAGCGGCTCTCAAGGCTTCTTCAATAGATCCGAGTATTGTTATGAGAGAAAATTAATACTGATTGCGTAGGTGGTATTATGATAATTAACAAAAAAATATTGAGCATGGTTGTATCTTTGGTTTTAGTCACCTTTCCTTTTGACTCTAACGCGGCTTTGAAAAAAGATAACGTTGATGATCCGAAAACCTCATATAACCCGAATGAGGATAAAGGGGATATTATATTGCCTATGCCAAATGGTATGAATATGGTTTTACGAGCAGTTCCTGTTCAATGCAAAAATTATCTAGATGATAAAAAAATTACGCTTGGAATGAAAAATTTTCACGAGAATAGAGGTTTGTACGAAAAAAATTATACTTCTCATATCAGTTCTTCGATTTTATTTGAGGATCTTCCAAAAAATTGGCAGACCAAAATTGATCCTTCGCTTAGTAAAAATTTTTGTTATTACTTTATTGGAAAATATGAACTAACCAATGCACAATGGGATAGTGTAATGAATGAAAAAAGTGAAGGAAAGCCTAATCTGCCTAAAACAAATATCTCATGGTATGACATTCAATCCTTCCTCCGTAAATATAATGAGTGGCTTATGTCGAAACATCTAGATCCCAACGTATATCCATTGATCGATGGCTCTCCTATGTTTTTCAGATTGCCAACTGAAGCTGAATGGGAATATGCAGCAAAAGGAGGCAATATTTCTGCTGAAGAAGCAGTAATGAATGACTATGATGATTATGCAAATAAGAAAAATATAAGAAATTATGCTGTTTTTGATTCAAATCAGGGAACACCTAAAGGTATTGGCTCTTTGAGCCCGAACCGTCTTAATATATACGACACTAGTGGAAACGTTGAGGAAATCGTTTCTGATGGTTTTAAATTTGTTGTTCCTGATATGGTTAATGGCATATTAACAACTAGACTGCACGGTTCTGAAGGAGGACTTATTACAAAAGGTGGTAGTTATCTATCTGGTGATGAGTATGCTGTTATGCCCGGTATTCGCAATGAATTAAAAATGTTTACCGGTACTTCAAAGGATGGGTTTCAGCCGTTTAAAGCTTCTTATGTTGGAGCAAGACTTGTATTGTCATCAATAAATTTTCAGAGTTTGAATAAAACTGCAAAATTAGAGCAGAATGAAAAAGACTTGTTAAGCTCAGCTCAGTTAAAGTCCAAAACTCATCAAGATCAAATCAAAACAAATAGTGGTGATGAAAGTGAAAATTATGAATCCGGTAAGGTTATTGTTAGCAGTAATGGTAATTTGAGCAATGAAATTGATAAATTGTATAATGCTGCAAAGACGCCATTTATGAAAAATAATTTAAAAGTATTATTAAATTTATCAAATGATTTCAGTGTTGCTCTCGAAAAGGAGCGTGAGTCAAATCTAATAAATGCCTTAAGAACTGATGCCTATAAGGCAAACTTCATCAGTGATGCTTTATACCGTTTTTTTGATGCTTCATCAGGATTGTCGTTAAGATACCATACTATAGAGTTCTACAAGCAGGAAAAACAGTACGATAAAAAAACTAAAGCTAAAATGGAATCTCAAGTTAAAGAACAGATAGAATTGATAGAAAATAAATATGAAAGTTTAACTATTGCTGTTGCTTTGTATTTAATGGCAGTGGATGAGGCAAGTGTATATCCGAACGAACTACTTAAAGAAAAAGTTGCAATGTTGGAAAAAGAGCACCAAGATGTATCAAAGAATTTTCATAAAGTATTTAGAAATAACATCAAGACTTTTTATGATCATGTGACGCTTGTTCAAAAGAAAGGTAAGAATGTTTTAACTTTTGATAAGGTAATGGCTGATTTAGGGTTATATGATAATCGCTCTGTAGAAAAAGCTGTACGCGAATATACTAAAAAGAAGTCGTATACACAAAAATTTATAATGGAAACCTTTCCTTACGGAGAGTAATAGTAATTTGAACTACGATTAGTTTTGAGAAACCTTAAAAGCTTAAGAAGGGGGAGATAAAAGGATGTTGAATAACAATTAATCTCAACGGAAAGCTCATTACAGTCTTCCGAGAAGAGAATATTAGTTTTAAATTTGTTGTGAGCTTTTTGGAAGTTGTTTTGCAGGCTGTTTCTTGTTATGTGCTGATTTAGAAGTTTTAACGAAGGTTTATGATTTGAGGCTTTATTAAGTAACAATAGCGATAACAATAATGAATTAATTGAATGCTTATATTTGTAATAATCTCTATTTTTTTACTTATAGAACTCTTTATTGCTTGGCTTCTTGTTCTAGAATATTCAGACATATGATGCGTTAAGAAGATAAATATAATTGGAGATTACAAGTTTTTTTCTATATTAAAAATAAAAAAGATGACTAATAGTATCAAATTAAACTCTACACTGTATATTGGTAATTTTAATAACAAATTGGATAAGTTGAGAGGTATTTAAATGTTTTGTAAGCAATGTGGAAAATCGATACCGGAC
>Ga0326508_1000028_pt1 | contig 12743 bp, 9 predicted proteins | sample 1_2617_0518_FD_203651 | JGI IMG/M metagenome (GOLD analysis project Ga0326508, IMG submission 203651) | Metatranscriptome of bovine rumen microbial communities from UC Davis, California, United States - 1_2617_0518 (Metagenome... | ecosystem: Host-associated > Mammals > Digestive system > Stomach...
CCTCCCTTTAATTAGTATACCTATTATAGTATATTATTCTACACTATTATAGTCCAAAACGGTCTTACGATTTGCCATCATCCTGTCATAGTCCTCTTTAGAACCTACGACTATCTTATCAAACTCACGTTGACCGGTACCAGCTGGTATCAAGTGACCGCAGATTACATTCTCTTTCATTCCCTGCAAATAATCTGTCTTATAGCGAATAGCTGCTTCGTTCAAGACCTTAGTAGTTTCCTGGAATGAAGCTGCAGACATAAAGCTAGAAGTCTGCAAAGCTGCACGGGTAATACCCTGGAGAATCTGAGTTGATGTGGCAGGAACTGCATCACGAGTCTGAACCAATTTCTTGTCACGACGCTTCAAAAGACTATTCTCATCACGGAGTTTACGAGCAGTTACTATCTGGCCCTTCTTCAAATTTTCAGAATCGCCAGCATCCGTAACAACCTTCTTGCCCCAGATACGATCATTCTCTTCCATGAATTCTTGCTTATCTACAACTTCCTGCTCCAGGAATCTTGTATCACCAGCTTCATCAATCTGAACTTTACGCATCATCTGACGAACTATAATTTCGAAATGTTTGTCATTGATCTTCACACCCTGAAGGCGATAAACATCTTGAACTTCATTCACAATATACTCCTGAACAGCTGTTGGGCCCTTAATAGCCAAAATATCTGCAGGAGTGATCGCGCCATCTGAAAGTGGAGTACCTGCACGAACATAGTCATTCTCTTGTACAAGAATCTGCTTAGACAATGGAACAAGATATTTCTTCTCCTCACCAGTCTTTGATGTCACAGTAATCTCACGATTGCCACGTTTCACTTTACCCATTGTAATTTCACCATCAATTTCAGAAACAACAGCAGGGTTTGACGGATTACGAGCCTCGAATAACTCTGTAACACGTGGAAGACCTCCAGTAATATCACCAGCCTTACCTACAGCACGTGGAATCTTAACCAAAGTGTCACCTGTTTTAACAATTTGGCCATCTTCCACTGTCACGTGACCACCCACAGGGAAGTTATAGGTTCTAACCACTTCACCATTCTCATCAAGAATATGAGCAGCTGGAGCTATAGCTTTATTACCCTTTGGTTCAATAATGATAATCTCACGCAAACCTGTAGCCTCATCACTATCTACACGATAAGATTCACCCTCTTTCATTCCTTCAAATGAAATTTTACCGCCGTTTTCTGTCACAATAACAGCATTAAATGGATCCCATTTTGCGATGAGTTTACCAGATTCAACAATTTCACCATCAACAGCATACAATGTTGAACCATATGGCACACTCTGAGTAGAAAGTATTATACCAGTATGAACATCAACGAAACGAACCTCTGCTAAACGACCTACAACAATCTTAGCAGGATTTCCTTCTTCATCTGTTATATCTACAGTTCGAAGTTCTTCAAATTCCAAACGACTGGCATTCTTTGCTACGATAGTGGCATTGGCTGCTGCATTAGCTGCTGTACCACCGGCATGGAATGTACGCAGTGTCAACTGGGTTCCTGGCTCACCGATAGATTGTGCAGCAATAACACCAACAGCTTCACCTTTCTGAACCATCTTATGAGTTGCCAAATTTCTGCCATAGCATTTCATGCAAACACCTTTCTTAGACTCACAGGTCAATACTGAACGTATCTCCACACTTTCAATTGGAGATTTTTCAATCTTATCTGCTATCTCCTCGGTGATCTCTTCGCCACCAGCTACTAAAAGTTCGCCAGTAGTAGGATGTATCACGTCATGTACTGATACACGACCCAAAATACGCTCTCCTAAAGATGCTATTGTTTCATCACCATTTTTCAAAGCAGTGCAAACCAATCCTCGCAATGTACCACAATCCTCTTCATTAATGATTACATCATGAGATACATCGACAAGACGACGAGTCAGATAACCAGCATCGGCAGTCTTCAAAGCAGTATCGGCCAAACCCTTTCGAGCACCATGAGTAGAAATAAAATACTCGAGCACAGACATACCTTCCTTAAAGTTAGAAAGGATAGGGTTCTCAATAATCTGATTACCTTCTGCACCAGCCTTCTGAGGTTTAGCCATCAGACCACGCATTCCGGAAAGCTGACGGATCTGCTCTTTAGAACCACGGGCACCAGAGTCAAGCATCATATATACAGCATTGAATCCCTGATCAGCCTCTTTCATAGTCTTCATCAAGATATTGGACAGATCATTATTAACATGTGTCCAAGCATCAATAACCTGATTGTAACGCTCATTATCTGTGATGAATCCCATGTTATAGTTCATCATAATCTGGTCAACTTCTTCATTTCCTCGACGAATAAGTTCTTCCTTCTCCTTAGGAATAATAATATCATCCAAGTTAAATGACAAACCACCTTCGAATGCCAAGCGATAACCTAGATTTTTAATACCATCCAAGAAAGAACAAGCACGTGCTACACCTACTACCTTAATAACATTGGCAATCAGATCACGAAGTGTCTTTTTTGAAATTACTTCATTGAAGAAACCTACTTCTTCTGGAATAACTTCATTGGCAATTACACGGCCTACTGAAGTTTCTCTAAGGACTGGCTTCAAAACTCCATCTTCATCCAAATCCTTGACCACAACCTTAACGATTGCATGGATATCTACCTTTCCTTCATTATATGCAATTAAAGCCTCTTCTGGTCCATAGAATGTATGTCCTTCACCCTTGGCGCCCTTACGAAGCTTGGTAATATAGTACAAGCCCAACACCATATCCTGAGAAGGAACTGTAATAGGAGCACCATTTGCAGGATTAAGGATATTATGTGATTGAAGCATCAAAATTTGTGCTTCCAAAATTGCTTCATTACTCAATGGTAAATGAACTGCCATCTGGTCACCATCAAAGTCTGCATTGAACGCTGTACATGCTAAAGGATGCAACTGAATAGCCTTACCTTCAATCATTTTCGGCTGGAAGGCCTGAATACCCAAACGGTGCAAAGTAGGTGCACGGTTCAAAAGTACTGGGTGGCCCTTCATGACATGTTCCAAAATATCCCAAATAACTGGATCTTTACGATCGACAATTTTCTTGGCACTTTTTACCGTCTTAACTATACCACGCTCTATCAGTTTTCTGATGATAAATGGTTTATAAAGTTCTGCGGCCATTAATTTTGGAAGGCCACACTCACCCATCTTCAATTCTGGTCCAACTACAATCACAGAACGAGCTGAATAGTCAACACGTTTACCTAAAAGATTTTGACGGAAACGACCTTGCTTACCTTTCAAAGAGTCTGACAATGATTTCAGAGGACGATTAGCCTCACTCTTAACTGCTGAGCTCTTACGACTGTTGTCAAACAATGAATCTACTGCTTCTTGAAGCATACGCTTCTCATTGCGTAGAATGACCTCAGGAGCCTTAATCTCAATCAACCTCTTCAAACGATTGTTACGAATGATCACGCGACGATATAAGTCATTTAAATCAGAAGTAGCAAAACGTCCACCATCCAGAGGTACCAATGGACGAAGATCAGGAGGTGTGACAGGCACATTCTTTATAATCATCCATTCAGGTTTATTCATGCCACGACTAGAGCGGAAAGCCTCTACAACCTGAAGACGCTTCAATGCCTCTGTCTTACGCTGCTGAGAAGAGTCTGAGTTTGCCTGATCACGCAATTGGAATGACAAAGCATCCAAATCCAATCGAGACAATAATATCTCTATTGCCTCTGCGCCCATCTTAGCGATGAACTTGTTAGGATCTGAATCCTCAAGCATATCATTATTTGGGAATTTATCCAGGATGTCTACATACTCTTCTTCAGTCAAGAGATCATAAATCTGGTAAGGTTCCCCATCAGCATTTTTAGCATTACCAGGTTGTATAACAACATAACGCTCATAGTAAATAATTGCATCAAGCTTCTTTGAAGGGATTCCCAACAGATATCCTATCTTATTAGGTAAACTACGGAAATACCATATATGAGCCACGGGAACAACCAATTCGATATGGCCCATACGCTCACGACGAACCTTCTTTTCTGTTACCTCTACACCACAACGATCGCAGACAATTCCTTTATAACGAATTCTCTTATACTTACCGCAATGACACTCATAATCCTTGGTTGGACCGAAAATTCTTTCACAAAACAAACCATCACGTTCTGGCTTGTATGTACGGTAGTTGATAGTTTCTGGCTTCAACACCTCACCACTGGACATTTCCTGAATTTCTTCTGGGGATGCCAAACCAATGGTAATCTTCGTAAAATTACTCTTTATCTTATTATCTTTTCTAAAAGCCATAATTCTTTATTTTTGTAAAGAGTTTATACTAATCCAAAACTACACTCAGACCAAGTCCTCTCAACTCATGGAGTAATACATTCAAAGACTCTGGTATACCAGGGGTAGGCATAGGTTCACCCTTAACAATAGCTTCATATGCCTTTGAACGACCTACTACATCATCAGACTTAATGGTCAGGATTTCTTGGAGTACATGTGCTGCACCAAATGCCTCTAGTGCCCAAACCTCCATCTCTCCAAATCTCTGACCACCGAACTGGGCCTTACCACCAAGTGGTTGCTGAGTAATCAATGAATAAGGACCGATAGAACGCGCATGCATCTTATCTTCTACCATATGACCTAATTTCAACATATAAGTCACACCTACTGTAGCTGGTTGGTCAAATCTTTCACCTGTACCACCATCATAAAGATACATTGAGCAATAACGTGGCAAACCTGCCTTATCAGTCCATGTACACAAATCATCAAGTGAAGCACCATCGAAAATTGGAGTCGCAAACTTAACACCTAATTCTTTTCCCGCATATCCAAGCACGGCCTCAAAAATCTGGCCAATATTCATACGAGAAGGCACACCCAGCGGGTTCAATACAATATCTACTGGAGTTCCATCTGCTAAGAATGGCATATCCTCATCTCTTACGACACGAGAAACGATACCCTTATTTCCATGGCGACCTGCCATTTTATCACCAACACCAATCTTACGTTTTTTAGCGATGTAAACTTTGGCCATCTTGATAATACCTGCAGGAAGTTCATCACCAATTGTGATAGCATTCTTCTTACGCTTTAGCTCGGCATCTTTTTGCTTGTAACACTTGATGTAATTTAAAATCAAAGTGCGAATTAATTCGTTTGTATGAGCATCAGCGGTCCACTTACCAAGTTGCACACAAGTGAAATCCAAAGGCATCAAATCTTTACGAGTAATTTCTGCACCTTTAGCAATAATGTCTGCACCTAAATAATCCTTGATACCAATAGAAGGTTTACCTTCGGTCAGTTTAAGCAACTTATCTACTAGAATATTCTTCAAGTCATTGCATGCTTTTTCATACTCTTCATCCAGCTTCTGCAATTGAACTTTATCAGCAGCCTTGTCGCTTCGAGTCTTAATAGCCTTTGAATATAAACGCTTGTTGATAACCACTCCACTCAAAGAAGGAGAGGCCTTCAAAGACGCATCTTTAACATCACCGGCCTTCTCACCGAAAATGGCACGGAGCAATTTCTCTTCTGGAGAAGGATCGCTTTCACCCTTTGGAGTAATCTTACCGATCATGATATCGCCAGGTTGAACGCGAGCTCCGATGCGGATTATACCTTGCTCATCAAGGTCTTTAGTCGCATCTTCACCTACATTAGGGATGTCAGATGTAAACTCCTCCATTCCACGCTTAGTCTCACGTACTTCCAAAGAATACTCATCAACATGAACTGATGTTAGCAAATCCTCGCGAACGACACGTTCACTTAGAACAATAGCATCCTCATAGTTGTATCCTTTCCAAGGCATATAAGCTACTAATAGATTCTTCCCTAATGCCAACTCACCATTAGCTGTGGAGTAACCCTCAGTAAGAATGTCACCTTTTTCAACACGCTGGCCAACTTCACAAATAGGACGAAGGTCTATAGTCATATTTTGATTAGTACGACGGAATTTAGGTATTTCATATTCCTTCAAAGCAGGTTCAAAACTTACAAACTCTTCCTCCTCTGTCCGGTCATACTGAATGCGAATTGTAGTAGAGTCAACATATTTTACAAGGCCTGGACCTTCAGCAACAATCATTGTACGTGAATCTTCACATACTTGCTTTTCTATACCAGTACCTACAATAGGAGCTTCTGTGCGAAGCAATGGAACGGCCTGACGCATCATGTTAGATCCCATCAATGCACGGTGAGCATCGTCATGCTCCAAGAATGGAATCAAAGATGCAGCAATAGAGGCAATCTGCTGTGGAGATACATCCATCAGATTTACTTCAGATGGTGGCACTACAGGATAATCTGCATCTTGACGACATTTAACCTTGGTACGAATAAATGTTCCATCATCATTTAATGGAGCATTACCTTGACCAATAATCAAACCTTCTTCTTCCTCTGCAGTCAGATATTGAATACCATTATCAGACAGATCAACCCTAGAATTCTCCACTTTGCGATAAGGAGTTTCTATGAAACCAAGACTATTAATCTTTGCATATACACAAAGTGAAGATATCAAACCGATATTTGGACCTTCTGGAGATTCAATTGGACACAAACGACCGTAGTGAGTATAGTGCACGTCACGGACTTCAAATCCTGCACGCTCACGTGAAAGACCACCAGGGCCTAATGCAGACAAACGACGCTTATGGGTAACTTCAGCTAAAGGATTTGTCTGATCCATGAACTGAGACAACGCATTTGTTCCAAAGAATGAATTAATAACAGAGGATATAGTCTTTGCATTAATCAAATCGGTTGGAGTGAAAACCTCATTGTCACGTACATTCATACGTTCACGAATCGTTCTGCTCATACGAGCCAAACCAATAGAGAACTGATTAGCCAACTGCTCTCCTACCGTACGAACACGACGATTACTCAAATGGTCAATATCATCAACTACAGCCTTTGAGTTAACTAACTCAATCAAGTATTTGATAATTTCAATAATATCTTCTTTAGTAAGAACACGTACATCATTTGAAGTAGATAAACCTAACTTCCTGTTTATACGATAACGTCCAACCTCACCCAAATCATATCGCTTCTCTGAGAAGAAAAGGTTATTGATAACCTCACGTGCACTTGCATCATCTGCAGGATCAGCACTTCTTAACTGACGATAAATATACAGTACTGCCTCTTTTTCTGAGTTAGAAGGGTCTTTCTGCAAGGTATTGAATATAATGGAATAATCACTTGCATTTGTTTCTTCTTTGTGAATCAGAATGCTCTGAATGCCACTCTCAACAATCTCGTCAATATGATGCTCTTCAAGTTCTGTTTCACGCTCTATAATTACTTCATTACGTTCAATAGAAACAACCTCACCTGTATCTTCGTCTACAAAATCTTCTGTCCAACTTTTCAGGACACGAGCAGCTAACTTTCTACCAATATATTTCTTCAGGTTTGTCTTATTAGCCTTTACCTCTTCAGCAAGGTTAAAGATTTCAAGTATATCCTTATCGTTTTCATAGCCAATAGCACGCAACAACGTTGTCACTGGTAACTTTTTCTTACGATCGATGTAAGCATACATAACATTGTTAATGTCTGTTGCAAATTCAATCCAAGAGCCCTTAAAAGGAATAATACGTGCAGAATACAACTGAGTACCATTAGCATGAACGCTTGATCCAAAGAAAACACCAGGAGAACGATGCAACTGAGAAACGACGACACGCTCAGCACCATTGATAACAAAGGTACCATTATCTGTCATATAAGGAATTGGACCCAGATATACATCTTGAATCACCATATCAAAATCCTCATGATCAGGGTCAGTACAGTAAAGCTTTAACTTTGCCTTCAAAGGTACACTATATGTAAGGCCACGCTCTAAACACTCCTGGATGGAGTAACGAGGTGGATCTATATAATAGTCCAAAAATTCCAGGACAAAGTTATTACGGGTATCTGCAATTGGAAAATTTTCTGCAAACACCTTATAAAGGCCATCATTCTTACGCTCCTCAGGCGGTGTGTCCAACTGAAGAAAATCTCTAAAAGATTTCAGCTGCACATCCAAGAAATCCGGATATGCCATTGGCGCCTTAACTGATGCAAAGTTTATTCTCTGGTTATCTTTGTTAGAAGCCATATAATTTTTATTAACGTACTACTTATTAGACACAAAAAGGTAAAGAACCCTCATCCAGAGGATCCTTTACCTATATATTAAAAGAAGTATTAATTACTTAACCTCAATCTCAGCACCTGCTTCTTCCAAAGCCTTCTTCAAAGCCTCAGCTGCAGCCTTATCGATGCCTTCCTTCAAAGTGCTAGGTGCACCATCAACTAAGTCCTTTGCTTCCTTCAAGCCAAGACCGCAAGCTTCCTTAACTGCCTTTACAACCTGAAGCTTAGCAGCACCAGCGCTCTTCAATACTACATCAAATGAGGTCTTTTCCTCCTCAACTGCAGCAGCAGCTGCAGGACCAGCAGCAACAGCAACAGCTGCAGCAGCAGGCTCAATTCCATACTCATCCTTAAGGATGGTTGCAAGTTCATTAACTTCCTTAACTGTCAAGTTAACAAGAGTTTCAGCAATAGCTTTTAAATCTGCCATGATTGTATAATTTTAATTTGTTTTTTACTTTAATTTGATAATTTGATTATTCTGGTCTTTCACCCAAAGTCTTAAGCACACCATGAATAGTGGTGCCGCCAGACTGCAAAGCAGAAAGAACATTCTTTGCTGGTGACTGCAACAGAGCAACGATGTCTGCAATAACTTCGTTCTTACTCTTAATAGCAGCTAAAGCATTGAGCTGATCAGCACCCACATAAGCGCTTTCCTCAGCATAAGCACCCTTCAAACCTGGGAAACCATCCTTGTTCTGTACATCCTTCAGCAACTTAGCTGGAGCATTTGCTACCTTTGAGAACAAAACAGCAGTAGTACCCTTTAGGCAAGAAAACAAAGGTTCATAGTCACCTTCTAGATTCTGCAGAGCCTTATGAAGTAATGCATTCTTAACAAGAACCATCTTCACATCTGCACCAAAGCATTTTCTGCGCAAGCTACTTGTTGCAGCAGAATCCATGCCTGTTACGTCTACAAGATAGAAATGACCATATTCTTTTACAAGTTCAGTAAGGGATGCTATTACACTTACTTTATCTTCCTTTTTCATTTAATTGATTCCTCCTTTAATTTAGTTCTCGTCAATTGATTTAGGGTCAACTTTAATACCCTTACTCATAGTACTAGAAAGATAAATACTCTTAATGTATGTACCCTTAGCTGCTGATGGCTTCAGCTTATTGATTACATCAATAAAAGCTTTAGCATTCTCACGGATAGCCTTTGGTTCGAAGGAGACCTTACCAATTGAAGTATGAACAATACCAGTCTTGTCAACCTTAAAATCAATCTTACCCTGCTTTACCTCTCTAACAGCTTTAGCAACATCCATAGTTACTGTACCGCTTTTGGGGTTTGGCATCAAACCACGAGGACCAAGGATACGACCTAAGGCACCAATCTTACCCATAATAGATGGCATTGTGATGATAACATCTACATCAGTCCACCCACCTTTAATCTTTTCGATATATTCGTCCAGACCAACATAATCTGCACCTGCTTCCTTAGCGGCAGCTTCGGCATCTGGTGTACAGAGGCACAATACTCTTACGACCTTTCCTGTTCCGTTTGGCAGTGAAACAACACCACGAACCATTTGGTTTGCTTTACGAGGATCTACACCCAAACGTACATCAATATCCAAAGAAGCATCAAACTTGGTAAAAGTAATTTTCTTAACCAATTCTGCAGCCTCTGAAAGAGTATACGCCTTACCTGCTTCAACCAAACCTGCAGTCAACTTTTGATTTTTTGTCAGTTTACTCATTTTAATTGAAGATTATAAGTTATGCGGGAAAATCCCCTTTTACAGTAATACCCATACTTCTAGCAGTACCAGCGATCATCTTCATAGCAGACTCGATAGTAAAGCAGTTCAAGTCAGGCATCTTATCTTCTGCAATAGCTCTAACCTGATCCCAAGTAACTTCTGCAACCTTCTTACGATTTGGTTCTGCTGAACCACCCTTAACCTTGGCTGCTTCCAGAAGTTGAATTGCTGCAGGTGGAGTCTTAACGACGAAATCGAAAGACTTGTCAGCGTAATATGTAATTACAACTGGCAGAATTTTACCTGCTTTGTCCTGAGTTCTGGCGTTGAATTGCTTGCAGAAATCCATAATATTAATACCCTTTGAACCTAAAGCAGGTCCAACTGGGGGAGATGGATTTGCAGCGCCTCCTTTAATCTGTAATTTGATTAATCCAGCAACTTCTTTTGCCATTTTAATTCCAATTTTATAAATTAACTATTTCAGAGAAGTCAAATACCGTAACAAATGCATTATTCCTTCTCTACTTGTGCAAAGTTCAATTCAAGAGGAGTCTTCCTCCCAAATATTCTAACCATCACTTTCAGCTTCTTCTTCTCGTCACTTACCTCTTCGATAATGCCGTTAAATCCGCTGAATGGACCATCCGTAACTTTGATAGTTTCACCAATGGTGTAGTGAACTGTCACTTCCTCTACTGGAATTGCCATTTCATCTACCCTACCTAAGATACGGTTCACCTCAGATTGCCTCAAAGGAGATGGGTTATCCAAACCTCCAAGAAAACCAATCACATTAGGCGTGTTTCTCAAGCTATGAGCTGTTTCACCAACTAATTTTGCCTCTACTAATACATATCCAGGGAGAGTATTTCTCTCTTTCACAATTTTCTTTCCGTTATTGTTCTGGATAACTTTCTCAGTAGGGATCAGGACCTGAAACACATTAGCCAGGAGACCATTGTTAATCTCTGCTTCGAGATACTCCTTAACTTTAGCCTCTTTTCCACTAATAGCACGCAAAACGTACCACTTCTTTTCAGTCTCTGCCATTTTCTAAAATTAGTTAGGATAAATTGCACCCATTAAAGCCTGAAATACAGTATCCATTCCGAATACCACAAGTGCAATGAGTAGGGAAGCGTATAAAACAACTACTGCACTACCGGTCAATTCAGTTCGAGATGGCCATGTAACTTTGTGTACAAGTTCATTGTAAGATTCCTTACAATAATCTACAATTTTTTTAAACATATTCTCTTTAAAATTAGCACGGGATGAGCGACTCGAACGCCCGACACCTGGTTTTGGAGACCAGTGCTCTACCGACTGAGCTAATCCCGTAGGAAAGGTCTCTCCATTACTGAAGAGACCCACCTTATTTATAGTAGAGTGACTACAAGATTAATCGAAGATTTCAGTAATCTGGCCAGAACCTACTGTACGACCACCTTCACGGATAGCGAAACGCAGACCTACATTAAGAGCAACTGCATAAATCAGCTCAACAGTAATCTCAACGTTATCACCTGGCATTACCATCTCAACACCTTCTGGAAGAGTGATTTCACCTGTACAGTCCATAGTACGCAGATAGAACTGAGGACGATACTTATTCTTGAATGGAGTATGACGTCCACCTTCTTCTTTCTTCAATACATAGATAGAAGCCTTAAAGCCCTTATGAGGTTTGATAACTCCTGGGTGAGTGATAACCATACCACGCTTAACCTCATTCTTATCAATACCACGAAGCAACAGACCTACGTTATCACCAGCTTCGCCTTCGTCAAGAATCTTACGGAACATTTCAACACCAGTAACAACTGATTTCTTGTCCTCGCCAAGACCCAAGATCTGAACAGGATCATTAACCTTAATAACACCAGTTTCAATACGGCCAGTAGCAACTGTACCACGACCAGTGATTGAGAATACGTCCTCAACTGGCATCAAGAATGGCTTATCTGTATCACGAATAGGTTCCTGAATCCAAGAATCACAAGCATCCATCAGCTCCATAACCTTGTCTTCCCATTCCTTTACACCGTTCAATGCACCAAGTGCAGATCCACGAATGATTGGGGTATCATCTTCGAAGTCATACTGCTCAAGCAATTCGCGCATTTCCATTTCTACAAGCTCCAGCATTTCTTCGTCGTCAACCATATCACACTTGTTTAAGAATACAACCAAGCGTGGTACATTTACCTGACGAGCCAAAAGAATGTGCTCACGAGTCTGTGGCATAGGACCATCAGTAGCAGCAACTACAATGATTGCACCATCCATCTGAGCAGCACCAGTTACCATGTTCTTTACATAGTCAGCGTGTCCCGGACAGTCAACGTGTGCATAGTGACGCTTTGCAGTCTCATACTCAATGTGTGCAGTATTAATGGTAATACCACGCTCCTTCTCCTCTGGAGCATTATCAATCTGATCAAAAGACTTAACTTCCTCACCAGTACCCAAACGCTCGTGAAGAACCTTAGAGATAGCAGCGGTAAGAGTAGTCTTTCCGTGGTCTACGTGACCAATAGTACCAATGTTTACATGAGGTTTGGTACGCTCGAATTTTTCTTTAGCCATAGCTTTTCCTATTTAATATATTAGTGAATAATCTATTCTCTTTTTGAGCTGTTTCCGAGAGTTGAACTCGGGACCTCTTCCTTACCAAGGAAGTGCTCTACCACTGAGCTAAAACAGCAGGCAACCTCCTATTAAAAGAGGTGGGCACAGATGGATTCGAACCACCGAAGGCGAAAGCCAGCAGATTTACAGTCTGCCCCATTTGGCCACTCTGGAATATGCCCA
>Ga0326508_1000032_pt1 | contig 12529 bp, 6 predicted proteins | sample 1_2617_0518_FD_203651 | JGI IMG/M metagenome (GOLD analysis project Ga0326508, IMG submission 203651) | Metatranscriptome of bovine rumen microbial communities from UC Davis, California, United States - 1_2617_0518 (Metagenome... | ecosystem: Host-associated > Mammals > Digestive system > Stomach...
ATTTTACTACGCCCTTGTGGCAAGGAGGTAAACTGAATTATTTTTGGCTGTGCAATCAGTATATTGCCCGATAACCCTAAGGTGAGACACTAGTGTAGGTGGGTTCCTGCACATGGATGTGCTTTGCACTTTAATTGTGACATTAAAATTAAGCAGTCTGATTGGTGTGAAATTTTAATGTTAGTTTTTACAAATATTTTAGTTTTGTTCTTTCTATTGTCTGATTGGAATAGAAGTGAACAAGTAGGAGAAATTATGAAACTTGAAGTTATTTTGGATGAAATCAAAGCTGAGACAAGTGATCCAACTTTGATTATTTCAGCATGTGCTATCTCTATAGTTGAGAGTAACTGCAATCCGTCTGCCGTTGGAAGTGCTGGGGAAATAGGCCCTTTCCAGGTTCACCCTGTACACAATCCAATAGCTGGTGATAACAACACGAAGTTAGCCATTGCCTTACTTAAGCAGGCCAGAGAAGCCAACGCTTCTTGGTTAGGGTCTGCAATGCAGTATAACTGCGGGCATCCTCTTAAGTCGCTTGAGCTTAAGAACCTTCATTATGGCATCTGTTTTGAGGTAGCAGTATCTTATTTGGTCAACCTGTGTTTGAATAAGACTACAAGCGAAATAGATGTTGGGGTATTGTATTCTTATGATCCGGTATCAGATAATAATCTGCAATCAGATCTTTCTAAGCTCAGAGCTTTACCAGATGGATCTCTTCCCGCGCTAAACGTAATTAATGATGAATCTTTTGTAATTGATACAAAGAATTGTTCATCAAGTGTTAAAGACTGGAACAAAGTTTGGAACAAAATTAATGCTGGTACAGCAAAAACTGAGTTCCTTAAATAGGAGGATTTTATGCAATCTGGAATATTCTGGACTCAGTCCTCAGGTAAGGATCTGATATCCAACAGAGGTCTGAGAGAACTTCGTGCAGTATTGGATGGATACTTTCGTTACAATGGTTCATCAGTAGACATACTCAGTTTGAAGCCTAGTTTATATGCTGGTTTGGAGACGGGAATCATTGCACTTTCAAAAGAAGTAAATGATGACACTATTGAGCCGACTTTCTTTTATTCTTTTAAAAATAAGGAATTCTTGAAGCTAGAAACGCTCAACGATTTCATATCCTATATGAGAGAGCTCGGTTATGAGGACATATCTTGGAGCAATGTACTTTTAACTTGTGGGGAACTCTTAACATCTAAGGATAGATCATATGGTTGTTTAGCTTCTTATGATTGGAGTGGTCTAGACAAATCAAGACTATTGTGCTTTGTTAAGACATGGAATTTTGAGAAGGTTAGTAAACGAAATTATGTTGGGTCTCCTAACTTGGTGGTGGTCCAACTTTTGGATGAAAACTTGCAACCCTTACTATCTGACAATAAAGAACAGGCTTGCTTTGTCAAAATCGTCATTTCTGCCGTTAATTTTACTAGCAAGGACACAGATTTATCTCGCTTTTCAGGTGGTTTAAATGGAATCGAATTTGTAGAATCTTGCTATTTTAAGCGTCCATACTTTGATTTGGGTTGTGGTGCTGCAAAAGTAGAAGATTCTAAAGCTGAATTGCCTGTAGCATGGCGATCAGAATGCGGTCTTAAAACTAATGATAGTCCTATGCAAATTTGGTTTACTAGTGCAGCTAAGGATTTGGAGCTCGCCTTTGAATCAGCCAATCAGTGTATACTCAAGTCTGCTAGCTTCTTTAATGCTGTTTTTGGTATTCCTGTTGGTGATTTCTTTGATAGACACATTTCTGGAAATACCATTCTAGATAAAAGAAACAACATAGCTGCTGAACTTGACCATTACTCTGAACTAGCAAAGTTAGCCATGGAAGGTAAGTTAGCTCGACCCACAGGTGATAGCCAGACAGTATCTCTTGAAAGTGATCAACAGTTATTTATTGAATCACTAGGTAGCGATATCAAAGAAATTTACTACACTTTAATTAAGAATAATGCAGGTAGTAATTTACCAGTATTATATCAGAAGTACACAAATATGAAGTGTCTTAAACCACAGACAAAAAATGTTAAGTTTGTGGTTCCAATGGATGGCTTCCTAGTCTTCGTAAAAGATGACGATGGTACTAGTGTATGGTTTACAGCAAAGGATCCTGACAACATGCTTACATTGTTGGGAGAACACAAAAGTAAACAAGCAAAGAAAGCTGCTTTAGCAGAGGAGGATAAATTTGTTTGCTCCCTACCACACAAGTATGATTTGAGCTCAATTCAACTACAGAGAGAAACAAGTAATAAGGAAGATATCCGAATTGCTTTTGTTTCAAACAAGAAGGAAGAAAGTATAACAACTTATGCTGATGACTTCTCTGCTTTGAATGTAAATGACAATTATGTCCTAGTGGAAGCAAATGACATATTACTATTTCCAGATATTGGCCCAGTCAAGGTGGATGTTAAAAAGAAAGTATTAGACCTACAAAACTCCATCACCGCTAATATCAACTTAGCTTGTTTCTTGGTAAGCAAAAGACTAGCTTCCGCATCTCAAGAGATACATTACCAGTATAATAGGTATTTGCATAACCTTGAATTGTATATGCAGCATGCCAGATCTGGTGGTGAAGTTGGAGCGCCCAGAGTGGACAACGTATTTTATCGATTCATCACTAAAAATGAGGAACCTGACTGTGATGTATTTGAGCATTCAGTATATGAAGTGTGGATGAATGTTGATAACTCATTCTTGGACTCATTTACTTCATTGCTGACTGCATACAAAGGAAGTGCAGGTATGGGTAAAAATGGTTCAAACCAAGCGTTGGTAAATATTATTAAGAAAACTAATAATCGCACTCTAAGGGTATCCTATGCTCCAGCTGTTTCCGTGCAGTTGGTTTCTGGTAAGGCAAAAATTTCGTTTAGCAATGATGAATTGCTCTATCGAGATTATATGCAAAATATGTGTGGAAACATATTGTACAGCCCCTTCGCTGCACCAAATATGTTTAAGGCTATTGAGTTAATCTATGCTTCGAACGGCATTGATACTACGACTTTAAAAACATTCAAACCTACCAATCTGAATATCAGCCAAGCGGTAGTTAAAGAAATGTCCAATATTTATCAACTCGAGGCTACTGCAGTACAGGGTAATCCTGATTCTCTGTTGGATTCCACGACAAAGTTTAGGGATTCCATAGTTAATACTTTGGGTTTGGCCTATCCTCTTCCTATTGGTTCTTTTAACATGCCTGACAGAAGTTATCATTTTATAGGTCACAACTTTGTATCTGCTGACAGACAAGGATCTAAGTTCAATAAACCATTGTGTTTACCTTTGTGGTGTTGTTATACATCTCGAGAGGCTGGTGGTCGCTCAGTACCAATTTTTGAGTGGTGCTTCAGTTTGAAACCAGGTGCGCTTAACCCATATGATGGAGCAGTATGGTTTGGAGGTTCTGGGTATAAACTATATCTAAATGGAGGACTTTTAGTTAAAAGTTATAAATTTGGAGACCTGGAGTTTGATACCCTCGATGAATTTGCTATGTACATTGATAAGGAGGTAAACAATGGGTAAATCCACTACTACAAAGACAGAAGAGGTACAGAAAATAGCGTTTGCTTCTCAGTCTATGTTGGCGTGGCAACTCTCCGAGATAGTCACACAAATGACTAATGATGATGCAACTGCAGTTATTCAGTGGGCTGCATCGGATGAGTGGCCTAAGCTATTGATCTTAATAGATAAGTACAGAGTATCTAATCTGGGACTTATTTTGGATAATTACGAGAGTGAACTTAGCATGCAGTCGCTAAAGATTCTTCTCAAAATTAAATCTTATAAAGATTTATCAAAAATTTTCATTTAAGGAGGTTTCTATGGGAAAGAAACTAGAGAAGACATCATTGAAAGATGATGATCTTAAGAAGATTGAAGAATTGGATAGATCTCTATCCGATGGACAAAGATTCTTGGTTCATTGTATGTTACCAGAACACAGTGACGACAGTGAGCTAATTGATCGATTATTAACTGATGCTGTTGAAGGAGAAGTAAGAGAATCTGATTCTGGTCATTCTCATGAAGAAATTGGTGATGACAATCAATCAGATAGTATGACTGATGAGTTCCTCAAGGTATCTATCCCTGCTACCGAGACAGAAAAATACATTCATGTTATTTCATCTCCAGAAGGCTTTAATATATCCAGTGGTGCAGTTTATGATTTTGAAGAATTTGTTCAATCGGTGAAAGACTGCTGGAAGTTGGTCGAGGTTGGTGATGACCTAACTAAGAAGAAATTGGTTGATACAATCAATTCTTATTTTAAAATTCATATTGATGCGGACAATGTCTCGAAAGTTGAGGATTTGATTGACCAAATTCCGAAAGAAAGTGTTTCTTTAGGATCTTTGAATTTAGTTCCATCACTAATGAAGGTTAGTCTTGCTGCTCGGCAGGCGGTTGAAGGCGATGAAATTAAATCAGCGGTATTTGACGCTGAAGAAGGTCAGTATGTACCTGAAGACGACCAGAAGAGTGATACGGATTATAGTCTGCCAGAACCAAAAGAGGAACTACCTAATGACTCAGCTATTGAAGATATGCTCAATGGTGTTAAACAAGTCAAGGATGGAGATGACGATGATTCGAATGATTCTGATGAATCTTAAACTGAGGTAAAGTTATGAGCAACAGAGCTGTGGATGCCATAATCAAGAAGAAGACTAATGGAAGAACGGCTAAGTATCAACTTATCAGACAAAAAGATGGTACAAGTAAGAAAATCGAGGACACTACTTTGGGCTCTGCCCCTAGCTACGTTATTAGTTTTCCTTATAGCCAATTTCAGCCTAAGTTTGAAGATGTTGTTGATGGCATAAAAGTACACAAAATGCATCATGAAGATGTTGAGGCTACTAAGGCAGCTAGACAATTTTTCCACGATCATAGAACTGAGTTCAATCTTGCTCAGCTAAGATTTCCTACGCCTAGGTGGAAGTCAAATGATTATTTCACCTTACTACCTAATGGAAGTGTCTTGACCATGCGAGATGCTGATCGTGTTAAATTGATAGTAAATATGGTAGATGGTTTGCAATCGCAGGGACAGGAGGATCTGGTTAAAGATATTCTATCTAATTGGTTGATAGACTTTTCCTGCCCAAATCCGTTTGTTCCACGATTGTTTAGGTTTGAAGAGTCTGACTCCCCAGTACTCAAGACCGAGGGTATCAATCCTAAAATTATTCACATCAGACAAGAAATTGCTAGAGATGAAATGCTTGCAAATTTGTATGATGACAGAATGATACATCCCATACCCTTATCTAAGAAGTCCTCCCTGGGATTCGATAAATTGCAAACCAAGTTTGGATGTAGTTCCAAAATGCGCAATTTCAACGAATACAAAGCAAAAGATGAATTGCTCAAAAGAGGAGTCTCACCTGAACAAATTGGCTTAAATACAGTTAAATACACATTGTTAGACAAAATTAAAATCATATTGTCGGGATGGACAATGAGGATATTTCTTATTAAGCTAAAATTGTTTTGGTTTAGGTATAATGCTGTTAAAGCTGCTGGTTCAGATTTAGCAGATGGCATGGGTAAACCGGCTAGTTTCAACGAAGTTTATACTGATCTCAGCCTGGGTGTCTTTAATGTAGGTTTGACTGGGTGGAGAAAGAATAACTGGGATGAAGCAATAAATGCTGACACTGGTGAACCACCTACTGTTGATGAGATAATGAACTACTTGGCTGGAAAATCCGATTTAAGATTGATAACCAAGGAGCGAGCTGCTGTAAGGGAGGTAGATGATTTCACTCTCGAGGAGGGTACAACTAACTCTAAGAAATTGGAGAAGTTTCATTCCAATGTGAATGGGCATGACAAGATACCTGGTCCATGTACCAAATGGAGACAGGTAACTGGATTTCCACATGCAGATCAATTCGTTCCGGAAGCTATCTTTATAAGCCAAACAGCTCATAAGATTGACATCAGTCAAATTGGGTATCCAACAACTTCTGCTGATTTCAAAGCCAGAATACAAGCTATTGAACAGTTGGAAAGAAATAATGTCACTGAACATTTAGTAGTTGATAGATCTAATTGCGATCATCAGTATACTGAATGCGCACATATGTTGGATCAGGTATGTCCAAAGGGCTGGTATTGGTGGATCTCAAGACATGGCTATGTTATATTACAGTCCGAGAAAGGTTGCGTTGTTTTATGCAGATCTCTTACATCTGGACACTACGATACAGCTGATAAGAATTCCAAATGGGGCAGAGAATCTGTGGTAGAAATTATCTGCAAATCTCTGAACGAGCCACTGGATTCTGATTTTGCTATATGGTTCAGAAAATCTGTATCTAAAATAAGACGAGAATCACTGGATTTTATGGATGAGCATGGACATGCAACTGGCATACAGCTTGGAGTTATCAAATTCCTCTTCAACGGATTTGAATATCGATACTACGTTATAGACGGTAAAGATGATCAAATCATAAAAGTTTGCCATGATAAGGGTGCTCCCAACCTGTTTAACTGGGTTGACTCAGATGCAGGTAAAAAGTGGTCAGATGAGCATAAGCTTAAAATCAAGAGAATTACAGGTGAAAACTATGAAGTATCTTTTGGATTTAATGTTTTTGCGGATCACATAGAGGAGAATGATTCACTTACTGCCAATAGATTCCCATTTCATGAAAAGACTAGTTGGGGTCTTGCTATTATGCACAGGATGTCAGAAAGACTTAAGCTGCTACCAGCTATCTTTATTCATTGCTTTTACCAAGCTTTGAGGTTTATCAACGCTGCAGATGGATCGTACGACACGTATAGTCCTGAATTCGACAGAGTGGTAAGCACTTGTAAAATGGACCCTTCTTTATTCGAAGATGAATATGGCAAAATTGCCAGGTCAGACCCGGATTTACAGGAGGATTTAGTTGGACATGTGCCTAATAAGGTGCATCATCAGATTTTGAATATGTGGAGGACTTTCTTCAATGACCCTAGAGTCAAAGAAGACTATGTAGATCCACTTAATTATAAACTCATTGATGAGTTTAAAGTCAATTAACTTAAGGAGGCCATATGGCTAAAATTAAAGCATCTGGTTCTATGATTGTTGGACCAGAAAAGGTTAAGCAGAATGTTAGAAAACCACTTCCTGCTTTTATTGCAAAGGATGGATTTGTCACCTTAAACACATGCGGTCCATTTTCTAATTTTGCTTCTATAGCATATACTCCGCATGCGACTGATGAAATCAGAAGTGGTGTGGATACAGTTGTCAAAGCAATTTTTACGGGTACTAAAGCTCGTAGACTTTCGTCTACACCGTACATTAACAAAAGCATAGCTAATACACTTATTTTAGGTTCTTATGCTAAAATGCCTGTATTGTCTGCTTTTGAATGGATCTTATGGTCTGGTGATATTATCTCTAAATCACTTAACTATATAATTCCATCCGCTGGACGCAGTGTTGCCTCTATTCTGTTGAATTCTATGAGTGGGTATAGTGTAATGTTGAGAGACACAGAGTCTAAAACTACTATAGAAAAGACACTTGAATTCGATGACTCTATTCTTAAGCTCATTACTGCTACAGATGCAGTACAGGAACTCGCCAGAAATACTTCAAAGATTGATTTAGAGTCTGTATTTGGTAATACTCCTGGTACTATTCCTATTGAAGGAAAGACTGAAGCCAGAGGTACTTTCTTTAAGAATTCTGTTGATTTACAGTTTAATGCTGATAGCCTCAAGAATTTTTCGCAATATGTAATTGGGTTTTTGTATGCTATGTCTACATTGAAAGCAGAGGCTAGCAAAACTAAATCAAACATTCTTAGCTTAGTTGATCTTGGTGTATATCAGGGGTCTATTCCAAAAGAACTTCTTACTGCCTTGATGATTCTGACAAAGATTGAAACTTTGATTAAGTTGTTTGCTGCCCTGAGTGATCTGGAAGTTTCTGAATCTAAGTTCTGGACATCAATGGATTCTGCTATTCATGAGAAGAATTCACTGAAGATTTCAGAACTTTGTTGTGCTTCTATGGGTTATACGTTTGAGAGTTTCTGGTTGGCACCGGAATACAGAGAGTCTATCAAAGTAAACGTACCTGTATTTCTGGCATCATACCTTCCTACCAAAGTCAAATCTTCTTTAGGCGTGGCTTCTGTTGACGAGTATCTTACTTTTGCAAAGATAATCCGAGCGTGGATGATAGAACAAAAGCAATTACAAGTGATTAAAGAAGCTTTGCAAGGTTCCTCCAACATCGTTGAACAGACGGAAGAAGGCCCTGTGTTTACTGATGCACTGTTATCAATCGTAACATCGGCTATCTTTGATAGAACCGAAGCTATGAATTTACTCGCTGAAGAAGAAGCTCTTTTTAACTACAAAGAAGGTAAAATAGCTGAAGCTTTTGCCCACTTCATGCTCGCAGATGCTGCTGGCTTGAATCTTCCTAAACTTGATTATCATAAGTACATGCCTTTGGCTGCTTGTTTGCTTGAGATTGATGATGAGAGTCATGCACCTACTATTTATGGTCCAGCTCAGGGAGACAGAATGGTCAAAACTATTCTGGAAAACATCTTTGATAACGAAGGAGATACAAAGATCGACACTTCCATTATAGCTGCAGCAGTTGGTCAAAGTGTATCGAAGTCTACTGCAAAAGTAATATTTGAGAGCTACGCTAACCCAGAATATCTCCGAGAATGTATTGCTGCTGACTTAGAGAAATATGGAAGATATTTTGATTTTCATATTGAGGTGATCCTTCAGAAGTTCTATGAGATGGCAGAGACTAAGGAATTACCTACTTTTACCCCAAAGTACTTTGTAGATGATCAAGTGGTCTATTGTGAACGCTTGGAAGCTAACATGACTACTGCAGTATCTCACGGAGCTGCAAAGTTCTCAGAGTATTCTCTGGCTGGTGAGAAAGTATCAACCTTATCTACCAGAAGTGGGGATGGTAGCATATTCTCTGATAGCATCAATGATGACTTTGATATTATCCAGGAAGCTGGTATTATTTTACCACCAAATGAACCAAAAGAGAGCATGCTTTCTTCAGTTGCCAATCCAATTGAAAAGCCTATCCCTGGATTCCTTACCGATTGTGGAACAGCAGATGGCATTTACATTGATGACGATTGTAAAGCTATTTATCACTTTGGTCCAACTCCTGTACTCAAACGATGGCCTTTTGCTCTTAAGGTTAATGACAAGGACGTTGGGGCTGTAGACTCCATTATTCTTATGTATAAGTTTAAGGCTCTGATTTCATGTGGACACTTTGAGTATTCCGTTAATGAAAATTCTCAGGGAGAAACTGTGCTTAGAAAAGCCTACATGCGTCTTATCCTGGAACCAATCTCTCTTAAGCCTCCAATTTCAAGTAAATCTGCACTGAAATTTAACGTAATTGGTTTACACACCCAGAAGGAAAATGGCTATAAAGCTAACTCATATCTCACTGTGACTACAGAACTGAATCCTGCTGAAATCAGTTCTTGGTCATTGACCCAGACTTTGTTTACTTTTAGTCAGACTGAAATTGATGCTAAGCGTAGTTCCATGAGTTTGAAAGAACCATCAGATAGCATCCTGGAATTGTACTTAAAGAGATTCCAAGATATTACCACTGGCAACTTCATTTTCACTAAGACTACTCCAACATCTATTACAGTTAGTGTTGAACCTATGGCAGTCAAAACTCAGTTCGCCGTTAACGGTCTTGCCAGAGGTAAGGTACTTTCTTTGGAAAAAGTTGATCCTTCTATGGCACCTAAGCCTGTTGTATCATTGGCTTATGGACTGCCTAAGCAGAATCTGTCTACAGAAACAGATAAGAGCGATGGTATTTCTAAAGATATCAAACGAAACCTGAGATGGAGTAACACTGAAGAGCCTCGATATTTTAGAATGCGTTGGCTCCAGCCTGTACAGGAATTGCCAGAGCACATAGCTGATATGGTAAGGGATAATGAAGAATATGTTCTGCGTATGCCAGGTAAAAATCCTGGAGTAGACGCTCAGCTCAAAGTATCTTCATTCTCTAAATCTCCAATCTTCGCTGAAATGTACCTCTGTGTCGATATGAAGTACCATGGTTATAAGGCATCTAGAGATGGTATCAACTCAAATTCAGAAAAATTAGCTACCATTGGACAAGAAGAAAAGAAAGGTAACAAGATCATTTATGGCCTTCCTTCAAATGAAGCTTTGCAAGCAAGTATATTGCCTATTGCTGGTTTATTCCCGAAGACAAAATCTACGTGGATTACCTTGTATAACCCATTGCATTCTTGTGACGAAAGTAGAAACAAGCATGTGGCTACTTGGATTCGTCCAAAGATGTATTTGAAGGATCAGTCGGCCAGTCCATTGTACAATGTTATATGGCTGGTTCGTGAATTAATTCGAGATCTTGATTTCTTCTTCTGTGGTTTGCCTTCTTATACTGGTGAGAAAACAAAGTATCCATTGCAGGCAGTGTTCACTCAGTTGGTAGACTTCGTGGAATGTTCATTTGATGGAATTGGTTCTTCAGCTTATCTGAACGATTTTGGCTGTGCATCAGGAATGACTTTGCGTCAGGCCAAGGCTGCAGTAGCCAAGCTGTGTAAAGTCTGTGTCAAGTATGTTGATAAGAATTCCACAACTGCTTTTGAACGCGCAAATGACGAATTGGATTTTGCACTTGAAAAGCCAGTGGAACTCAATGATACCAACATATTAACAGTTCTCAAGTCACTGAGAGGAATTGATTCAACAGACTCTGCCAACAAATTAATGGATGAATTTGTTAAGGCTATTGAGAATGCTTATACTGTATTGACAGGTATGACTCATGAGAGAACATTGTATTTCACTCATGTTCCGGGCACATTTGTTGCAACAAATTTACTTTATGATAGTGTCAATTCCTTAGCCAGTGGTGAATGGAATTACTGGGATTTGCCTCAGTATGGCGCTAAAGTAGATTCTTGTGTACCAGGTGAATTGGGACTGAACTTGACATCCAAAACACAATCTCGTGTAGTTGCTAACTTCAATGCACATGGAATCCAGCAGGTTGTCAGTTGGCTCTTGGGTGATTCTGCACCTTCTACATCTGACGACATTGTGGAATTCCTTAATGAACAGGAAAGCAAAATTGGAATTGAAGAGGCATCCTTCTTGGCCACATCTATCCCTACTCCTTCTGTAAGTTCTTCATCTGCAGAAAAGTTGACTTATTCTATGGAATGTTCTTTGAACATTCCAGAAGTTCACCTTTCTGCAATTGGAAAAGTAAATGGAGTTGATTTGGCTTATGATAGTAAGTCAAAGGTACTCATTATAACTGGTTCCTATTCAGAAAGAAAACTGGCTTCTATTGCAGAAAAGCTTGTTATGGATGAAGTAGTATCAGTAGCCAAGCCTAAGGAATTCACTCTTAAGTTCAAGGGTCCTAAATTCTTATCTTCTTTGCTTGTTGACTTCAAGAAGACCTACTATGAAAAAGATCTGGATCAGGTACTTGATGATCTCAACAAAACCTACAAAGATATCCAATCTGCTGAATTCTGGTTTGAAGAAGTCAGCACAGGAGAAAGATACCCATCAGATTCTAAATCGGGTGAAACTGAGGATGGAAAGGAAACAAAGATTCGTATTTACTCATGTAAGGACATCACAGCTGATAAAATAGCTCCTATTGCAATTGCAGCTGGGTGGAAAACTTTGACAGACGAAGCTGTTTTGACTAATGGCGGTTTAGCAAAACTCGATCCTGGTAACTACGTTTCTACATTCCCTGTAAAGCTTACTCCAAGTGAGTGTAAGACCTATGGTATTCAGGTATTGAAGGCCAAAGATCTGACTGACTTGTTACATTCAGAAGGTGAAGGTGACTCAAATAAAGATAAAGATAAAGATAAAGCCAGCTCACCTGATGAACTGAGTAAGAAGTAAATTACAACCTATCATTGACGGATTTGTTATCCGTCAATTGCTAGTTATATCATTTATAGGAGGTATTCTTAATGGTGAGAAAAGAATACATTTATGAGGAGTTTGCATCTACAATGGTGCAGTTGAAGAAGATCGTGGAGGAAAAGCAGTTGCCTTTTCCAATAGGCTTTGTGCATAGAGCACATGAAGACTGGATCCATGAGCATTGGAAGCTGGATCAGGATGATCGCGAACAGGAATACACTACGAGATTTCTGCCTTGGATTGAATCTCAGGTGTTTTATCCGAAGAATAACCCTTATTTTGATTATTGGTTCTGTAGCAGTGACCATTCAATAAGCGCATTGAAATATAAGCTTGTGCAGCTGAAATCAGTTTCTAAGCTTGTGGATAGTGCTGTGGATGATCTTACTGTCATGGATATGGACACTTTCTCTGATGAAAATTTTAAAGCACACCTCAGAGATATGTCTTTAAGATTCCTTGCAGACTGTGCTTATCATAGTGCATCTGCATCGTCACTCACCTTCCATTACGG
>Ga0326508_1000042_pt1 | contig 11970 bp, 6 predicted proteins | sample 1_2617_0518_FD_203651 | JGI IMG/M metagenome (GOLD analysis project Ga0326508, IMG submission 203651) | Metatranscriptome of bovine rumen microbial communities from UC Davis, California, United States - 1_2617_0518 (Metagenome... | ecosystem: Host-associated > Mammals > Digestive system > Stomach...
ATTAAACTAAAAACAAATGAATGCAGCATCATTCATGATTTGTGAAATTCACCAGTCATACTCGGTTATTTGCTGTTCACCTTTCTGTTCACCTATAGTTACTGGATATGTTTCGCCATGTTCGCGCTCCCGGAGGGGATTGAACCCACGACCAATAGATTAACAGTCTACTGCTCTACCACTGAGCTACAGGAGCAAAAAATGTCCGCGCCGGATTCTACTTCTACCGACTCCTTAACCTTCATAGGGAAATGAACTATCAAATTACTTCTAACGGACGCATCTATAACATACTTTTTACAAAATCTGCAGCTTAAGTAAATTTCCTTTATAGAAGTTTTGTATTTGTGGACCCGAAGAGAATCGAACTCTCCACAAGTTCCTTGCAAGGGAACCTCGCCAGCCTTGGTACATGCAAGCCCAAATTTGGAATTTTTTAGTACGATGGGAAAATTCCTGAAACCTATCGTACTTTCGGGAGCTCCGTACCGGACTCGAACCGATAACATCCGCATTACAAGTGCGGCGCTCTACCAATTAAAGCTAACAGAGCAAATGGCGTCATCAAGAATATTGTTCCACATCAGCTAATACTTATTTCAATCTGCTCCTGTGGTATTCTCTCGGCCTAAATTATGAATGTTATTCCAACTTATTAAATAATCTTCCAATTTACATCGAAGGCATTCATATTGAGGTCCCATTGAGATTCGAACTCAAACATCCTGATTACTAATCAGGTATTCTAACCATTAAAATTATAAGACCAGAATGATAAGGAAATTCTGTTTGTATTACTACATATATTTACTGAACTATTTCGCTGGGTTGCTTGGCATCCCATTGAAAGGGGTTTTCCACCACTCCTCTTCCAAATCAGTTTTTTGTTTTAATAAGGCGATATTTTCATCGGGATTAATACCCACGGGCGCCGCTGAATAAACAGCTGCTTTTGATGTTGCATAAAACATTATCCATTTCAATCCTCAAGCTTCTACCTTAGGGCACCCATCTCAGAGGATCCTTATTAAATTTATTTTGTTGTACCAATATGTCAAAGATCTCAAGTGTAAATAATCAAATAACATTTTTCTAAATATTATTTGAAAATTACAATATTAATATAGAACTTAATTTCAATATTTCAAACTTTTGTAAGAAAAATTTCAAAAAAATTTCTACATCAATTTGTTGGATCACCGGGGCTCGAACCCAGAACGCAAGGACCAAAATCTTGCGTGTTACCATTACACCATGATCCAATTTATAAAAATCCAGTACTATTCTTCTATAATGTTCATTTAAGTGCGAATCCTTGCTCTACATGTGGTGGGTCACTTTACCCTGATTTTCAAATTCCCATGGAAATTATCAATCCCTCATATATAGTACCTTTGTACCTTTACTGAATTATTGCTCCTTTTGCCTATTTAGGAGTACCGGCTGACTACGTTATAGAATCGGAATTGAACCTATTCTTCAATAACCCAGTGGATTTTATTTCTCTTGAGTTCAATATTTCAAAGAACTAAAAATCAAATAATATTTGTTATTAAATAATATTTAATTTTGTTACAATTATAATATAGTATCTTCTGTTTTAATTTCAAATTATTTATGAAAATATTTTAGAAATTTTTACAAAAAAATAAGTGGTTAAGTTTTTCACCTAACCACTTGCAGCTATATCATTTTATAGTTATATTCTTATTATCCTTCCATATCATTCTGCAAGTGGTCAAAATTTAACGCATAATCCTTATTCCAAGCATTATCTAATGTTTGGTCTAATATTTGTTTATATGTATTGACTAATTGCATTTGCGATATTTTCTTTTAATTTAATTAATAATAAATATAAAATAGTCTTATGGACAAAATATTTTCACAAAAAATGAATGATTTAGAAATTTTTTTCTCCAAATCATTCTAATTACATAAGTAATGTCAATTGCGAGTAGCCCAACTGGGATTCGAACCCAGACGCCGAAGCACTGCTTTTGAGACAGCTGCGTAGACCAATTCCGCCATCGGGCCATTAAAAACGAGGATCCATTTGTTCTCACGGAGATTAAATCTCGTTAGCCGTTATAAATCGGACAGCAGCGGTTCAAGCCGCAGGCATTAAAGCCTATCCTCGTATAAAAATATATTGATACAACAAATTAGTTTATCTTATACAATTCTTCATTATCAATTGCACGTCTTATCCATCTCATCAATATTAAAGCTTTATCATAATGAGACATAAATGTAGCAGTTTCTCCAACATCATGCTTATCAGACAAATCAATATCAAGTGAATAAATTGTACCATCTTCTACTGTTATATGATAAACAGCAATACCACCTGCCTTTACACAATCAAGAACGGCAGAACCTTTTACAATTGTCTTTAAATCATGAGTAATCATTTTTCTCTCTATTATATTAATTTATTATATAAATAGAACTGAGGGAGTCGAACCCTCCTAGTATTCTCATCCCGCGCGCATTCACCGGATAAGTTCTATTTGTACCTCCCACGGGATTTGAACCCGCACCCTACTGTTACTTCGGACCAGTTTCTTAGACTGGCGTGTCTACCATTTCCACCAAGAAGGTATTTAAGAGCCATAAGTTACTGTACACTCGCCTATGTTGTTACTAAGTGTGCGAAGTTCTGTATCACACTGTTAGCGCCCGCTATCCCATACTCTAATATCCTTGTACTTTGAATACATCATTGAGTAAACCTCTTAGTATCTCTTTGTGCGGCTGATGGGACTCGAACCCATACCCCGAAGGACGGCTTCTTAGACCGCTGCGTCGACCAATTGCGCCACAGCCGCATAAACACTCAATTATTCTAACCAATGAATATTTGTACTTCGCGACATACAAATACCCACATAACTGGTCTTACTAAAAATGTATAACGTTGCCATGACAAGGTCGTTATACTATCTCTTTCAGCTTGATGATTTCCTTTTTTCATAGGTAACGATAAGTTCCTATCACCAAGTCATTGAATAATGAGTTATAAGGTGGTTTTATTTTAACCGGATAAACTTACCCATAAACGCGGTATCGTATTCGTAGGAGCAATGGGGATCGAACCCATGACCTTCAGTTTGTAAGACTGACGCTACTGAACCAGCTGAGCTATGCTCCTAGATCTGCCTCTTGGTATTCCACTGCCGACTCCAGGAAAATCTTGCGATGAGTCTGTAATAAATCAACAAAGGCCTTATGTATCTTTATTACGTTTCCTTTCTTAGTCTCCCAAGTATTCTATTAGGCGTAGGCCGAGGGGGAGTCGAACCCCCAAGATCTTGCTTCTAAGGCAAGCGCGTCTTACCATTTGCGCCACCGACCCATAAGTGTCCTTGTTCCATTAACGCAGTCTTAGGCACCGAACCACACGAATGACCATCACGATTAAGGTTACGTCATTATTCAACCTATTATTTATTTGGACACATTCTGTTGTTTAATGGCCGAGCTGGTTTTTATCTTCCATCTGCTTTCACCCGTCAAAAAAGATAATGCAGGCATCCAAATTATTAGTTGGTTACGTTGGAATCGAACCAAATAGCTAGCATACATGTACCATTTACTGCGTAACCAATTTTGTCGGGAGTGATTGAGTTAAACAACCGTCTCACAGTAAAATCCATGGCTCTATCGTTGAGCTAACTCCCGATACACGTGGCTCTTTCGAGTTTCAACGAGGTTTCTCGCCCTCTACAGGATGTGGCACATATCCGAAGATACAAAGGTGCAACAACTCTAACTAACGCTTCTATAGATTCCTCAGACCACGCACTTAAGGAACGGAACGAACGATTTCCCCTGCTGCCGTAGCTAACAGGCTGCTTCGATTCATAGGCCTGTGCACCAACCTATGACTGCCCGTAATTATAAATAGTATTATCTTTAAGGTTATTTCAATTGGTCTTCAATCTCCTTAACCATTTTGTTTACCTTTTCAAGATATTCTTTTGCATCACGAATTTCTTCATCAGAACGTTCTTTATCATATTTCCCATATCCCTTACCATATCTATCTTCACTACGTTTAGCAGTTCTAAGAGATTTCATTGATTTGTAGAATTGTTCATATGCATAAGAAACATATCTCATTAAATCTGATAAATCAAAACGCATATCCATATTTTCAGGTTTTGACATTACCTTTTGGAACAAAGCAACAACATCATCATTTGCTTTCTTTATGTCATTGAATAAAATATTTGGATCATCTTGAAGTTTCTTTGCTTTTATTTCTTTAACCATTGCATCATAACGAGCTTTTTGTTGTTTAAGCAAAGTTTTCATACTTGCTTCGTCCATTTCAATTGAACCTTTTTGAGCATCAGTACGATCTTTATGAAGTTCATCATAATCTTTAATCATTGATTCTGTAACTTCAAGAACATATACGTCAAAATCTTTAATCAATTCAAGTGTTTCATTAACCTTCAAAGAACGTACATCATATTTGTATTTCTTTTCAGTTTTCTCTTGAACACCCTTTTTCCAACCTTCTGTTGCAAAGTAATATACTCTTACATCTCCTAAAGTTTTTGCATATCCTTTAATAAAACATACAATATCTTTAGTACCTGGAGCACAAACAATCATATCGGCAATTGCTTTCTTTGCATAAACTGATTTTAAGAACTTTACAAATTCTTTATCATCACCTTTATATTGTTTGAAATCACTATCTTTAATTTCTGACCATTTCAAACCACGAATACCAGTTTTCTTGTCACCCCATCTTGGAGTTTCTGTTAATGGACCAAAAATAGATGCGAAAGTTTTTGCTGTCTTTGTTGGCTTATAACCGCGACCTTCTTCTTTGTATCTTTGTTCTTCTTTTTTATCTTGGTCAGCATGTTCCTTTTCAGCATCTTTAATTCTCTTTGCTAATTCAGTTAATATTGATGCTTGGAAACTTTCATTAATTGTTTCATCAACAATCATATTTACTGTCTCAAGGAATATATCCTTTTCATAAATATTATCTGATAAAAACTCAAATAAGTCTTTCATTTTATTATATAATTATATTTGTAATTAAAAATAAAATTATAAACCCATCTGTTTCTGATATTCTCTATCTCTTCTATCAATTTCTGATAATGGAGAAACACCAGCATCAAGCAATTCAATTTTCTCAAATCCGTTTGCTTCAGTTATAAGAGAATCTTTTTCAGGTACACATCCTTCATATCGTTCTCCATAAGATCCAGTCATCTTTTTTGTTGCAGGATCCAAATCTCCCCAATCTGCAGAATGTGTATTACCAATAGGTTCTACAAAATATTTCTTTCCTGTTATTTTTGATTTTACAATAAAACGACCGGTTTTATCGCTTTCTTGTAAAAATCTCTTTTCATCGATTTTCATTTTCTCTCTATATATTATTGCGGAGGCGGTAGGATTCGAACCTACGGGCCGCTCTCACGGCCTCCGGTTTTCAAGACCGGTGCAATCGACCGCTCTGCCACACCTCCAATGATGCTTGTTTGACTGGCACAAGCATAAGCCTCGATAGATACCTTTACATTTCACTATCCCGTACAACTCTAATGCTTTGCCTTGATTGTATGATGCTACACATTGGTTGCCTACGGTAACTTCTCCTGGTTCATATACAGGTATGTCCTTCAAGATATTCGGGTGGTATGTTGGATTCGAACCAACGTGAGCTCTCGCTACCAGGACCACAATCTGGCGTCATCGGCCTCTAGACGAATACCACCATATAAAACAATTTCTTAAACAACTTATCAAAAACTCAAATTGTAAATAAATCCCTCACCGATGTTTCTGCGAATTTTCCTCTCCTGAGTTGCAGGTGTACACTTCTTCGTTACCTTCGGACTAACCTCGACAGCATTACTTAGAATTTATTATAGTTTTATCGCGTGTGTCGCATCGGATTCGAACCGACATCTCAGTGATTCACAGTCACCGCCTTTCACCAGTTAAGTTAACGACACCATGTTAATAAAAAGGAATTAAGGAAAAATAATGAGTTTGTGAAACTCATAGAATTTCTACCACTTTACCAAAGATATTGTTTCTTGATATAACCCCATTTGGATGATTATGATTATTCCCAATCAAGAATCTATCTCCTGGTTTCAAACTCCAAATAAGGTGAAGGTAATAATGTCCATTGACTTTGCACAAAACTATGTCACGTTTCGCTAACACAGTATTTTCATCAACTGGAATACAAATTACAGGTTGTCTAGACTTTAATATTGGGGTCATCGAATTCCCCTTTCCTGTAACTTTTACAACTTCACCAGCTTTCAAGTGTTCCGCAGAAATTCTGTTTTCTAATCCACTGTAAGTGTATTCCATAACAAAATTCCTATTTATTTATAAAAATGACAGGTCAACCATTCTCCCTGTCTTGTCCCGATATGTTTTTTACTATAATCAAGGCTTATAGTTGCTCAAGCTGCGAGGGCGGGATTTCAACATTAACCTCATGAAGATGGCCCTAAGCGGATTTTTTCAGAGGCCTCAGGGAATCCTCTGTATTGTCACGGCCCTGCTTTTGTTTTTATGAGATATACCGGAATATATTCTCCCAGAACAGGAACAACAACTGGATTTAAGATCTTAAATAATTTGAGCGGACGGTTGGACTCGAACCAACATCCCCGGCTTGGAATGCAATAATTTGAAGTAACTCTCAACTACAACAATCTTACGATGTAACAGCGTTAAAAGGTCATAAAAATCTTTTTAACGGTGTACTTTCCTTTATACTACATCCGCATAAATGATAGAAACCACTTAAACTATCTATGTATATATTACTTACAGATAATTATACATATTTTTATACCGTGCTGTAAGAACTTTATCGGCATTGGACTATTTTTATTGTGAGCGGTAGACGGGACTCGAACCCGCAACCTTCACCTTGGCAAGGTGACATTCTACCAATTGAGCTACTACCGCATGGGGTGAACAGGAACCACACTAAAGTTCACCAATTGTTCAATATGATTCCAAAATGGAGCGGATGATGAGAGTCGAACTCACGTCTCGACATTGGCAATGTCATGTAATAACCGTTATACTACACCCGCATTGTTAATGGCTTCCCACCATTTTGAACCTCTACTTTTTGCCACTAGTATGTGCTTCCTTGATATTATCTCATCACACCAGAGTATGGGTCTTTCGAAACTGCGTCGTCGCGGAGGTTGGACTCGAACCAACATAATCTTTTTTTCCTGAAAAGCGTGTATACCGAAGTAACTCTAATCTACAGCATTCATTCGAAGCAACAGCGAATAAAGTCTAATTTTAAATTTCACCACTCCGCGAATTATTGTAGCCCCCACGGGATTCGAACCCGTTATTCCGGCTTGAGAGACCGACGACTTAAACCAATCTGTCCCGAGGGCCATCAATTAAGAATAGAGCATCTGATGGGAGTCGAACCCACGTCTTAGGCTTGGAAGGCGAACGTACTGAACCGTTATACGACAGATGCATTATATAAGCACCGTACTATATTCTCGAATATAAAACGGTGCCCACATTAAAAGCAGTTTTTAAATTTAACGTGGAGAACCTTGAGAAAACTCTGCGTTACCAAACTCCATTACTAATGCGAGCGGCTGATGGGAGTCGAACCCACGTCCCTGGCTTGGAAGGCGAGTATAATAAACCGTTATACGACAGCCGCAAGTAATTCCTGTAACATTCTCGAAAAGTATATTTATGGGCTTGAACCATCACCTCGGGCTTTGCAGGCCCGCGCTCTAACCAATTAAGCTAAAAATCCAAAGTTTCTGGCGGATTAAGAAGTAACTCTTCAATTCAACAAGGAATTTGGGTGGAGGTATCTTATCACTATCAGATATCCGATTGTTTTTCTTTGCAAGATATAATTGTAAGTACTGTTTAACTAGTCCTGCGCAAGTGAACCTCCATGTGTAGGGATGGGTGGAATCGAACCACCTTCTACGGCTTATGAGACCATCGTAATAAACCGTTATACGACATCCCCATGGTCACCGGCCTAGTTCCATGCCTACCTCGAGTAGCATAGGATGGGACCGGTGTTATTGAAAATATGAAATTTTCAAAACTTCATTATACGGTCGGGAACCACTGACTTTCACAGGACCTCTACCCACCCACGGGTAGCGCAGTATGTTCGCTTCTTCAAATTCAATTTCGTAAGTTAGCTAATCTTACTAATTTCTCTTTCTGTCATTACTTATCATTATTATAAATATTATTGATCTCGAGAACTTTCGGCCTAATCGCGGCCTTACGCAAATATTTACAGATAATGACTTTCATACGAATCATTTTGCTAATTCCCAAAGTTGAGCTGATAGGACTTGAACCTACGACCTCCATCTTATCAGGATGGCATTCTAACCAACTGAAATACAGCTCAATATAAATAATATGCTACCTCCTACACCAATGACAGAGTTTACATTTTCAGATTAACATTCTAGAACTATTAACCATCAGTCATATAGACTTCAATACTGCCATATAGGATTCGAACCTATACCTTTATTGTTGGGCTACCGAGATTCGAACTCAGACCTTCAGCTTCAAAGGCTGACGTGCTAACCGTTACACAGCATAGCCCAATAAATGAAGGTTCCATTATTAGTAAACGGCGGCGCGAAGCTCGCTGTGCCTATGCTGAAAAGTCACCTACAACCAAAAGGTACGTTGGGATATCCGGATTCGAACCGAAACCTGCGGAGTCAGAGTCCGCTGTACTAACCATTATACTGTATATCCCAATGTTGTTGGGCCACTCGGGAATGATCCGAGATCGCCGCCTTATCAGGGCGGTATCCTTACCAGTTAGACGACAGCCCAATATTTGAGGTTTATGGATAACCTCAAGAACCCGTTTTTCGCGTTTTAGTAAGTGCATAAATAAAGTTCTGTTCCATCTCGCCCAATGTATTTAAGCTTAAGCCTATGGGAGTTCTTTCTTGATGCGCACTCGATTATGACAACTCCAGCAAGTGATATGTGATAAAATTTCCGGATAACCCATATCTCTAATGCTAACTTTACCCATCTGTCTGGGATGTGAACTTTGTAGGGATAACGGGGCTCGAACCCGTATCTCAACCTTGAAAGGGTTGCCACCTAACCTGTTAGTATGATATCCCCATAAATTCCTGTAATAAGCGAATAAAGTATCTTATTAAAACCACATTCTTTGAAGTAACTCTACTCTACAACAAGGAATTATTTGTAGCCCCGCGGAGACTCGAACTCCGATGACCAGGTTGAAAACCTGAGATCCTGACCGTTAGATGACAGGGCCAAATTTATTGGCAGAATAAGCGCAGAAAGTAAATAGTCAGTCTTAAATCATTATCATTGAAGTAACTCTCCACTTCACTAGCCAATTTGTAGGGAGGACGGGACTCGAACCCGCACTCTCGTGATCCCAAATCACGAACCTTAACCAATTAGGCCACCTCCCTATAAAATCAATTATTGACAACCTCAAGATAACTATCTCTATTGCTCGCATGTGTTTCAGTGATTACCTCAGTTATCGCGTCTTAATGGCTCTCTCACACATATAATTGATTATTTGCCAAGGTTGAGATGTCGGGATGACTGGACTCGAACCAGCGACCTCATGTTCCCAAAACACGAATACTAACCAACTGTACTACATCCCGATTATATAATAAATAGAAATTATCATTATATTTTTCAAAAATAAATGTTAACTATTTCTCTTCAAGTTGTTGATATTTTTACGGCCGATATTCAATATCATAACAGAGCTTACCTGTTTCCCATTCAGCTGTTTAAGGAGCTACCTTAAATCTCGGTGGGCAATCTCCTAACATTTATTTGTTATACGGTATTCTATCTTAAACTATCGAACCTCGCGGGCCCTACTAGGCGTCTCACCACGTATCTCCGTATATAAGATAATTGTAATCTTCTCACTTTCCTCGTCTCACTAAGGGGTTCGTAGCTACCGACCCACATAGGTCTTACCGAGTCCTATACCATTTCTGGAGCTGGACTTGCAGCTGCTTTAACGTTTGTCCGCATATCTTGAAAATTACAATTGAGTCTGGGTGACAGGACTCGAGCCTGCATAAACCTCGTTCCAAGCGAGGACGGATCACCAATTACCGGCATACACCCAGATAAATCTTTCCAAATCCTTGTACTTAATATTTCCTCTACATTCCACGTAAGCGAGGTACTTCTTGGCGCCTTAAGGACAAGATAACTCTCAAGATACTGAAAATAATTATGAATATGCGCATATTGTTTAATATAATTACTTTCAGAGTTTACTCAACATCGGTTGAGCTTAAACAATTTAGACTTAGATACACGTCTGGGGGACTTTTGCTCAATTTACTCTAAGTCTTTATAATATAAATTACAACTTATTTTCCATATCATTTTGGGTTGCAATTTATATTGTGGAGGCCCCCGGACTCGAACCAGGTTAACCGGATTTTCAGTCCGGCGCATATACCATATCTGCCAGACCTCCATTATTGTGGGCCGAGAAGGAGTCGAACCTTCGCCTCTGGATTTTCAGTCCAGCGCGCCAAACTACCACCTACGCTATCAGCCCAAATTAATTATCGGAACAGCTATAAAAGTATTGTTATGAAACTTTCTCTCGGATTCGAACCGAGGAATCAATTCTGAAAAAATTGCATTAAAACCACTTAATTAAAAAAGTAATCGAAGTAACTCTTATATACACCAGATAATTTGAGGGCCCACCCGGAGTCGAACCGGGCTAAATGGTTTTGCAGACCACCACCTACACCGCTCAGACATAGACCCAATAAAAAATTTACGGAATTGTCGAATAAAGAATAATTATAAAAGGACCAGCGTGTTTACCAGTTTCACCACCGCGGTACATAATGACCATGGGCCGGACTCGAACCGACAAGGAACTTGCTTCCACCAGTTTTGCAAACTTATGAAGTATCTCTATTCTTCACCAGTAAATTTGCGGAGAAAGTAGGTGTCGATCCCAATCCGTTTCACCGAACGAGCTGTTTTCAAGACAGTCCTGCGGGCCGCCGCAGTTCATTCTCCAAATATGTATTCAAATATTGCAATCATTCAACATTCTGCCACCCAGGCCATTCAAACCCAGGGAAAGATTTAAACTTCTGACTCCTTAGCGGATATATTTGAATACTTGCGGAGAGCACTGGAATCGAACCAGATCCGGTGATTAGCCGGACGCAATGCTTAGCAGGCACCCGCTATCACCATCAAGCATTACTCTCCAAATAGATTCCTTAGGGCTACATTAAACCACTCTGCCAACGCTCCCAGCGGAACGTGAGGGATTCGAACCCCCGGCCCACCTAAGATTTGACTTTCACCAAATGGGCACCCATAGAATCTTTAGTTTATTTTGTTGTACCAATATGTCAAAGAACTAATTCAATTTTAGAAATTGAGAAAAATACTCTGTTGACTTACCGTTAGTCTACCATGCCTTATTAGGTGCTTTAGTCGGATTCGAACCGATATTTCCAGAGCTTCGTAGCCGGTAGGGGATTCGAACCCCTATGAACAGGTTGAAAACCTGTCATCCTGACCCTTAGATGAACCGGCCAAATTTATATAATATTTGTTATTAAATATTATTTGTTTTTCATTACAATTGTAAAATAGTATCTTCCGGATTTATTTCAAACTTTTTAAGAATTTTTTTTAGAAATTTTTTATTCATTGTTTATAAAACTAAAAAACTCCGAAACTTGCGTTCCGGAGTCCTGCTTTATATTGATACTATCTTATGTACTCAACATTTATATTTCAGTATATCCGGAAACTATCCCATTAGGTTCAAAGCTCAATCCACAAGGTTCACCAAAAATTGATGAGCCGATCATAGATACGATATGTTGACTGAGTTGTTTCATATTTCCGAAATTTACTTAATTA
>Ga0326508_1000044_pt1 | contig 11940 bp, 22 predicted proteins | sample 1_2617_0518_FD_203651 | JGI IMG/M metagenome (GOLD analysis project Ga0326508, IMG submission 203651) | Metatranscriptome of bovine rumen microbial communities from UC Davis, California, United States - 1_2617_0518 (Metagenome... | ecosystem: Host-associated > Mammals > Digestive system >...
CATTTCAGCCCGTATTGACGTGTGAAGTTGCGGAAACGCCATCATCGGTTGTAGAGGCAGTATTCCGGTAATTCATACCGAACGGAAGCCCGAACAAGATCTCGGGTAAAGGAGGAAACACTAATGGCAGATACAAAAACAATTCGTGTTCGTCTCAAGGGCTATGATCACAAAGTCCTTGACCAGTCGGTCGCAAAGATCGTCGAAGCCGCCAAGAAGACTGGCGCTCAAGTAGTCGGACCTATTCCGCTTCCTACTGAGAAAAAGATCTTCACAATCTTAAGATCTCCTTTCGTTGATAAAGACAGCCGCGAACAGTTCGAGATCAGAATCCACAAGAGATTAGTTGACATCAACAGACCCACTAAGCAGACCATCGATGTTCTCAAGAACTTAGACTTACCTGCTGGCGTCGAAGTGATGATCAAGTTGTAAGGAGGATAGACACAGTTTATGAAATCTATCATCGGAAGAAAGATCGGTATGACTTCTGTCTTCGCTGAAGACGGTTCCATGTATCCGGTCACTGTCGTCGAAGTTCTTCCTAACGTCGTTCTCCAGGTCAAGACCAAAGAGAAAGATGGATATGAAGCTCTTCAAGTTGGCTACGAAGATAAGAAGGAGAGCCGTGCTAACAAGCCTTTAGCCGGTGTCTGCAAGAAAGCAAACACTGCTCCTAAGTATGTCATCCGCGAATTAGAGGGTGATGAAATCTACGGCAAATATGAAGTCGGTAGCGCCATCGATGCTTCCATCTTCGCTGTTGGCGAAATGGTCGATGTCACTGCCAAGAGCAAAGGTCATGGTTACTCTGGCACCATCAAGAGATACCACGGCATCATCGGTCCTAAGGGTCATGGTTCCGGATATCACAGACAGATCGGTTCCTTAGCTACTAACGGCCGTTGCAACAACAGAGTTCACGCTGGCAAGAAGATGTCTGGTCAGTGGAGACCTCAAACCAGAACCGTCTTAAATCTTCCCATTGTTGCTGTCGACACTGAGAAGAATTGCATCCTCATCAGAGGTTCCGTAGCTGGTCCTAAGCTCGCTATCGTCAAGATTCGTTCTACCGTCGAAACTGGAAAAGCTCCCTTCGCTGTCTCTCCTGTGGTCGATTACACCACTCAGACCATCGAACAGATCCAGGCTGCCGGTAAGAAAGCTGCTGATGAAAAGCTCGCTGCTCAGGGCACCAAGGCTCTCAACCCTATGAAGAACTCCAAGAAGATGGGTCGTTAATCAGGAAGGAGAATAGAAAATGGCAAACGAAAATCTTAACTTGCCCGTACTTGACTACGCTGGCAAACAGGTCGGAGAAGTCGTCCTTCCTGCTGACCTCTTCAACACAGAAGTCAATGAATATGCTGTTCAGAGAGCTGTCCGCGTTGACCTTTCCAACAGAAGAGTCGACACTGCTCACACCTTAACCAGAGACATCGTCCACGGTTCCAACCGTAAACCGTTCAGACAAAAAGGAACTGGTAGAGCAAGAGCCGGTACAACCAACTCTCCCGTCTGGAGACACGGTGGTGTTGTCCACGGTCCCAATGGGGAACAGAATCACACCTTGAAGATGAACAAGAAGGAGCATTACATCGCTTTCACTTCTGCTCTCTCTGACAAGGCTCAAAACGATAACATTATCGTTCTCACCGATGAAGCCTTCAGCTCTGCTAAGACTGCTGACTTCGTCAAAGCCCTCAAGGCTATCAAAGCTGATGACAAGAAGAACCTTCTCGTCTTAGCTCAACCCGATGGCAATCTCATCCAGGCTGCCAGAAACGTCCAGTCCGTCATCCTTACCACCGCTGACAATCTCTCTGTCTACGATGTCTTAAATGCAAATAAGCTCATCTTAGTCAAAGGCGTTGTCCCCGAGGTTCTCGAAGACGAACATCATGAGGAGGAAGCAAAATAATGGCCAAAGAAACTAAGAAAGTTGAAGCTGTTGAGGCTTCTGAAACTCCGGCTCCTAAGAAGAGAACTAGAAAGACCACTAAGAAGGTCGAAGAAGTCAAACAAGAAGAGATCGTCCTTGTTGGAAGAGCCCCTATCTTAAAGGACTTCACTGTCGTCAAACACATCATCGCCACTGAGGAAACTCAAATCCTCCGTGACAAGGAGAACGCCATCGTCTTCGCCGTCGACAAGAAAGCCACCAAATTGGAAATCAAGGCTGCTGTCCAGGCCATCTTCAACGCTAAGGTCAAGAGCGTGAACACCATCAACGTTCAGGCCAAGAAGAGAAGAGTTGGAAGATACACTGGTTATCTCCCTCAATATAAGAAGGCTATCGTCAGATTCGACTCCAGCTTCGATCTCGGTAAGATCGCTGCTGCTACTGCCGCTGAAGACAGACAAGCCAACGAAGACTAAGCCAAAGCTAAGTAAGAAACGTATAGGAGAAAAATATGGCTATCAAAACTTATAACCCGCGTACAGCGGGTCAGAGAAACCTCACCACTCTCTCCACCTCCGATCTCACTAAGAAAGCTCCTGAAAAATCTTTACTCGTTCCGCTCAAGAAAACTGGCGGAAGAAATAATCAGGGCTACATCACTTGCCGTCACATCGGTGGCGGAAACAAGAGAATGTATCGTATCATCGACTTCAAGAGAAGCGGTGAAACTACCGCATTCGTCAAAGCGATCGAATACGATCCTAACAGAAACTGCAGAATCGCTCTTGTCATTGACACCAAAGGCAAGAAGAGATACATCATTTGCCCCAAAGGCTTGACTGTCGGAATGAAAGTTACCGATGGCAAGACTGGCGAAATCGCCACTGGCAACTGCATGGAACTCGGTTCCATCCCTGAAGGTATCATGGTCCACAATGTGGAACTTGAACCTGGTAAAGGTGGACAAGTCTGCCGTGCTGCAGGTACTGGCGCCCAGATCTTGGGTAAAGAAGAAAAATATTGCACATTGAGATTGGCTTCTGGCGAAGTCAGAAAGTTCCTTCTCACTTGCCGCGCTACCATCGGTATGGTCGGCAATGAAGACTTCAACCTTGTCAGCAAGGGTAAAGCTGGTAGAACCAGATGGTTAGGTGAAAGACCTACTGTCCGTGGTGCTGTCATGAACCCGAATGATCACCCCCATGGCGGCGGTGAGGGTAAGAACCCCATCGGTCACGATGCTCCTAGATCTCCCTGGGGCCGCAGACTCATGGGTGTCAAGACCCGCGCTAAGAAGAACAGATCCAACCGTCTCATCGTCAGAAGACGTAACGGTAAATAAACAGGAGGAGAATGAGACATGTCAAGAAGTTCTAAAAAGGGACCTTATTGTGATCCCAAGCTCCTCAAGAGAGTTCAGGAGCAGAATACTACGGGAAAGAAGGAAGTCATCAAGACCTGGTCTAGACGTTCTACCATCTTCCCGGAATTCATTCAGCATACCATCTCTGTCCACAACGGCAGAGCATTTGTCCCCGTCTACATCACAGAAGATATGGTCGGTCACAAATTAGGTGAATTCGTTTTCACCAGAACCTTCACTGCTCACAAAGCTGGTGATGATAAGACGACCGCCAAGAAATAAGGAGAAGAGAAATGGCTAAGAAAGAAACCGTTCAGGCTGAAGTTCAGCCTGTTGTCGAAGAAAAGAAGGTCACTGAAGCCAAGGCTAAGCTCCTTAACTACGGTGTCACTCCTAGAAAAGTTAGACTTGTTATCGACCTTGTTCGTGGCAAGCAACTTCAAGAAGCTTACGATATTTTAGACAACTGCAACAAGCTCTGCGCTAAAGATATCAAGAAGCTCATCCAATCCGCAGCTGCTAACGCTGTCAACAACTTCCACATGGAAGAATCCACTCTCTACATCGCTACCATCAGTGCTAACGATGCCATGAGATTAAAGAGAATCCTCCCCAGAGCCAAAGGCTCTGCTTCCGGATTGCTCAAGAGATGGTCACACGTCTACGTGACTTTAAAGAATAAGGAGGCCAAATAATCATGGGTCAGAAAGTCAATCCTAACGGTCTGCGTTTAGGCATCAATCGTGACTGGTCCAGTCATTGGTATGCCGACAAAAAAGACTTCGCCACTTATTTGAACGAAGACGTCAAGATCAGAAAATATCTCAACGAAGTTCTCTCCAAGATCGATGCTGGTCTCTCCAGAATCGATATCGAAAGAGTTAAAAAGCAGGTCACTATCACTCTCTTAGTCTCCCACCCCGCCATTGTCTTAGGCAAAGACGGAGCTCAGATCAAAGAGATCAATAAGAACACTGCTAAGTTGCTCAAGAAAGATGTCAACCAAGTCAAGTTCTCCATCGTCGAGATCAAGAATCCCGATTTGGATGCTACTCTTGTCGCCAAAGACATCGTCAAGCAACTCCAAGAACGCGGCTCCTACAGAGTCGTGCAAAAGAAGGCCATTCAGAGAGTCATGAGAGCTGGTGCTCTCGGCTGCAAGACCATGACCAAAGGTAGAATCGGCGGCGCGGAAATCGCTCGTTACGAAGAATACCGTGAAGGTGTCTTAGGTCTCCACACTCTCCGTCAGCCTATCGATTATGCTTATGTGCCTTGCAAAACCACCTATGGTATCATCGGTGTCAAGGTCTGGATCGCTCTTCCTGAAAATTATCAGGAACTCAGAGATCGCCGTCCTGATGAAGGACGTTTCAACCGCGGAAATCGTTTCAACAGAAATAACCGTAATGGGGATAGACGTTCTAACAAACCCGCCACTGCTCCCACTCCTAGTGAAAACAAGGATGGCGAACAGAAAGGAGAATAATCCATGTTACAACCTAAGAGACAGAAATGGCGTAGAAGCCATCTCGTAAGACCTAAAACTCAGGCCTCTAGATGCAACACTGTTGCCTACGGCGAATATGGTCTTGCCGCCACCCAGGGTGGTTATATCTCCAACCGTCAAATCGAAGCTGCTCGTATTATCTTGAGCAGATTCACCAAGAAAGTCGGTAATTGCTACATCCGTATCTTCCCCTACCTCGGCATCACTAAGAAGCCCGCTGAAGTCCGTATGGGTAACGGTAAAGGTACTGTCGAGAAATGGATGGCTGTCGTCGAAAAGGGAACAGTGATGTTCGAAGTCGGCGGCATCAGTGAAGCTGACGCCAAAGAAGCATTACACCAAGCTGGTTACAAGCTTTCTGTGTGCTCTAGAGTCGTCAAGAAAGGCGAGGAAAACAAATAATGACAATTCAAGATATCAGAAAACTGTCTGACGCTGAACTCGCCGAAAAGGTCTTCGAGCTCAAGAGTGAACTTCTCTCTCTCCGCTTCCAGGCCAAGGCTGGTCAGTTAGACAATGGCAGCAAGATCACCATTTGCCGCAAGGATATTGCCAAATGCTTGACTGTCGAAAATGAAAGAAAGAAAGCCGCTGCTGTCGCAGCCGCTAAATAAGGAGGCTAATTATGGCTGAAGAAATCAAGCAGGCTGTTGTGGCCTCTAACAAGAGACGCTTACAGGGTGTGGTCATCTCCGCTAACATGCAGAAGACCATCGTTGTTCAAACCGAAACCTACAAGGCTCACCCCATCTACAAGAAGAGAGTCTCTGTCCGTAAGAAATACAAAGTGGATGACAGAAATGAAGTCGCCAAAGTTGGTGATGTTGTCATCTTCGAAGAATGCCGTCCGTTGTCCCACGATAAGAGATTCCGTTTGGTTGAAGTCGTGGAGAAGGGAGAATAATCATGGTTCAGAATGAAACTAACCTGGTTGTCGCTGACAACTCCGGCGCTAAGACTGTCAGAGTCTTCCGCATGTTAGGCGGTTCCTTCCGCAAGAGTGCCGGCATCGGTGATGTCGTCATCTGCGCTGTCAAGGATGCTATCCCTAACGGCAAAGTTAAGAAGAGTGATGTCGTCAAAGGCGTCATCGTTCGTGTTAAGAAAGCTTATCAGAGAAAGGATGGTTCTACCATTCGCTTCGATGATAACGCTGTCGTCCTCATCAATGAAGATGGTTCTCCTAAGGGCACCCGTGTCTTCGGACCTGTTGCCAGAGAATTAAGAGAAAAGGGCGATAGATACATGAAGATCGTCTCTTTGGCGGTCGAAGTTCTCTAATCCTAGGAGGTGCGAATCATGAAAATTAGAACTGGTGATACCGTTCTTGTCATCTCCGGTGATGACAAAGGCAAAACGGGAAAGGTCTTAAAGGCTCTTCCCAAAGAAAACAAAGTCATCGTCGAAGGTGTGAACGTGAACAAGAAACATGTCAAGCCCTCTCAGGCCAACCCTAAGGGTTCCATCAAAGAGATCAACTTGCCTATCGATGTTTCTAACGTCGCTTTCGTTGATCCTAAGACCAACAAAGCTACCAAAGTCGGCTACACGGAAGTAGACGGCAAAAAAGTCAGAGTCGCCAAGAAGAGTGGCGAGATCATTAAATAAGGAGAGGTACCATGGCTGAAAACAAGAAAAATGCTGTTTCTGTCAAGAAAGCTCATTCTAAGGGCAACCAGAAACCCACTTATGTCTCCCGTCTCGAGACTCGTTATCAGGAAGAAATCGTTCCTGAATTGATGAAGGAATTCGGCTATTCCTCCGTCATGGAATGCCCTAAGCTTGTCAAGATCGTTCTTAACATGCGTTTAGGCGAAGCCGGAACCAATGAGAAAAATGTGGACGAAGCGGTCAAACAGATGGAGACCATCTCTGGTCAACATCCTGTTGTCACCAAGGCTAGAAAGTCCATCGCCAACTTCAAATTGAGAGAAGGCGTCCCCGTTGGTGTCAAAGTTACACTCAGAAGAATTCGTATGTATGACTTCTTAGATAAGTTCATTTCTATCGATCTTCCCCGTGTCCGTGACTTCAGAGGTATCTCTAAAGATTCCTTCGATGGCAGAGGCGATTACTCTGTCGGTATCAAGGAACAATTGATCTTCCCTGAAATCTCTTATGACAAGGTCACCCGTACTCAAGGTATGGACGTGGTCATCGTCACTACTGCAAAGACTGACAAAGAGGCCTATGCCTTGCTTTCCAAGCTCGGCTTACCCTTTGCCAAGTAATAGGAGGAAAAGTTCATGGCTAGAAAAGCTTTAATGATCAAATGCGCCAAGCCCAAAAAGCATCCTAAGACGCAGAACTATACCCGTTGCAACCGTTGCGGTAGAGTCCACGGTGTCTTAAGACAGTTCGGTTTATGCCGTATCTGCCTCAGAGAAATGGCCTATAACGGTGAAATCCCCGGCATGCACAAAGCTAGCTGGTAAAGAAAGGAGAGAAACAATGGTTAACGATACAATTTCCGATTTACTTACCCGTATCAATAATGCTAACGAAAGAAAAGCTGAAGAAGTTTCTCTTCCTACTTTCAAAATGGGTGAAAAGATCGCTCAGATCTTAGTTGATGAAGGATTCATCAATTCTTACGAAGTCAAAGTCGAAAATGGCAAGCCCTACAAAGTCCTTGTCATCAAGATGAAATATGATTCTAAGGGTAACAGAGTCATCTCTGGTATCAAGAGAATCTCCAAACCTGGCTTGAGAGTTGCTGTCGGTGCCGACAAACTCCCCAAGGTCTTAAACGGACTTGGTATCGCCATCGTCTCCACTTCTAGCGGAGTCATGACCGATCGCAAAGCCAGAAAGCTCAACGTTGGCGGCGAAGTGCTCGCCTACGTCTGGTAAGGAGGATAGGACATGTCTAGAATTGGTAGAGAACCTATTACCATCCCTGCTGGTGTCACCGTCGACGTCAAAGGAAACGTTGTCACTGTCAAGGGACCTAAAGGTGAACTCACTCAGAAGTTCAATCCCCATATGACCTTAGACATCGAGGGCAATGTCCTCACTGTCAAGAGACCGGATGATTCCATCGTTATGAGAATGAATCACGGTACTACCCGTGCTCTTCTCAACGATATGGTCATCGGTGTCTCCCAAGGTTATTCCAAGACTCTTGAAATCAAAGGCGTCGGTTACAGAGCGGAAATGAGAGGTGAGGATCTCGTCTTATATGTCGGTCATTCTCATCCCGATATCATCCCTGCCGTCGAAGGCGTCAAGATGTCTATCAACACCAAGGCGATGGAAGTCATCGTCGAAGGTATCGACAAACAAAAAGTTGGCCAACAGGCCGCTGTCATCCGCGAAACCAAGAAGCCTGAATGCTATCACGGCAAGGGCATCCGTTACAAGGGTGAAGTCGTTGTCTTACGTCAGGCTGCTTCTGCAAAGAAGTCCGGTAAGTAATAGGAGGAGTGAAACATGTATACTGTTTTCAATAAGAACAAACAGAGACTCCATCGTCATGTGAGAATCAGAGCCAAAGTCAAAGGCACTGCCTCCAGACCTAGAATCTCCGTCTTCCGCTCCAACAAGTTCATCTATGCTGCACTTGTTGATGATACTTGCGGTAAAACTTTAGCTGCTTCTTCTTCCGCTAAACTTGGATTGGATAATCCTTCCAATTGTGAAGCTGCCAGTAAAGTTGGTGCTGATTTAGCTGAAAAAGCTAAGAAGTTAGGTGTCGAAACTGTCGTCTTCGATCGTTCCGGCTACCTCTATCACGGTCAGGTTCAGGCCTTGGCCGAAGCTTGCCGTAAGGCTGGCTTAGTCTTCTAAGGAGAAAGAAAATGGCTGAAGAATTAAATAAGAACGTCGCTCCTGCTGAAGAAGCAGAAGTCAAGGCTGAAGCTGAAGCTGATCAGTCTGCTGCCCCTGCTAGAGGAAATCACAAAGATTTTCGCAAGGGTGGTCGCCGTTTCTCCCGTGGCAATGGTCGTGGAAGAAGACAAGAAGAGAAGGTCTTCGAAGAGAAGGTCGTCAAAATCTCTAGAGTCTCCAAGACCACCAAGGGTGGTAAGCGTATCCGTTTCACAGCTCTTGTCGTCATCGGTGATGGCAAAGGCAAATTCGGTTACGGTTTAGGAAAGTCTAACGAAGTCCCGGATGCAATCAAGAAGGCTCTTGCTGCTGCCAGAAAGAACCTTTCTCAGATCTCCATCGCCAAAGGTGATACCATCACTCATACCGTCATGGGTCACTTTGGTGCCACCAAGGTCTTCTTAAAACCTGCTCCTGCAGGCACTGGACTTGTCGCTGGTGGTGCTGTCCGTTCTATCTTAGAATTGGCCGGTGTCAAGAATGTTTACTCTAAGATCTATGGTGCCAGAACCCAAGGCAATGTCGTCAAGGCTACTGCTGACGGTCTCAACCAACTCAAGAGTTACAAGAATGTTCTTTCCGTTCGTTACGGAAAGGAAGAAGAAGCTGCTGAAGCTGCTTCTGCTGAATAATTAGGAGGATTGAAACCATGGAATTAAACAATCTCAAAATTGCCCAAGGATCTCGTCATCTTCCTAAGAGAGTCGGTCAAGGTATCGGCTCCGGTATGGGTAAAACTTCCACCCGTGGCCAAAAAGGTCAGGGTGCCCGTCAGGGTAGAAAGGTTCCTGTTGGCTTTGAAGGCGGACAGTTACCTCTCTTCAGAAGAGTCCCTAAACACGGCTTCACCAATTATGGTAGAGTCGAATTCGCTATCGTTCATATTGCTGATTTAGAAGGTTTTGAAGATGGTGCTACTGTCAATGATATCGCTTTGCTTTTCGCTGGCCTTATCCATGACTTAAAAGCTCCTGTTAAGATTCTTGGCGGTGCTAAGCTCTCCAAGAAGCTCAATGTCAAAGTCCAGGCTTACACCAAGTCTGCTAAGGCTGCCATTGAAGAAGTCGGTGGTGTTGCCGAAGTCGAAACCATCAAAGAAGCCAGAATCGCTTTTAAGAAGACCTTAGAAGACGCTTCTGCTGAAAACGAGGGCGAATAATAATGAAAAAGCTAGCCGCATTTTTCCACAACAAGGATGTATTGAACCGTATTCTCTTTACGCTTGCCATTTTCCTTGTCTTCAGAATTGGCTCGGCTATTACTGTCCCTGGTGTCAAGGTTGAACAAGACATCTGGGGCGATACGACTTCATCCTTCTCCTTGTTGAACATGATGGGTGGTGGCGCTTTGCAAAACTTCTCCGTCATGGCGCTTGGTGTATCTCCCTACATCACGGCGCAAATTATCATTCAATTGTTGTCTATGGATGTTTTGCCCGCGCTCACTGCGATGAGCAAAGAGGGGGAAACCGGTCGAAAGAAAATCGACGTGGTCACCCGTCTTCTCATGGTAGTTCTTGCCGCGGTTCAAGCCTATGGTATCATTGTCGCTTTGCAAAACTCTCAAGGCATTTCCTTGAATGACACATCTTGGTTCTCGTATGTGAAGATCATCATCTTCATGGTCACTGGAACCTTGATCCTGACATGGCTGGGCGATCAGATCACCGACAAGGGTATCGGTAACGGTATCTCTATGATGATCTTTGCCGGTATCGTCTCCTCTCTTCCTTCTCAAATCGTCTCCGCCTTCACCACTTATCTTGGCGACAAGATCGGTACTGGTGATGCGACTCTGATCTTGGAAGGTAGCGTCCAGATTGCCGTCTACTTGATCGCATTGTTGCTCATTGTCGTCTTCGTCACGTTCATCGAGAAATCGGTGCGTAAATTACCAGTCTCACACTCCAATACTTCTCAATCCGATGAATTAGCATCACAACAGTCGTCCTTCCTTCCTATCAAGGTGAACGCCTCTTCTGTTATGCCGGTCATCTTTGCCTCCTCCATCATGGTCGCACCTTCTATCATCATCTCCTTGTTCAGCAACGGTAATCCGCCTGCTTGGGCAAGAAAGATTGAAGAAGTGTTCAACTACCAGGCCATGACTACGATGGGAGACAAATTCGCCTTCCCTTGGGGTACCATCATCTACGCTGTCTTGATCATCGCCTTCTCTTACTTCTATGCACAGCTGGAAATCAACCCCGCAAGAATTGCTGAAAACTTCAATAACTCCGGAACCTATATCACAGGTATCAAACCCGGTGTGGAAACCGAAAGATATATCTCTCGTATCCTCAACCGTATCACCTTCATGGGTTCTATGGCATTGACGGCTATCGCACTTCTTCCCGTCATCCTGTCCTTGACAGGTGCTGTTCCTTCCTCCTTATCACTAGGAGGTACGGGTCTCATCATTGTTGTTGGTGTCTCCTTAGAAATCAACAACCAGATCAACGGTATCTTAGCAGGTCAGGGATTTGCTGAAAGCGAACTGTAAAGGAGAACAAACATGAGTACTGTCAACAAAGAATTGAATATCATTTTGATGGGTCCCCCTGCCGCTGGTAAGGGAACTCAATCCGAATTGATTGTCAAGAATTTCCACCTCCCTCACATCTCTACTGGCGATATGTTACGCGCTGGTATCGAAAAAAAGACTCCCTTAGGCTTACAAGCCAAAAGCTATATGGACGCTGGTCAACTCGTCCCTGATGAGGTGATCATCGGCTTGGTCAAGGAAAGATTACAAGAAGAAGATTGCAAAGGCGGTTTCCTTCTCGATGGCTTCCCGAGAACCATTCCTCAAGCTGAGGCCTTAGACAAGCTTCTTAGTGAGCTTGGCAGAAAGATCAACTACGCGATTCTTTTGGTCGCGGATGAGAAGATCCTCACTGCCAGAATCACCAACAGAAGAGTCTGCCCGAAATGTGGTGCCTCCTTCAACTTGGAGACCAAAAAGCCTGTCAAGGATGGTATCTGCGATCTCTGCGGTCACGAATTGATCCAGAGAGGCGATGATACGGAAGCTTCCTTCCGCGTCAGATTAGATGCCTACGCCAAACAGACTTACCCCATTGTGGATCACTACAAAGCACAAGGTGTTGTCTCTGAAGTCAACGCGCTCCAGAGCATCGAGCAAGTCTATGGTGAGATTGAGAAGGTGTTAAAGGATTAATATGATCATCCTTAAATCCCCAAGAGAACAGGAACTGATGATTCAAGCCGGCAACAAGTTAGGAAAGATTTTTGATCAATTGACTGACTTGATTCGCCCTGGCATCTCTACCTTGGAGATTGACAAATTTGTTGAAAAAGCTATCATTCAGAG
>Ga0326508_1000045_pt1 | contig 11854 bp, 6 predicted proteins | sample 1_2617_0518_FD_203651 | JGI IMG/M metagenome (GOLD analysis project Ga0326508, IMG submission 203651) | Metatranscriptome of bovine rumen microbial communities from UC Davis, California, United States - 1_2617_0518 (Metagenome... | ecosystem: Host-associated > Mammals > Digestive system > Stomach...
GCCCGTTATATCCTCTTTATCTTTAAGATAGCGCAGAATAAAACCATAATCTGCACAGTTTTTATTCAGCCAGGCATAATCGCCCTCGCCGTCATAGTTTATACCGACCTTGCCTCCGTTGGGCAGATTAAGGTCAAAGTCAAACGCAAGACCTGTCTGATGTTCACTGAAGCCTGGAGGCGCTACCCACTGCTCCGCCTGAGATTCGCTTTCCTCTGGACCATATCCGGACAGTTCTTTTTCTTCCATAAGAAGCTTTTTCTGGGTATCAAGACTTCTGTATCCGCAGGATACAAGAATATCCGTTTCGCCGAATTCTTCCGAAAAATCCGCCATCATTTTATTGAACGGATCGATCATATCCACAGCAAAGCCGACTGTATAATCAGATACTGCATAATCCCCTGTTATATGGTCAAGAACAAGCTCAACATTTTCTCCGTTAAGACGGCTGGGGAAATTCTTATTTACAAGAATAAGCGCCCCTTTATAAACTTCATCAGCTTCCTTAGTTACAGTTGTCATATTTTTCAGAATTGCTTTATCAGCTGATGAAATACTTGTTACCTTTCTGACAGGCGCTGCAGAGCTTTCCTGTACAGACGATTCAGGTTTTTTCTCCGCAGGTTTTTCTGGAGTCACTGTACTGCTGGCTCCCGGAGTCTCGGTGGATTCCTCCGCAGTCGGATACAGCATCTGAAACAAATATACGCATAAAAAGAGGGCACAGGATATAACAAGCACTGTCCCCATTATTGCAAACTGCTGTCTGTGAGGAACAGGCTTATCAAAATCGACTCGGAGAATGGGCGGCAAATTGAAAAACCTTCGCAAAGCGGAATTTTTTCTATATACCGTCGTTTTCTTTCTGTGATAATACATAAACTAACCTCATACTTAATATCGTCTTGATCTTAGCCGGGATCTGACATAAAACCGGAACAAAAAGCGTCCGATATAAAAATCCGTGTATTTTCATTAGTTATCTATAGCTTTTCCCACACTATATAATAATATTTTATCACACATAAATCAAGTATTAAAAAAACCCAATCATTTTAAGCCCCTGTCATATTTTTGTTTCTTTTTAACAAAAGGACGGCACAAAATGGTAATGTGCCGTCCTAATTTTATAATCCTCTGATTTTATTTATCTTTATTTTTATTTTTCTTGCCGCCTGCAACTATAAGCAGAACAATAAGTATCAGTGATGCTACCAGAACAGCGGGAATAACGATATATTTTACAATATCATCACCTGTAATTTCAACAACAACATTTCCGTCACCCGAAGAAGTAACGACCTCAGTTTTTGAAGGTGTGGGATAAGAAGGAGTTATCTTATCGCTTGGCTCGGAGGTAACCTTAGATGTCTTACTTGTTTTGGAATCCTGCGATTCATCCGATGATTCAGTTTTTGACGTATTCTGAACAGGCATATTCAGAATATCAAGCATAGCGCCCTGACCGTTTTTGAATACATACATCTCATTCTCAACAGTTACTTCACATTTTCCGTCTACGAAAAACTCATGCGGTTCCTGATCGAGAATAAATCCCTCAGGTGCTTTTTCCTCGATAACCCTGTAATTATAGCCTAACCTGAGCTGATCTACATAGCACTGTCCGTTTTCATTAGTGACAAGACTAAAGTCCTTGTATTTTTCCCAGTAATACTTGCCGTTACTGTCTTCACCAAATACAAAGTCATCTGATTCGACAGGAAGATTGATCGTGTCTGTGTAATAATTCTTTCTCCACAGCGAGAATTCTGCGCCTTCAAGCGGAACGTCCTTATCATCCTTCTTATTTACAATAACAGCGCCTCTGTTATCCACGCTTGCAGGATTTTCAGCCTTTGCAGTGATATGGATATCCCTCATAAGCACACCGTCTACCCATGCAGGAATAAATACAAGAGACGGAGAAAGACTTACAGCAGGGGTATTGAACGGCTGCATAACAACATAAGCCTTATCTGTATCAAGGTCACGGAAATTTGCATTTCCGTCATATCCTATCATTTCAACAACGCTGTCAATATCGTTTGCACGGACAAGATCTCTGATCTGAAAAAGCTTTTCTTTAAGGATCTTGTTATTATCGAAATCAGACGACTTGAGATCTACAGATTTGAAATCATCGTACAGCTCCAATTCACCGTTCTTATAATCGCCTATCGTTACAAGAGCAAGCGGCAGACCGGCAAATTCCTCTTTCAGCTCTACCTCTATTGATCCTTTTTCAGGCTCTGCTGCTCCTGCCGAGAATACAGAAACAGCTGCGATCATCATAATCAGCGCCAATGAAATTATTACAGCCGAAGCCTTTTTCAGTTTTGAACCTATCATAATACATTCCTCCTCACCCGCATCAGGCGGTGCTGTCGGGCTTTATATCATCATTAGCTTTTTTCCTGCGCTTATGGAAGGCAGGTACAAACAATATCAATATTATTACGACCGTAACAGCGCATATCGTTATCAATGCGCCGTACCATACAATAGTTCTGAACGGCACCTTCTGTTCGGGGTCCTTATGTACAACAGGCCACGGATGAGTATTTGCCATTGTCTGTGTCTGATACTGCACACGGGTACCTCTTACAAGAAGTCGGTGACTGTTTATGCCATAAGGAGTACAGGTAACAAGAGTTACATAGTCCTCCTTATCTACAATCCTGACTTCATCTATCTCATAGGGAAGAACTTTTTTTATCTGATCCACCTTATATGCAAGCACCTTATCAAGGGCGTGAATATAAAACATATCGCCGTTTTTAAGCTGGTCAAGATCAGTAAAAAGGTTTGCTGACGGCAGACCTGTATGTCCGGCAAGAACGCTGTGAGTACTGCTGCCGCCGACGGGAAGGGACGAACCCTCCATATGACCAACGCCTTTTTGAAGTACATCGTCATCCATACCGTGAAAGATCGGCAGATATACATTGATCTTAGGTATCTCTATATATCCTATACTCTGAGCGACCGAAAGCATATCTTCATAGTGAAGCTCGGATATTTTTTTATCATCATGCTTTGCAAGAGCAGTATTATATGAGTCCGCATCCTTCTGCATTTTGTTAAGGGCTTCGTTACCGACCGTCTGTATCGTTTTATCATAGCTTTCGATCCATGTATGGGCGGTATATTCACCGTACCAGTTGCTGACTATAGGATACATAAACAAACCTATGCCTGCAAGCAGAAGCAGGAATATAAACACAAGCGGAAGTCTGCGTCTTATCTGTTTTTTAAGATTCGCCATTATCGTCCTCCGCAACACGCATATGCCTTCCGACAGCTTTCCTTGACGTCAGCCAGAGCCATACCAAAGCAATTACATAAACAGCAACAGACGCAATAATTATTCCTGCAATAAGCAGCCACTGCTGTTTTATATTATCGTCAAGCTCTTTTTCTGCATCGGAGTCATTATACGCCTTTATCGGCTTATCAACAAGATCATCTTCTTTAAAAGGGTAATCAATGCGCTCGCCCTTGACAAGCAGACGCTTATCGTTAATACCGTAAGGAGTACAGGTAAGGAGAGTACAAAGATCCTTCCCCTTTTCAATTCTGAGAAGCTCGGTTTTATTCGGAGTTACCGCATCTATCTTATCCACACGATAGGCAAGCACCTTATCAAGAACATGGATAAAGAACACATCGCCTTTTTCCATCTGATCGAGCTTTGTGAACATCTCGGCAGTAGGCAGACCTGTATGTGCGGAGATAACGCTGTGAGTAGAGCTCCCGCCTATCGGGAGAGACGTATTTTCGAGACAGCCTGCGCCCTTTTGAAGTACATCTTTGCTTGTACCGTAATAAGCGGGCAGATATATGTCAAGTGTCGGTATATCAACATAGCAGACTATGCCGCTTTTATCGCAAAGGACACGTTCAAGACCGTCCTTGTAAATACCGTCAGCCAGATCGGAATTATACTTTTCAGCAAGTCTGAGTTTTTCCGACAGTGAATCCTCCGGCATCTGTTTAACAGTACCGACATAATCGGTAATAGCGACCTTTGAATCCGAAAGTGACACCACATTGCTTATCATAGGATAAACGATTGCGGCGATACCCGAAAAATAAAGAATACCTATCAGGACAACAATAAATATACGTTTAACTTTAACAGAACTCAATAACATTATCCTTTCGTAAGGAGCTTTTCAAAAGGCTTGCAGAGGTCAAGCCCTTTGAAAAGCCCGCTCCCCGTTGAGAGGAGCGAACTATTATTTTTTTATCGGACTAAAGGGAAACAGAAGATATTATTCTTCGTCTGCCTTTCTCTTTCTCATGTAAACAACGAAGAGTGCGCCTGCGAGGAGAACGATAGCTGCGCCGCCTACTGTGAAGAGAACTGTACCCATTCCGCCTGTGCCGGGGAGAGCTTCAAGAGGCGGGTTGTTAATTTTTGTTTCAAAACCGCCATCTTTTACAGCTGTAAAAGGTGTAGAAACACTAAATTTTGAAACAGAACCATCTTTTGTAATAGTTACATCTACAGGAGCAACAGTCTTATAGCCTGCCTTACCTGCTGTTTCTTTAAGTACATATTCACCGGCATCAAGACCCTTAAAGGATACCTTACCATTTGCATCTGTCTTAACTTCACTGCGTACTACTGTTGTGCCATCTTTAGCATAAAGTGTAAATCCTACATCATCAGCAGCTGCTGCTTTTCCGCCAAGTGTCTTATTTACATAAAGAGCACTTGTATAGACATCTGCATAATCCTTGAGTTCAGGCTTTTCGTCTTCATCTTCACGGCCATCGCCGTTTTTGTCAAAATACCTACCTGTCATGTAATCATTACCAAATTTAAGAGTTACATCATTTTTGTTGGCATCTGCACTATTTGTAGTATCAGCCTGCTTTGCACGTACACCCTTATTCTGTGAGATCACTGCATTATCATTAAGTGTTGCCTTAAATGTAACAATAAGGAACTTTCCACCACTCTTAAGAAGATCTTTACCCTTTAAAGAAGCCGTAAAGGTTGTTGTCCCGGCAGTGTATGAAGGTGTAACAGTAGGCGCACCGGCAAAAGCTGAGGTAGCACTGGCAGTATCTCCAACGATTGCAGTTGCACTTTTGTAAGTCAATGAATCCTGGAATGTATCAGTAAGTACAAAATCTGCAACTCTTGTTTCACTTACACTTGCATCATATGAAGGGATAGGAGCAACGATTTTGTAAGTGATCTCATCTCCTACTTTTGCCATTGCATTTTTTCCATCGGCTTCAACTTTATCGCCTGTAGCACCATTAACAGCTGTAATCGTCTTAGAAAGCGAAATCTCCTCCGATTTTACTGAACTCAAAACAAATGCTTCACCTGCACCTATCTCTTCGAGAATAGGCTGTACAAGAGTAGTGTTTTTCGCAGGAGAAACAAGAACAACATAGTAACCTTCTTCAACCGGGATAGCTGTACCAACTTTTCCACTAGCCGTTGGGTTTTTTGTCTTTGCAACTGTCGCTAATGCTGTAGCAAGCTTTTTCTTATCAGCATCGTCAGTTACATTCTTTAATTCTGTAAAATCTCCACCATTTGTTACAGCAGTTCCAGCTGCTGATTGGTATGCTGGATCTGTTGCTGGATCTGTCCATGCCCAACCTGAAGCTGTCTTTGCGGCAACCTTATAAATCTTAACATCATCATTTTTAGTAAGACCGTTAGATGCTGTTACCTTTATAGATTCACCTGCTGCGTTAGCTGACATAGCGCCTACTGCGCCCATTGAAAGAAGCATAGCCATTGAAAGAACTGCTACGCCGGCTCTTTTAAAAGTCTTTTTCATGAAAATTACCTCCAGTAATATATGTAATATTTTCTCCTGCGGTATTGCCCTGCACTCTGTATGCCACCGCATAATGCAAACAGGTACATTTTCTCTTTTATTGATATTTCTGCTCAATAAATCACATATTAAACATCCATTGCAAGATACTGCTCTACCGTACTTTCCGGTATGCTGAACATCTCCGAAAGCTGCTTCACGCTGTTTCCAAGCTCTTTTAGACGTTTCAATATCTTTGCTTCGCCCTTCGCTTCGCCCTCGGCTCTGCCCTCGGCTCTGCCTTCGGCTCTGCCTTCGGCTCTGCCTTCGGCTCTCAAATACTGTTCCCGGCGCTCACGCAGATATTCTTCATCAAACAATTCGTCCATCATAGTAATAGCCTCCATTCTGTTTTCTATAAAAAATGCGACAAGATAGCCTCTCTTTATGCACTCTTTTATTGTTTCCTTAGCACAATCAAGAGAATCGCCGTAACGCTGTCTCATTTCATCATATACATTACAGAAACCGATATACTGTCCGGCAATGGTATCCGCATTTGCTCCGGTTATAACATGAACCTTGAGATCCAACTCACAGTCTCCGCCGAAATATTCCCGGGCAAAGGATATTTCTTCCGGTACATGACTGCTGCCGCTGTATATAACGTATAATTCAGGCTTCGGTATATCAAGCCTTTTTCCCGAATGTATATACAGTCCGGAGCTGTCAATATAATCTTTCAGACTCTGAGAAAGATACAGCAGCATTCGCAAGGTAATGTTGTTATCCCATTCGCTCTGGGCTTCTGTCAGATACAACAGCTTATTCCTGACGATAAAGCCAAGATCATTGACCATTCTGTTGACCATAACTGACCTCAGTGTGGTTATTCTGATCTCCTCGGGAGCAACATCAGTATCTTCCGGGCAAAGCTCTCTGTAAAGCTGCAAGAGATTCTTTTTATCGCTGAACAGCATTGTAAAAATACTGTCTTTTGAGCGTCTTTTAGTTGATTCCTGCGCCACCATGCTCACCCGATGCTTCTGCGGGGTTTACCAACACTTCTGCCGCCCCCCGCATACGGCGGCAGAATGTTTTATGCTTACTATTTCAGCATCACCTCTTTTTTATTCACTCCTCCCCTTCCTTTTTTTCAAAGGGACTTCGCCTTGTAATTTCTTTTTGTATATCACTAATGCAGTACCCGAAAGGGCAATTGCAATAATGCCGTATGGGAAGAGGAATATAAGCGGTGTTCCGCCTGTTTCCGGCATGACGATCGGCGTGAATTCGTTTTCTACAACAACATAATCATTATTGCCGCCTATCGCCTTAGCAGTATCCTTGAGCAATACATATTCGTATGTACCGCTTGTTGTCTTATAATTAGTCGAATAAAATGCGCTGCCGGTATATCCTTTCGTTGCTGCCTTGAATGCCTGTGGCATTGCGTCATTCTCGGTTACTTTATATGCTGTACCTACAGGTATACCGTCAATGACAAGTGCTTTAGAATCATCGACCGAATCGCCCGGATTAATGTTAGCCGTTATTGTAAGCGTACCACTTGAATAAGCTGCACTGTATTTTGCGGCATCCAGATCAGAACCATCATACTTGTATGTAAGCGATGATGAAATATCCGACGTAAGACCGGTAAATGTAATTGTGATCGGGAATTCCTGCTGCACTCCGGTCATGATCGCATTAGTTTCTGTGTTGAATGTCAGCTTCTGTACCGTGAGACTTCCGGTTGGTGTTTTCTTGACATTTGAGATCGTTGCGGACTCACCGTTTTCATTATCGATTTTCTGCGCCACACCATCCGAAACACTGTCAGCATATACAACATTTGTTTCGCTTATAAGTTTCTTATCATATCCTTTCGGAAGCGGTGTTTTCTCGGTAACGGTATATGTTGTACCATAAGGCAGACCTGTTATCGTTACAGGAGTCTTCGCACTTATCTGAACTTCAAAATTCGTTGTTCCATCAAGGAAGGTTATTGATTCGCCGTTAGCCTTGATATCATATTCCGCCAGGTCTACACTATCTGCTGCCGTCAAAGCAACTACTGCCGTAAACACCGTTTCGTCATCATTGCCCAGAGTTGTTCCGTCTGGCTCATAAACTTCCTTGGTCAAGGTAAATCTGCCCTGTTTGCGGCTGTTTCTTGCAAGAACTTCTGTATCGGAATCAAGATCTATCTGGCTTTCGGATTCGCCTAAATTAAAGGATTTTGACCTATCAAGATCATATATAGCAGAAGTGCTTGTTTCCTCTACATAGAACTTTGTGCCTACCGGTATACCCTTGATCGTAATGTAATGATTTGCCGCCAGTTCAAACGAACCGTTAGAATCTAATGCATAAGGAGTGGTATCACTGTCTTTTGTATATTTAATTCCTTCGTAATTGATCAAGCCATCGCCGTCACCCTTGCCGAATACATTGCTGAAATGTATCTTAAAGGTAAACGGATCAGTATATGTCTCTGTTGTAACAAAGTCTTTTCTGATGATCAGATCAACTGTCTTTACTTCATTAACAATGACCTGACGCAGATGAACATATTCGTTTGCGCCGTTAGTCGGGTCATTGAAATTGTAATTAGACTTATTGCCGTCAATCTGTAGATTGACAACATTATTTGCGGAATAGTTCGTGACAGAATCATACATTTCCTCTACATGTCCAAGAGGAATTGTGCTGATATCATCATAGTCGTAAATACCCGCATACTGTCTTCTTGTATGATCCGCATCATTAGCAGCAGACCGCATATAAGTTACATAATACTTGCTTGCTGTTCGATCTGTACTGCCGTAAGAATCAGCGCCAGTCGGTTTCAATAGTGCATCCAGCTGAGTCACCTGCATTGCGCTGCCGTAATTCAACTGCTTGCTGAATGTAGCCATCTGTCCGTACTGGAGAGATATAACACCATTGTCTGAGCCGACCGACCTTGTATCCTTTATGACAGAATTCGTATTCGGGAAGGGGTCGCTCAGCATATAGGTCACACCGCCGCTGTTTGATACCATAGGCTCATACGTTACACCGGGAGAGCCTTTATAATTATTCGTATGCTCACTGCCTGTACCCGGAGAAAGAGCTGTTGTTCTTATGCTGCCGCTCTCATTATTTGAACGAGTGACCGTTGTCGTTGTAGGAGCCTTGTATTCGCTGCCTACAACATTATCTGTGCCCTTGTTTTCGATCTTGTAATTGAAAACATCCTGATCGGCAACATACTTGGCTGCATTTACAAAGCCTTCATTGATCCCGCCGAAATCTGTATCCTCCTGAACATCAAGTCTTGTAAGGCTCATGGGAAGGTTGAACATTACATAGAGGTTAGAGTTAAGCATACCTCTTTCAAGGTAATACATTGTTATCTTGTGTTTACCAACCGTTGCTTTTGATTTTATTTCATCGCTGAATGGCTTCAGGGTTTTGTCCTTGCTTCTCGAAATTACAGAATCATTAAGTAAAGCGTTTGTTGTATTTGAAGAAACAATACTTGTATTGCTTACATTGCCTATAGCACTTATAAATGTAGAACCGCCTTTTGCAAAGTTAACCTCACCTATTGCATTTTTATGAGCGCCGCCCATATCAAGAATAAGCTCATCGTCAAGGAATACCCAAACGTCATCATCGCCCTGGAATGTGAAGGTGATCGGTATACCGTCAACTGTTCCGTCAAGCGTACCATTTTCATTCAGATAAAAGTCTATCTCATACTTGACGCCGAATCCGTAGTGCAATTTTGAAGTACTTAAATACTCTTTATTTCCTCCATCTTCATGTTTGTTAAACGGGAAGAAACCAATTTCCGTACTGCCTGAATCTCCGTTTCCATAGTTATCATAAACCATGTCACTGGCATCACCGCTTTTGTACATTTTATTGCTCTTGGACAGTGATGTAGTCCCGCCAGATTTTTCTGCTCTTACACTGTACTTCTTGGAATCGAAAACATAGTAATCTCCGCGATAAGGTACATTTGTATCCAAACCATTAGTCAGCATATTATCTTTCGTATATCCATTCTGGAAAGTAATATCACTTGCCGGTATTTTGAAGAACGGGAAGTCCAGATTTTCATATTTATCAATATAGTCATTCAAGGAAATATTAGTCCCGCCCTGTGAAGGAGTATAGGTACGGTTCCAGAAATCCATATCAAAGTACGGTAACGGTGTTCCGTTCACTGCCGTTATTTTTTTATCCGAGTTCAGATTTTTGTTTACCAATCCCTGAACAACAGCGTCATACGGCATGAAGGTTCCCGAATCCTGTGATTCAGTTCTGTATGCCAGATTAGCAGACCACTTGAAGTTATTCAGTATGTTGCCAAATCCGAAAAACTCATAATAACTTCTCACGTGTCCGTCAAGCTGCTGATCCGGGGGAATGTAATACTGATCGTTACTCTTATCGCCCGACTTTTCCTTTCTGTACTTATTATACGCTGCTCTCTGATATCCTGCCGTTGTAGTCGAATACATTTCCGTGGATGTATCAAACTTACCACCATATTCACTTTTCGGCATTGTAGGCAGCCAGAACTGTCCTAAATACAACGGTGAGTTGCCTACTCCCTGAGAATAATCCGTATAAGAACTTATTGCCTCATTTATCATGAGATAAGGTCTTTTTGAAGCGCCTTGTCTTGATGTCTGATCTGGGACGTTACTTGTTTTGTGTTTATCGTCCTCCCAATAGTCATATGTTACATTATAATTGAACTTATCATACTGGTAGTCATACATATCCGCCCTTACGGTTATATATTCCTGACCATCGAGCTCATTATGTGTACTCTGAACCGAATATTTACCGGAAATGATTGCAACATTATCATTAATAACTATGAGGTCATCGCCGGCATTCTCCGGACCGAACATATTATACTTATTGCCATTTCCGTCTGTAACAGTTATAATCTTATCACTAAGACTTGCATCTGCCGTCCATGATGTTATTGCTCCGACAGTAACGCCGGAATTTGTCTGAAAGCTTGCGTTACCATCCTTAGCAATCGCAGAAGTTCCGACTCCTCCTACACTATACGTTCCGCTTGTTCCGAACGATGTCTTATCAAGATACAGTGTTGCACCGGAAAGCGCTGCCGCTGTCTGAATGTTATCCGTACGGTAGCTTATTTTTTTTCCTCCCGCAAGTTCCGACACACCATATTCATAAGTTTTTCCGAGGATCTTTCCTTCTTCAAAATAGTATCTGTTGATAGGCTCCGTTGCCGATTCGCTGTCATATATTTCCACCGTACTGTACGGTCCCTTTTCGTTATCATCCGGAACAGTAACAGCTTCATAATCGAAATATCTTCCGTTGACAGCGATAGGGGTTTTATTTGTGCTGTATGTTACAGTACCAAGACCTGCCCAGACTCCGCCCGGTTTCTTTTCATCCGTAAAACGACAATAAAGCGTAGTGTTCGTATCTGTCATATTCAGGATAGAGAACTTTTGCGTTTTGAAGCTTTTTTCCTCAGGAAGGGTATATGTATACAGTCCCTGCTTATATCTTGTCGAACCCGATTCGTTATCATTGTATCCGTAATCGTTCATGATAAACGCTTTATTGTTAGCAGCTGTGTTTCCCGAAATACCCAGAGACTTAGTCTGCCATTTATAATCATCGCCATCATGTTTCCACTCGGATTTGCTTGAGAAAATAATATAAGTATATTTACTGTCTATGCTTGCGCTAAAAAGCTTACCGCCGTTTTTACCGGACTTACCCGTATCAGTCATACTTTTCAGACCGCCCGTATTTCCGCTTGAGCTATATGCATAGTAGTAAACTGCTGACATATCCTTCTTCCAACCATGAGAAGATCCATCTTTTCCTGTGGAGGATGTGTCAAAATACACAGTCACATCAGCAGCATTTACCAGTTTCAGACTGCTCAGTGCAGGCATTACCCCCGCCATCAGCAGCAATATACACAGTAAAAATATAACAAATTTAAACCTCAGATCGGTTCTTTTTATTGTCATAGAGCATCCTCTCCGTCCTTGTGTTAATAA
>Ga0326508_1000054_pt1 | contig 11545 bp, 3 predicted proteins | sample 1_2617_0518_FD_203651 | JGI IMG/M metagenome (GOLD analysis project Ga0326508, IMG submission 203651) | Metatranscriptome of bovine rumen microbial communities from UC Davis, California, United States - 1_2617_0518 (Metagenome... | ecosystem: Host-associated > Mammals > Digestive system > Stomach...
CGGCCTCCTCCATATGCTGGAAGTCGACAGCATCACCAACTGCAAACTCGGTATCATTCACGTAAGTAGTAACAGTCTCAGCAAATCCATAGGCCTTAGTGGTAACTGTCAAGGTACCCTTCTCTGTGGCATTGTAAATCTCACCACTCAAGACCTCACTCGGAGACTTATCGCCATTGCTGTACTCCCATGTCATAGTAATCTGAGGCTGTGTAGGAACAGTTGAATTATCTACAGTCATCTTCAAAGTCTTGACATAACCAGCATTCACCTTTGTGACATCAATAGTGGCAGCAGGAAGATTAATAATTCCGGCCTCAACATCGATTGTAACATGCTCAGAGAAAGCACCATCAGATTCAGTCCATACTTCCAACGTACCAGATGTCTCTGTAGTATACTCATAAGGACTTTCTACAGCTGTGTCAGTAGTACCTTCAGTCTTGTTGATGTGCAGGATTTCACCCTCCTCGAAGAATATCTTATATGTACGCTGAGCCATATAAACATTTGTCAATGCAACAGTCGGCTTGTTAGCAAAGGCACCTTCGGTATTAGTCTGAATCTTAACATCATCTATTTGAGCTACAGAATTATAACGACCTAACAATACATTGAGACCCTTTGCCCATACACTTGCATATTCTGGAATGGTAGAAGTACCATTACCACCTACAACGAAATCATTGTCATTTAAAGAGAAAATAGAATACTCAGTGGTACGAGCCTCTGTGTCAACATCAATAGTAATCTCATACCAGCCACCCTCTGCCAATGTAACTACTTTATTCTGGTCACCATTAATGTAGAAGTCTAAAGCACGAGTACCAATGTCATCCTTATCGGCCCAGTAGGGAGCAGTAGATACCCCATCTTTTTCTGAGTACGCGCCTTTCAACTGAGTAAGAGCAAAAAGACGAAGCGAGTCATTAGCAGCATACTGCCCGTTGTTGATACCAGTAGTAATCTTCCAACCCTCAACTTCAGTGGTAGCTACAGAAGGAGTTAGCACTGCAATCTCTGAAGAGAACTGAAGGTTCTTGTTGTTGGCAGTGTTACCTGCTGTATTAGAGTTTGCAATCAGTCCCCAGACAAATTTGATGGTATACTTCTTCACATCCTGCCCATCGAAAATCGTCTGATCAGTTGCCAACCCATAGTTGAAATTCAAAACCGCATTACGGTTGTTGTTGTTGCCCAATTCAAATTGGAAAGCTTTACCTTCCTCATCAGAGAAAATGGACATGTTACCAGCAAGGTTCGGAGAAGTCCAACCTGCATCAGCAGCTGAGCTAACTAACTCGAAATCTTGCTTGTACAGGTTCTTAACACCTGCGCTGGCTGTAGTGGCAAGAGCAACCAAAGCCATCATTACGAGATAAAATTTCTTCATAAACATTAGTTTTAATTAGTAAATAAGTATATTAGATATATATTTGGGTGCAAATTTACAAAAATTTCTTGAAATGACAAATATTAAAGGAGATTTAACACTTAATTAAAACTATCGAGGTGTGTCTGCACATAAGACACACCTCGATAGTGATTATGACAGTTACCAGCCTGGATTCTGAGTCAAGACTCCACCTGACTTCATGATTTCAGACTGCGGAATGGGGAAAAGATTCATCTTATTGTCCCACTGGCGATTCTGAACAGTATAAGGAGTCTCTGTGAAGGTGCCATCATCATTCTTGGTGATACGCATACCACGGATGGTCTTGAAATACTTGTCACCTTCCATCCAGCGACGCACGTCAAAGAAACGATGCCCCTCGAAAGCCAACTCCACAAATCGCTCGTTCTCATACTTAGCTTTGAAATCAGCGGCACTCAGATCTGTAGCCATATTAGCCAAACCTGCACGGCGACGAATCTGATTGATATAGTAAGCAGCCGTCATGGATGAAGCAAAACCAGAGGGAGCGGTATAACCGTCACCAGCCAGATTATACAAAGCCTCAGCCAAATTCAGGTAGAACTCGCCCAAACGGAAAGTTACCCATACATGCTTGCAGGTGTTGGCACCGTTTCCGGCAATCTGCACGGACTCTGTGACATACTTCTTCAGATAGTAGCCCGTAGGAGTAGCATAAGCTGTGGGCAGACCATTCAGACCACCAATGAAGGTCTCTAAGGGAACTGTATTGGCATTGGGCCAAGAGTCACCGTTGCAGGCTATGGTCTGGGCAAAACGCTTGTCAGCCACCTTGTCTTCGTAAGCCTCAACCAAGTTCAGGGAGGGACAGTTGCCACCACCGCCGCCGGCACCTGCGCCAGAGATACCTACAGGGAAGTTGTAAGTCTCGAATGTACGGTTCTCTGTCGGCATACGGCGTCCAAAGATAATCTCACCCACAGCATTGGCATCACTGTAACTTGTGTTACCAATGAAGAGACCTTTGTAATCAGAAGACAGCCTCATTCCACGGGCTGAGCAAGAGTCAAGAACTGCCTTGTTCAGCTCAGCAGCTTTCTGCCAACGTGACTTGTCATTGCCACTATTGAACAGGGGGCTGGCATGATAGAGAGCAGCACGGGCACGCAGAGCCAGGACAGCAAGGTTGTTGGCACGTCCGTTATTAGCCGGACTCATAGCCAGAGCGCCCAAGTCGCCATAGTCTTTGGTAATGCTGTCTTTAATGACGGCGCACTCATCATCAATAAACTTGAACACCTCGTCAGCGGCAGTCCTAGGCTGCACACTGGCCTCATCAGCTGACATGCTAGTCGTGATAAGGGGAACATCACCATACTGACGCACCAGTTCGAAGTAGAAATAGGCTCGCAGGAAACGTGCCTCCCACTTATAATTGTTATACTGATACATCTCTGCCTGATAGTTCTTGTCAAGGGCATAGTCCTCAAATTTCAGTCCGGTAAACTCATCGAGGAACATGTTACAATAGGCAATACCATGGTAACAGGTGGTCCAGATAGAGCTGTTGGCATTAGACGGACTCCAGGCTCCGTTGAAGAAGCTTTCAATAGCGTTACCATCGTGAGAGTAAACCGCCTCGTCAGTTGCTGAAGCCAAAGTGGCTCCACTGTAGTTTCCGAAGTCTGAATCAAGGTCGGCATAGATGGTAGACAAAATACCTCCAGCGCGCTCAAACTTCTTTTGCATATATGCCGTGTCGTAGATACTGAACTCCTTGTAGTCCATCTTGTCTCCACAGGAAGCTAGTGTGACAATGGCAAGTCCGCTTAAAAATATATTCTTCAGTTTCATAATCTTCTGTCTGTTTAAAGGTTAGAATGACATCTGTACACCAACGACAACACTCTTGTTCACAGGAGCTGTCACACCATAGTTCTCCGGATCGACATCATCCATGTGATCGAAGCAGAGCAGGTCAACACCACGCACATAGAGCTTAGCCTTGTTGATAAAGCCTGTCTTCTCCATGAGAGTCTTCGGGAAGTTATAGTAAAGCTCGATGTTACGAAGCTTCAGGAACGAGCGGTTACGCTGCCAGAATGTGCTGGTCTGGAAGTTGTTGGCATTGCTGGTTGTGCTCAGACGTGGATACTCAGCATCGAGGTTGCTCGGAGTCCAACGGTTGTCATAATACTGCTGAGAGAGCGAGGTACTGTTCAACAGAGGCCAATACATGCCTTTGGCATTCAGGTTAGCTGTGTAACGGCCTACACCCTGGAACATCATGTCGATACCAGCACCTTTATACTCAGCACCGAGATGGAAATTGTAGAACAGTTCGGGAGCATAGCCACTGTAGCCAATCTTTGTCACGTCATTGGCATCGATGACGCCATCGCCATTGACATCCTGATACTTGATATCACCAGGACGAACGGTAGAGAAATTCTGCGCCGGACTGTTGTCAATATCAGCCTGATCTTTGAACAAGCCGATGGCGACAAGACCGTATGAGGAGTTCAGAGGATTGCCGGTCTGAACAAGGTTCTCGAATGCCTTTGGCTCCTCAGCCTGGTTCTTAATCTCATTCTTGTTCAGGTTGAAGGCACCTCCGACATTGAAGGTCACCTCACCAATCGTCTTGGTATAGTCGAGCGAGAGTTCAAAACCATGACCATTTACCTCGCCTTCATTGATGTAAGGAGCATCAAAACCAATCAACTTAGTATAGGCTCCTGCGCCCTCTACCCAGATGTCACGACGATTCTGGATATAGTAGTCAAGCTGAACATTCAAACCTTTGAAGAGTGTTGCATCAAGACCGATATTGAATTTGTAGGCTTTCTCATGTGAGGGATTTGCCGTCGGAAGCAGACCTAAAGTGGTATTGGCATATACCGGCTCGTAACCAGCGCCAAATGGATAACTGCCTGTATTGGAGGATGCCTGTGAATAAGACTTGGCATAGTAATTCCAGACATTGTCACCAGGCAGATAGTCTGCATTGATGATACCCCAGCTGGCACGCAGCTTCAAGAAGTTCACCCAGTTAACGTCTTTCATGAACTGCTCATTAGAAGCCACCCAAGCTGCTGAGAAAGTGGGCGACAGGTGCCACTTTGTACCTGGAGCTAAACGGTTGCTGCCTGAATACACCAAGGCCACTTCACCAATATAACGGTTGTCATAGCCATAGTGACCCAACCAGGAGATATTCTGGCGGTAAACAGTCTGGCCCGTGCTACCAGTGGTGTTCTGATACTCATAATCCCACTTCAACTGGCTGTAGACATAATGTTTGTCGGCAAAAGTACGGTCAAAGTTGAAACCAGCCTGAACTATAAAACGGCGGGCCCAGTCGACTGTGCCAGAGTTTTTGCTCATAGTGCCAGGAGTACCTGCTGACCAATAGTCACCCTTTGTACCCACACCTGTAGCAGGATAGTTTCCATATACATAAGTCATACTGTGATCCTCATAGAGCGTTGAATAGGTGTCATAACCTAAACGTGCAGTGAAACTCAAGCCAGGCAGCCAGTATTTCAGATCCTGATTCAGAGTCATGTCAGCGAACAAAGCACGCTCATGCAGTTTATAATAAGCGGCACCCGATGACTGAGCAACAGGGTTGTTGACACCTGTATAGGTAGAAGTACCACCCCAGTTGCCTGCCTCATCGTTAACAGGGAACGCCAGAGAAGGTGTGCTGTAAATCATATCCCACAGGTCGGCCTTTGCCGTTGTGGAGGTACTCCCAACGGAAGTAGGACCACCAGGACGTGACATCTCGCTCAAGATACCAAGCATATTGACCTTCAGCATCGTAGTAGGAGTCAGGTCAATATCCAAGTTAGTACGCAAGTTGCCGCGCACATACTTATCCTGAGTAGAATAGCCGTCGGTGGCGTCATAGTTCTTAATGAATCCCTTATCAGAAACGAGGTTCACCATAGTAAAATAGCGGAATTTCTCACCACCGCCGCTAAACTCAACAGCAATTTTATTAGTCACACCACTCTTGCGGAATGTCTCATCCACCCAGTTGACATTGGGATACTGGTAGGGATACTGACCACTCTGGAATGCTGCGATCTCAGCTGCACTATAACGTGGAGCGGCACCCTCGTTAGCCAAAGCCTCATTCACAGCAGAGGCGAAAGTTGCACCATCGACGAACTTTGGGCGCTTAGCCTGGAAATTAAACAGATGATCGTAAGTGACACGGATATTCTTGCTGTTATACTCACCGCGCTTTGTCGTAATCAGAATAGCACCGTTGGCACCCTTGTAACCATAAAGCGCAACGGCTGCTGCGTCCTTCATAATAGACACATGATCAACCTCCTCAGGGCTGACAATACTGATATCACGTTCCACACCATCAACCAAGATCAACGGAGTACTGGTGCTGAGACTCTGCAGACCACGCACGTAGAACGTGGGGTTCTGCTCAAAATAGGTTCCCGATCCCTGCAAAGACACCAGACCATTACCCTGACCAAGTATAGAGTTTCCAATATTCTTGGCAGAGCGTTTGTTGACGTCCCTATTGGTTATGACAGAAACAGCTGCTGTTGACTGGGCACGGGTAAAGTCCTTATTGGCTCCAACCTCAATCGCCTGATTAACGAAGTCAATGCCTGTGCTGTCTGTCTGTGCAGCTGCTGGCAGGCTGAGGCCTGCAAGCAGTGAGAGCACAAATATATTTCTTTTTTTCATAATCTTACTTTTTTACCTTTTTACTTTTTTTCTTTCAAAAGATTACCATCCTGGATTCTGAACAAGACCATAGCCCTTGTTAATCTCAGACAGCGGCAACGGCATGAGCAGCCATTTCAGTACTTCCTTGTCGGTAGGCTGGAAATCCCACAGATAACGCGCCCGGTTCTGCAGCTCAAACTTCACATAAGTAAAGCAATACGGCTCTCTGACTCGGTTATCTTTGTCATCACCAATATAAGGACGTGATACGGGGTTCCAATTACGCTGAGAGTCCTGCATCATACGCAGCGTAGCAATACCGTGAAGACGTTTGGTCATCCAGTCTGTACGCTTATAGCGAATCATGTCGTAATAGCGATTGTTGCTCATACCAAGCTCGCAGGCACGCTCACGAAGAATCTCCTCGATAACACCCTCCTTGGTGCTCAAGTTGTTCAACTTGCTCTTATCTCCCTTGAAGGCAGCCTGCCCCCATGCAAGTCCACGCATACCGACACGAGCACGAACCTCATCAACCCTGGCTATTGCCTGAGACAGCTGACCGCACTGAGCCAAGCACTCAGCATACATCAGCAACATCTCACCATAACTCAGTGTCACCCATTGTGTGTACTTACCGAAATACTCTTGACCTAAATAATACTTGATACAGCCATAACCTGTAGCAAAACGACCAAGATCTTTCTCCATCACCGTAATGACAGGTTTACCACTGTCATCAAATGTCAAGCTGGCAGCATCAGTTCCTTCGTGCTCACCGCCAACCCAAAGCTCATAGACATCACCTTCGGGCTTACCTGTAGTCCAGTTCAGCGACAAAGTCTGGCTGGGAACGATAGCATTCTCATAGAGACGCGGGTCACGGGTGGCAGTTTTAGTGATGACACGGGTACCTGTCCATGAGTAGAACAGCTGACCTTTCTCTCCACCGATTTTCTTGTTGATTACAGAGTCGGTTTCCCAGTCAAAAGGAGTTCCGTCGCTCCATGAGAACATCTCTACATATTCCTCAGTAGGACAGTAAGAATGGCGGAACGGGCCATTTTGAGTTCCGAAAGGACCCACAAAGTTAGCCCACTGGTAAGAAGCCTTATTACTGGTAGTACCAGTCACACGGGTACAATGGAGAATCTCACGGCTACCCTGATAGACATAACCCATACGATAAGCCTGACGGTAATCCTCAATAGATATACGTGAACTTGTAGAAGAAACCTGATTAAGGCCATACCAGTTTCCATTAGCTGCATTGGCTGTAAAGAAGTCCTCACAAGCTTTCAAGGCACGCTGCCAACGAGCCTGATCAAAACCGCCATGCCAGACCAGATGCTGCTGCTCAGCCTCGGTGGTACCACCAAAGTAGCCCTGCTCGGCATTATAGAGAGGAGAAGCATTAAACATCAGGATCTTAGCTTTTAGCGCCATGGCTCCTGCTGCCGTCCAGCGACCCGTGTTGTTCGCTGCATCAGTATCAATGGTTGAACCGTTATAAGCCCAGCGGAGGTCAGGGATTGCCTCATCAAGCAGTTTAACCATGAAGTCGGCTGTTTCCTCTGCTGTTGCACGAGGAATCTCATAAGTGCCCTCCAGCCCCGTAAAGGTGTGGTCGATGATAGGCAGACCACCATAAATAGAATAAAGGTCAAAGTAACGTGACGCGATTAAGCACTTAGCTTGAGCTATCATATTTTTCTTCTCCGCATCTGTCAATCCTGGCACCTTGTCGATATTATCCATCAGCAGATAGCAGCGTCGAACCGTCTCCCATACATAGTCATGTGTATAGGAAATCAGCGGATGGTCTGTATTACCAATATCGTTAGAGTTCAGCAGACCGCCATAATACTTACCATAGGCTGCACCATTACTGAAGTGTTGCTGATAACAGTCGGTCACGGCATCCATTTTACAGTTCCAGTAGCTGGTACTCCAAGGAGCATCAGTAGCATTCTTGAATGGCAGGCCATAGTACTGTAACACATAGAGTCCCACGAGGAACTGCTTGGTATATTCAGCACTGTTGAACACGGTGTCGAGCGACACGGTTCCACCAGGAGTCTTCTCAATGAAAGCATCACCGAACTTCACACTGTCGGTACATGCCGTGAACGCCATGCTGCCAATCATCAGCGCCACCACTCCTGTTACGAATTTATGATGTAGTTTCATATTTATATACCTTATTATAATATTAGAATCCGAGTTTCAGACTTGCTGTGTAAGTACGCTGCAAGGGATAAGAAGGTGTCGTGCTGGCACGAGCCTCAGGGTCACCAAACTTATACGGGGTGATCGTGAACAGGTTATAACCGCTCAGTGAGAGTTGTAATGCTGTCAGTCCCAACTTCTTCATGAAGGGGAAATGGAAGTCATAAGCTATCTGAAGAGTCTTCAGACGCAGGTACTTGGCGTCCTTCTCATACAGGGTAGACGCAGCGTAGTTCTGGTCGGCATTGTCCCATGTGGCACGAGGATACTCAGCATCCTGTGAAGGATTGGCTGTCGTCCAAGAATTCTCAAGGTGATATTTCAACAAACCACCATCCAGCACAGTAGAACGGTTCTGGAACGGACGGCGGAACACGTCACCCAAGACACGACTCACATCCCAAGCTCCGGTAAACTGAGCACTGAACGAGATATTCTTGTAGTAGAGAGCCAAATTGATACCTGCAATGTACTGCGGGTCGTCCGTATAACCAAAGTCGCGACTCATATCGTTCTGGTCAATAAGTCCATTACCGTCGAGGTCAACATATACGCAGTCACCTGGATACAACTTGGTAGCAAGCTGTGTGGGGAAAGGCTTGCCGAACTCAGCCTCATAGTCAGCCTCAGCTCCTTCATAATAGAATTTCCAGAATTTATACTGCAGACGAGAACCGATACGGTGTCCAGCGGTGTACATGTAATCATTCTGCTGAGGAGCCTGACGGTCCTCGATGATTTCGTTCTGGTTGTGTGAGAGGTTCACCTTTACAGAGTAACGGAAGTCTTTACCTATCTTGTCCTGCCAGTTAACAGACAATTCCCATCCGTGACTGTCGACGACTCCAAAGTTAGAATAAGGAGGTGCAAATCCAAGGAATCCAGGTACTGTCCAGTCGCGGGCCAAGATGTCGGTACGGTGTTCCTTATAATAATCGAAGGTGGTACGCAGACGATCGTCGAAGAAGTTCATATCAAAGCCATAGTCCTGTTTAAAGGCCTTCTCCCACGAAACATCAGGGTTATTTTTAGCCGACTCATAGGCACCTTTCGTAGCCGTACCGTTCTCAATACCGAAAACATAAGCGAAAGCTGGCTCGTTAACGTTTGTATACGTAAAACGGTCAAAAGTGTTAGTCTGGTTTACAATATACGGGTCAGCCATATACATAAAACGAGAACCACCAATCTTATCGTTACCAACAAGACCCCAAGAGGCGCGGAGCTTCAAGAAACTGACCACCTTCTTGATAGGCTTGAAGAAAGGCTCATCACTGGCTACCCAACCTACAGAGCCGGCGGGGAACACGCCAAAGCGCTTGCCTGGAGCAAAGTTCTCGGATCCGTTGTAACCTATGTTAAACTCAGCCATGTAGCGGTTGTTCCAGTCGTATGTGACACGTCCGACCAAACCGACATACGTACGGGGAATATCCGAATAGTCACCGCTAATATAGTATTCCTTACTCTGATTGTAAAGTCCTAAGGCTGTAATAGTATGCTCTCCGAAAGAACGGTTATAGTTCAGCGAACCCTCCACATACCAGTTACGTCCCTTGCTGGGAGAAGAATTGCTGTATACAGGCTCCGTATTGTCACCGCTCAGACGATACTGAATGCTCTCCTGTTTTACGCCATTCTCATCCATCCACTTATGGTATACTGGAGTATAAGTGGCAGCAGAGTTGGTAATCTCCTTACGTACCTGATAAGAGCTGTTGTAAGAACCCTTTAACTTCAGCGACAGACCTTTGGTGATAAAGTCAAGTTTCTGGTCAAGCACCAAGTCCATCTGTAGTTTATTGTTGTTATAATGGTATGCACCAGGCTGATTCATTGCGTATGCCATAGGTGTGCTGGTGGCAAAAGGAAGGATTAACGCAGGTTCTCCTTCTATATCGCTAATATTGTCTGACTCAGAGACACTGGTCACGATATATCTGCCATCAACCATACCCGGACTACTGAAAGGAGAAGCCCAATACATCTCGCGAATCATCTGGTCTGAACCCTGACCAGTATGAGGCTTTGCGGAATTATCGATCTTACCAGAGATATTAAAACTGACCTGTGTGGTCTTAGTCACATTAATATCCAAGTTCGAACGGTAATTAAAGCGTTGGTACTGATATCCGTAATCGTACGGGCGGTCAAACTCCTCAAAGATACCATCCTGCGACATGAAACCGGCACTGATGAAGTACTTAACCGTCTTATTACCACCACTGATATTGATATTGTGCTGCTGCTGCAGGGTAACATCTTTCATCAGATAGTCAGTCCACCGCATGCTGGGGAAAAGAATGGGAGAACTGCCGTCCTGGAACTTCTGTATAAGTTCCTGAGAAAAATAGGGAGCCTTACCATCATTGGCACGCATAGCATTATGGAAAGTGGCATACTCATAAGAGTCAGCCTGCTCGACCATTTTCGTAGGAGTCACTGCAGAGAAAGATGTGTTGACAGAAATCTTAGCCTTACCCTCGGCACCACGCTTCGTGGTGATCAGCACAACACCGTTAGCACCACGCACACCAAACACAGCCGTAGCAGATGCGTCCTTCAGCACGGTAACACTCTCAATTTCATTGGGGTCGATATCCCACATCTCACGCTCTACACCATCAACTTGGATCAGCGGGGAGGAGTCGGCCCACGTACCCTGTCCACGGACGAAAATCTGAGCGGCATCGGCACCAGGCTCACCAGAGGTCTGCACGGTGGTCACACCAGAAAGCTGACCAGCCAGCACGTTGTTCACTGAAGACACCGGTGTACGGGTCAGGTCTTCAGCCTTTACAGATGAAAGGGCACCGGTAACGGTGACTTTCTTCTGCACACCATAAGCCACCACCTCAACGCCCTGCAGCATGGTGGCCTCTTCCTCAAGGGTGAGCTTCATGTTAGCAGTAGCTTTGACAACAAGGTCTTTGTAGCCTACATAAGAGATTTTCAACTGTGTACCCGGGGCAACCTTTAAAGAGAAGTTTCCGTCAAAGTCCGTAACCGTACCTTGAACTGTTTTTCCACCAAGGATGACAACACTGGCACCAATGATAGGTTCACCTTGACTGTCAGTAACTGTACCGGTGACGGTTCCTTGCTGCTGGACAGACGCATAAGCAGCCTGCATACCCGTGAAAGGAGGGGTAAACAGCATAGCGGAGCACATCACGACAAACGGCATGACAGTACCTTTAATCAAATTTGTTTTATTCATAAATATAAAATTAG
>Ga0326508_1000058_pt1 | contig 11234 bp, 12 predicted proteins | sample 1_2617_0518_FD_203651 | JGI IMG/M metagenome (GOLD analysis project Ga0326508, IMG submission 203651) | Metatranscriptome of bovine rumen microbial communities from UC Davis, California, United States - 1_2617_0518 (Metagenome... | ecosystem: Host-associated > Mammals > Digestive system >...
ATAGAAAGTGTGGTGAAATATTCTGTGGGAAAGATAATGTTGACTGAGAAGTCAGCTCCGCTTAACTACATAAAAGAGTCTGGAGTAAGTAAAGATGGTAAACATTATCTAGGCAAGTTAGCTGGAGTAGCTTCTGATTTCAATAAGAAGACTCGTAATGATCGTAGATATCCTCTAGAGCTATGGGAGAACGTAGAGAAGAGCGATGACTTCAAAGAAGGTATGGAGACATTAACTATCTTTGGAGAAGCTGATCATCCTGAGGACAGAATCGATACTTCTATAAAAGAGATAGCTATCGTAATGACTAAGTTCGAGATCAGAAGAAATGAAGGCATTGTCTATGCAGAATTTGACATATTAGATACTCCTAATGGTAGGATACTAAAAGAACTACTAGATTATGGATCTAAGATAGGAGTATCCTCTAGAGGTCTAGGAGATGAGATCGAAAGAGATGGAGAAATTATAATAGATCCTGATACATATGTATTCTATGGATATGATGCAGTAGTAATGCCTGCAGTGAAAACTGCTCGTCCTACTGTAATCGAATCTGTAGAACATAAATCATCTAGTCTACTAGAAACATTCAATAGAGAAATAGATAATGCTACATCTGTAGCTGATCTTAAGTCTATTGAAAGGATTGCAGAATCCACTAATGTACCAAATCTAGATTCTATTAAAGAATCTATCAACAATAAGATAAGTAGCTATAATGAAGGAGAAGATATCTCATCTATCAAAGATGATTTGGCTACTAGTAAGAAGAAAGTCGAGAGTCTTACTAAGAAACTATCTGCTAGAGATACTAGGATAGCTAGCCTTAAGAAAGTAATATCTGGACTTACAGAATCTTCATCTAGTATGAGAAAGCTACTTATGAAAGCTACTCGAGATCTAAGGGATAGAGATGAGTCTATCTTAGAAGGAGTAGATCAGATCGATGATCTTACTATTGCATTAGAGAACAGTAATAATGAGATTGCTGATATTAGAACTCATAACAGATCATTAACTATGTCTAATAGATCATTAAGCTCAAGAAATTCTAAGCTAGAGAGTCAGCTCTCTAGTACTAGAAATGAGTATGATAGGAAACTATCTGAAGCTAATGATACTATTTCTAAGTTAAGATCTAGAGTTACTAGTCTAAGTGGTCAGGTTAAGTCTCTAACTGAGAATATTAAGTCAGTAGAATCTAAAGCTACTCTTACTGAGAAGAATAATAGTAAGACTACTAATGTTCTAAAAGAAAGACTCAAGAAGTCCAATGAATCTACTAGAGCTGCTACTAAGAAATACCTAGAAGTGAAATGTGCAGAATCAGGTATTTCTATTGACACTGCACTATATAATCTTCCTGAGAACTACAGTATATCTGACATTGATAAAGTAGTAGGTAAGCTATCTGATAGAAAAGATAGACTTAGTAAGTTATCGTTTGTAATGCCTTCTTCTCCTGCGAGAGTAGTTGAAGTATCTACAAGCAAATCTGCTACTAGTGCTGAAGATGCTCAGACAATGAGGTTCTTAGAAGAATCTAAGAAAATACTAACTTAAGGAGATAAATATTATGGCTAATATTATGAATCAGAAGACTAGATATCTGATCAATAGATGGGCTAAGCGTATTGCTATGGTCGAGAAAGTACAGGGTCATGGTCTTACATTCGAGAAGAAAGCTGCTCTGGCTAATGCTCTCGAAGAGACTCGTAATCGTATCAAGATGGTAGAAGCTACCAATCCTGGCTCTATTGGTCAGTACAAGAGATATGCTCTTGATATTGTAAACTCTATTGTTCCTAACCTCATTGCATTTGATGTAATGGCTGTTCAGTCCATGGACAATCGAGTAGGTATGATCAACTACATCTCTTATGACTATAGCAAGTCTAAGGGTCAGACTAAGGCTGGAGATACTTTTGCTAGCTCTATCAACATGGGTATCTCGGATCGTAACTACACTTCCGATCTTGTTGATAATGAGGCTATCACTCTTGATGGTGCTGGCAAGGCTACCCTGAATTGGTATCCTGTTCTTCCTGGTACCTTCTCTGTCGAGATCGGTGGTACTGTTTATATTCCCGATGCTACTACTCCTGGCAAGTTCGTCGATGATCAGGGTAACAAGATCAATGCTACTGTAACTCCTGCTGGTACTCTTGATCTTGGTTCTAGCAATGCTAATGCTACTGTTGCTGTTACCTATCGCTTCAACAATGAGGACATCCGTTCTGATGGACCTGTTGCTGCTGGCTTCACTAATGTTCCTGAGATTGAGCTGAACCTCAAGTCTCTGCCTGTAGAAGCTCATGCTCGTACCCTCCGTGCATTCTGGGCATTCGATGCTCAGTATGAGCTTCAGAAGGAGTATGGTCAGGACATCGAGACTCTGCTTGCTACTCAGGCTACTGGCGAGCTTGCTCATGAGATCGATAATGAGCTGACCTTTGATCTGTATAACTTTGCTGATGCTGGTCAGGAACTGACTTGGTCTCGTGCTCTCACTCCTGGTATTGCTCTGAAGGATCATTATGATAGCTTCGGTATCAAGCTTACTGAGGGAGCTAACAAGATCTTCGATGCTACTCGTAAGGTCAAGGCTAACTTCATGATCTGTGGTCTCGATGTTGCTACTGTTGTAGAGAACATGAGAAACTTCAAGGGATCTGGTATCACTGCTGTCGGACCTCACTTCCTTGGTACTATCAATGACAATATCAAGGTATTTGTTAACCCTGACTACAATAGCAAGGTATTCGTACTTGGCTACAAGGGTAACAACATGTTTGATGCTGGTGCATTCTACTGCCCGTACATGCCTGTATCTTCTACTGACCTCATCATGGATGCTAACTTCCGTGGTCAGCGTGGATGGGCTACCATGTATGGTAAGAAGATGCTCAACAGCAAGATGTACATCAAGGGTCGTATCACTGACTAATTCTTGATAACTTCTATTTTCGTCTATAGAGCTCTCAGACAGTTCTAATATTCAGTCGGAAAGCCTTCCGCTTGTCTAATAGATTTGTCATAGAGAGCTCTGTAGAAGCTGTATTCACTAAATAACATTAAGAGAGGTATAAGTTATGGCTAATACGCTGGATTTAACTACTCCTAAGGTAGTTACTATTACTAACAATGCTAAGACTGTTGCTGCTGACGATGCTGGTGCTCTCCAGAGATCTAAGCTGTATCAGTTAGCTGATGGCACTATCAAAGCTCGTGCTGATATGACTGATGCTGAGTATGAGACTGCGAAGAAGATCGCATACAGAAATACTGATCGTCAGATTCAGATGTATAAGACTAATACATGGGTCACTGTTCATCAGGGAGATTCTGTACAGATTACTGTTCAGTATCCTGAAGAGCTTGCATACTTCCTGTCTCTTGCTACTGATGAGCTGTCTGTTGTAGCTGCTGATGCTACTACTGAAGACACGACTCCTGAGACAGATCCTGAGAATCCGTAAGCTATCTAAATAGATAGGGTTATAACATGTCAGGTCAGGATTAGTTCCTCCATTCTGACCTGACATATGATCTTACTATATAATTCCATATGTCATAGGTGGTGATAATATGTATGACAGATATGAGAGACTCAAGAGGGAGAAGAATATAACTCCTAGGAAGATAACTGAAGTTGCTACTAGAAATAATGTAGCCACTGCTCCTGATCTACCTGCTGTAGATGATATTCCTACTCCTCCTAGTACTGTATTAACTGAGGATGTACCTGCTCCTCGTAGAAGAGGAAGAAGGAGAAGAGAAGAGATCGAGTCTACTGAAGTATCTAATAGTGAGGAAGATGCTTAATGAAGACAGGACTTAAGGTCACTGATTATGTTGATTATGTCATAACTAACTTAGGTGGAGGAGTAGTCGAAATCGAGATAAAAGATGAGATACCTAAGATAGTTAATATGGCATTTAATGAGCTTAAGCGATATATCACTGATGTCGAAACTATGACAGTTCCATATGCTAATGTTATAGATCTCGCAGGTAAGAAGATATCAAATGTAGTATATGTAATGAGAGGTCGAAATACTAATGGACCTGGAGGTTTCCAGGATGTAATGTATATCTATTCAAGACAGAGTGCTATGAATACATATACCCTAACTGACTATGCTAGATCTCTTCTAGCTATGCAGAATAAGAATACATTAGCTACTGATCTTGATTTCCACTGGGATGATCTCAATGAGAAGTTATACATATATGCTAATCAGGCATTACCTACTGTAGTAACATTAGTATATACTCCTGAGTATGAGTCTGTTGAAGAGATATTCAGACCTTACTGGCAGGACTGGTTGAAGAAGCTATCTCTTGCTATGACTAAGCAAGTGTTAGGAAGAGTAAGAGGTAAGTACAATTTATCATCTGCAACATATCAATTAGATGGAGATAAGTTACTTCAGGAAGCTGACCAAGAGTTAACTGCTATACGTAATTATCTGCAATCTAATTCAGATATGTTGTTACCTATTGACTAATAAAATTTATATAAAGGAGAGTATAAGAAATTATGGCTTCTATTTTTGAACGTACTATGAATGCATGTCTCGAGAGCAGACAGGCAGCTAAGAAGAATAGTCCTAAGAAGGCTATCAATGAGTCTAAGAAGACTTCTACTAAGAAGCTTACTGAGAGCGATGAGCTAACTGATGAGCTTGACGATGCAGAAGATCTTGACGATGAGTTTGCTGACGATGTAGTAGATGATGCTATCGTAGTTGTAGATCCTGAGATGTCTGAAGATGAAGTGTCTGATGCTGCAGCTGAGGCTCAGGAGATCGTTGATGGTACTCCTGAAGGAGAAGTTCCTTCTACTGATGAGTACATTGGTGATTATACCTATACATGTCCGATCTGTGGTAATACATTCTTCTCTGATACTGAGATGCATGATGGAGATGAGTGTCCTGTATGCGGAGAGTTCCCTGATGGATATGTTCTCGTAGGTCAGGTAGAGTCCACTGAGGAAGCTACTGATGAAGAGACTCCTGATGAGGAGCTAGAGCCTGAAGAGCCTGAAGAGGAACTAATTCCTGATGAGGATCTAGAGTCTGTAGAGCCTGAAGTAGCTTATTCTGAGTATTCTCTGAATGAGAAGACTTTCAATCCCTTCATGAGTAAGTTTATTCGTGAGAACTACAAGAATGCTAAGTCATTCGCTATTGTAGGAGCTACTAAGTCTGGTAAGAAGCTGAAGATTGAGTGTAAGATTACGTTCAAGTCTGGTAATACTAAGGACGTAGCTCTGACAGTTGGTAAGTTCGAGCCTAAGACTGAGGGATTCACCATGGTAGCTAGTGAAGATGGTGCTTTCAAGTCTGAGTCTAAGAAGGGTAAGGCTGCTCCGTTTATCTTCGAGTGCAAGCTCAATGAGAAGAAAGAGATTATGTGCGTAGGTATGAAGTATAACTTTATTACTACTATCTCTGAGGGTAAGAAAGCTCAGATCTCTGGTAAGCTAGTACGCGAATCCAAGAAAGCAAATTTTCAGAGAGGAAGAAGAAAGTAATCCAATCTTCTTCCAAGCTAACTGAGGATTATTATGGACTTAATGTAAGTCCATTCCATCCTTTCACAGAAGATGACTATCAAGGATATGGACTAGATTTCTCTGATGAAGATAAGATTGGTGGTAAGTATCCTCCTCTATTCTTCGGAAATAGTAGCAATAGCAAAGACATATGTGTTGCTGTTACTGGTAGCTCAGATAACAAATGTAGCGTATATGTATCTGTAAGTAGTGAGTCATTCTTTGAGTATGATAGCACTAGTTCTTACAACTTCTCTGTTGCTCTGAGAAAAGCTAAGAAGATAGTTAATGATCTGAAGGATGCTGACTTTGAGACAGCTATTGATTACCTGGATAATGATAGCAGTCTTGATTGTAACTTTTATGACTAATTAAGTAGGAGTGGTTAGATATGAAGTTGAATATGAATAGAGTGTCTAATCACTCCAGACTTGATGAGATAGGTCGTAAGGATCTAGTAGGAAAGATGAAAGCACAGTCTCCTACTAGATATAATAAGCGACTAGGATATCATGCTTCTTCTGAGAAAGAGATAGATGCAGATAGTCTTATATCAAAGGACTACCTAGTGTCTCGAGTAAAAGTAGGAGACTACCATTGTATAGTTGCATATAATGGTATAATTCAGCAGCTAATAGAAGTAGTAGGTAAGCAGCCTAAGCACAATGTAACTCTTCAATCGGTTATACGTGCTATTACTCAAGCTATTGATAAGACAGATATCCTAGTTGACTGCGAATGTGCTGACTTCAAATATAGATATGCATACTGGGCTACTAAGTATGGATACAAGTATGGAGAGCCTGAGACTCGTCCTGCTAAGAGGACTAATCCTGATGACAATATAGGTTCTATGTGTAAGCATCTGACATATCTCCTAGCTAATAAGAGATGGCTAGTAAAGCTTGCATCAGTAGTGAATAGCTATATAAAGAGCAATATAGAAGAGATAAGAAGTATCTATCATCTTGATGAAGACGAGTTCTATATCAATGCTCCTGGCAGACCTAGAAAGTCTAAGGATGATAAGGAAGTACCTAAGAAGGATATTCCTGATACTAATACTAATGACAATGAAGATAATGATGATGAAGATCTAGAGCTCAATATAGATAACTCTGATGAGGAGAGTGAGGATAATGGGTCAGCTAACTAATAAAGACTCACGATTATTCAGATCTTTCTTCAAAGAAGCTGCTAAGCTAAGAGGCATTAAAGTATTCTACAGATATGTGAATAATTATGATACCTCTATACATGCAGAGTTCAAGTCTAAGTTATCTGAGCCTATAGAGATGAATGTTATTTTTATTGAGAATCCTAAGGTAACTACGCTAAGACGTATGGGATGGGTATCAGAAACTCCTGATGATAAGCCATATTTAGTACAAGTGCCTATGGATACTCCTAATTTAGCTACAGAATGTGTGATAGAGATACCTCCATTCTCTGAGTTTGCTAGAGCTAGAAAGTTCAAGATAACATTCATAACTACTTTGTTAGAGTATCCTGATTGCTTCACCTGTATGCTTGCACCTATATTTGATACAAAAGAAGAGAATAATGATTATTCTAATACAAACTATAATCATTTGACTACTAATGATCAGCCTGATAATGATGCTCCTGACAACAGGAATGATAGTGGATATAACTATCTGAAGATAGATGAGAAGATATGAAGATAATATTTAAGATAACTAGTAAAGATAAAGAGGAATTGAGCATAGTCAATGATTTCTGTAATATGCTAGTGTCTGAGATAAAGTCTGATATTCTTAACAATGTCAACTATTATAAGCTTAGTTTGTATGAGGATAGTCTAATCAAATCTAGTTGGATAATCTGGAAAAGAACTCCACGTAAGATAGACATGAAGAAACTAGTTAATCTAATAGTGGATAGTATTGTATGTACCAATTTAAGAAAAGGAAGACATATGATATCAGTAGATAATTCAGTAATTCTTCCTAATTCATATACTTCTATAGAAAGAGTAGCAAGATTCCTAGATAGAGGTAATGAGTTATATAATGGTACATTCTTTATAAGCAAGATATTCATGAAGTATCAGAAGAGAATAAATGACTACTGGAAGTCATATGTATCTCTAAGACTTAGGAAGATAACAGTAAGTGAGGTAGTTACGATAGTATGAGTGTATATAAATATGATGAAGCTATTGTAAGAGATCTCAGACATATTCTTCAGGATAATCGTATACATATTGTCCCTCCTGAGAATGTATTCAGATTACTAGCTAGAATAGATAAGGATACAATAGAGCTACCAGCAGTTAGTATCTCTAGAAGAGGATGGTCACTATCAGGTAGTAGACCTCATACAATGAAGTTCGATGGAACTCTTCTAGTTCATGTAAAAGATGATGATACTAATACTGATAAATATGTTAATCTCCAAGCTATTCCAATGAGCATAATGTATCAGATGGATGTATGGACTAAGACTAGAGAAGAGAATGATAATATAATGAGAGAGTTAATCTTCTATTATAGTACTCATCCTACTCTCAATGTCGAAATACCATATGGTAGTAAGGATAATGTACCATATCATCATAAGTTCAATATCTTCTTTATGGAAGACATAGAGGACAATTCTGATATAGTAAATCACATGAATAGAGGAGAATATTTCAGACAGACAATATCATTCTATACTGATGATGCATATCTGTGGAAATCTACATCTAGAGGTCCCACTGTTATAGATGTGGATGTTCTCGTAAAAGGAGAACCTAGAGATGAAAATAATTAATTGGAGGTATCTGCTTTGTTAATAGTAAATAGAGCAAATGGTACTATTTCAGTAAAGGGATACATAATTAAGCCTGGAGAGTCACGAGAGCTCAATGAATCTGATTATGATCAGGATATAAGATCTCTCGAAAGGCTAGGAATAATTTCTGTATTTCATAATACTTCTACTAGTACCGATATTGATATTCCTGTAATCCCCAAGAGGAGAAGACGTAGAAAGTCATCAGTAGAGAATGATACTGTATCTGAAACTTCTGATGCTGAAGATAATATTAATGAAAGTGAGGAATCATAAATGCCTAGAATTAGCATAGCTGAAGTAGATAATACTTTATACAGTGCTGTAAATACTAGAGATAATATTGTGTTCATTCCTGGTACTGCTATTAAGGGATCATATGATGAGCCTATCTTGATTACTAACATACGAGATTTCGTTGATACGTTTGGTAATCATGCTCCTGCTAATGGTTCTATCAGAGATGGTGTTATTAGTCCTTGGGAATATGCATATAACTTAATAGATGCAGGATTCTCAGTTCTATATAGACGTATAGTTCCTAGTAGCTTTGCTACTCCTGTATCTGGAGCAATTAAGAGATCTATAACTAGTGGTGGCGATACTACAACTAAGAATACCATTATTATCAAAGCTAAGTACCCTGGATCATATGCAAATAATATCTACTACATTCTTGATAAAGATGAGCTTAAGATATTCTATTGCAATGGTACTACTAGAACTGATAAGGATAAGACTAATGCTGATCATATTATTGGTCTTTCTAACTTCTCATATGAGACCTACAGACTTGTAGATGAGAATGGTAATAGTCTATGGACTAGTGTAAGTGCAGATGGAAAGAGTGGAACTATTAGTAAAGCTAGTCTCATTACTCTGTGCAATAAGATCAATACCTATTTCAATAATGTGGAGATAGAATTAGTTCCTGATAGCGATTCTGATAATAAGATAGACTCTGATGAAGTTGCTATAATTATTCCTTTCACTGTATATGTGAAGACAGTAAATGGATCTGATAAAGCACTTACTTGCTATGAGAAGCTAAGCTCTACTAATGCTAGCGATCCTACCTATAATGACATTATTACTTATCTTGAAGATGATAGTAATAACATCTATGAGGTATTGAAAGACAAATATATCTATGATGTCAAGTTCATAACATCTGGTGGATATACTTGCAGCTCTCTAGATTCTACTAGTTGGAAGGTAAGCTCTAAGAAGATTTACAATGATATGCTTGATGCTGCATATACTAGAAGTGACTGTCTTGCTATCTTTGATATTCCGTTTGTAGCTACTTCTGATTCTGAGAAGATGAATCTATATAGAGCTTTCGAGGACTTGAAGTCTGGTACCAAGCTATCGTATGCTGCTGCATATGCTCCTTGGATCTACAAGCTCTCTCCTGAATCTAATGAATATATGTGGTGTCCGCCTAGCTATGTATTCCTGTATACTCTAGCTGAGTCTATCAAGAGAGGATCATTCACATGGCAGATTCCTGCAGGAGTGAATAGAGGTAGTGTAAGTAATGCTGTCTCTGCGCAGTATCAGATCGGAGAGACTCTGATGAACAAGTGGCAGGATACTGAATATACTTCTAATTCTGCTATCAATCCTATTGTTAATCTTCGTAACTATGGATATGTCATATATGGTCAGAGAACTCTATATGCTATTGATCCTAATACTCGTAACTGGACTTCTGCTCTTCGTGAGATTGGAGTACGCCTAGTTACCATTGATATCAAGAAGAGAATCTTTGATATCTCTCTTGGTCTCACATTCGAAGGCAATAATGTCCATACATGGTCTGAGTTCTGCGGACAGCTGACTCCGTTCCTCGAGAATATTAAGGCTCATGATGGTATCCTTCACTATGAAATCATTATGGATTCTAATACTAATACTACTGAGCAGATTGCTAGAAACACTGTAAAGGGTATTGTAAGAATCTCTCCTTCTCGTGCTGCTGAGAACTTCGATATCACATTCGAGTTAAATAATGATGTAGTATATATCAATGATGCTTCTGAGACAGTAGTAGTCTCTGAAATCTAATAGAAAAGGAGATATAATTCATGGCTGATTTAAGTAACAAATCTCGTCCTTATAACGATGAAAGTGCTAGTCGTTGGAATGATGACAGAGCTATAACTGATAGTACTGCTGTTACTCGTCCTCATCAGATGGGTACCTACCACATGGTTAATCACTCTGGCTTTGAGCCTCAGAGAACTAATAACTTCGAAGTTCAGATTGCTGGACTATCTAAGTTAAAACCTGCTGGTACTGGTAAGATATTAGATATGGGTAAGGCTGGTCAGTTAATTACTCTTTCTGTAGCTAGCTATGCAGCTCCTCAGATCAATGTATCTAGTATTAATATCGCATATGGCAACAATAAGGTGAAGTTTGCTGGACTTCCTGAGTTCCCTGATTCTCAGATTGTCCTTAATGACTTCATTGGTATCGATGTTGAGAATATCCTCAGTACATGGCAGTCATGTGTATATAATCCTAGCAATCAGTGTATTGGTCTTGCTAAGGATTATAAGAAGACTGCATATCTACATGAGTATGATCCTGCTGGTACTAATCTCCGTTCATGGGAGTTAGATGGAGTATGGCTCTCCAATCTCCAGTTAGGTGACTTCAATCAGGAAGGAAATGCATCTCGTCAGATAACCTGTACACTCATCTATGATAGAGCTATTCCTGTACAGAATTATGCTGACAGAGCTAAGTTCCTTGACGAGAGTGCTAACACAATCGTCTAATTTATATTGCTATACAGTCCATATTATGTGAGTTCTTAGTCCATGTCTCATGTAATTATGACTTATAGATAGAAGAGCAT
>Ga0326508_1000062_pt1 | contig 11062 bp, 3 predicted proteins | sample 1_2617_0518_FD_203651 | JGI IMG/M metagenome (GOLD analysis project Ga0326508, IMG submission 203651) | Metatranscriptome of bovine rumen microbial communities from UC Davis, California, United States - 1_2617_0518 (Metagenome... | ecosystem: Host-associated > Mammals > Digestive system > Stomach...
AGACGAGTCAACTTGTTCTTGTAGTGACCAATGCTTGCGCCCAATTCCAACTTAAACTGTTTAGAATCGATAATCTTTGCATTGAATGCAGCATCGAAACCATGATTCTTCAAGGCACCATCATTAGTGTAGTAGTTAGGAAGACCTGCCACATAAGCCAATGTACCCAGAGTGATCAAGTTGTTGGTCTTAGAGAAGAAGTAGTTAGCTCTCAAATTCAAGCGGTTGTTAAAGAAGTTACCCTCAAAACCGAAGTTGAAACGGTTCGTGGTTTCCCACTGGAGAGAAGAGCTACCAATATTGCTCAAACCAAGAGAAGAGTTGGCATTACCAAACAGCATTTCTGATGCCATGTAAGTCAAGGTTGCTGAGTTATCCATTGCATCGTTGCCGACAGACTCGAAACCAGCATTCAGCTTCAACATGTTAACCATATTGTTTGTATGGAACCAATCTTCATTTGACATGACCCAAGCAGCCTGGAGAGATGGGAACAAACCCCATGCAACACCAAACATTTTCAGACCACCATCAGCTTTCTTACCGAAACGTGAAGAAGTTTCCATTGACAACTGACCTGTCAAATAATACTTGCCCATGTAGTTGTAATCCACATTAGCATAGTAAGCCAAAGTTCTCCAGTTCGTGTCAGTACCATCAATCTTTCTGTTCTTACTAGGGGTATTTGGAGTCTTATCACTACCAGTACCATCACCATACATATAAGATGCTCTGTAAATATCGTTCATGAAACGGATACCACCCAACAATTCCACGCGGTGTGGGCCATTAGGAAGAATCTTCCAATCTGCACGTGTATCAGAGAACACAGCATTGTGCTTTGAGTACATGGTATACTTGGAGTTCTCCGTAGCGTCCAGATTACCAGGAAGTGTATAAGTAGGCATACCAATGATTGGAGTGAAGTAAGCCTCATCCAAACTCTGAAGAGTGTAGCTGAACTTCTCTGTCAAAGAGAAATTATTCGTTGGTTCCCATGTTGGAGCGATAGATACGTTGATCATCGTACAATCAGAGTGGTTCTTGTTCTTTGCCTCACCGTTTGCAAGAACTGCAGCAGGGTTGGCAACCTGAGCTCTGGTTGTGTTGATGCTACCCCAAACCTCGTTCAGATAATCATCAGCATCTGCGATGAAGTCTGTCTCATGACGGTCTGTAGCGAAGTCATATGGGCTCAAGAAAGGAGCCTTAATGTTAGCCAATGCACTTGGTGAAGCCAATGCCTGCAAGAACTGATTGTTCTCCCAACCATCGCTACGCAAGTTGCGTGTTACGTTCGTATAGCTGGCATCAAACTGAGTGTAGAACCACTTGTTCAGCACGATGTCTGTATTGAAACGTACATTGAAGCGCTGCATGTCATTTCTCTTCAGTGTTGACTTAGCGTCACCATAGCCTACAGAGAGGTTATACTGTGCGATGTCATCACCACCTTGGATAGAGATGCCATAGTTCTGCGTAAATGCTGTTCTTGAAATTTCCTTGTTCCAGTCTGTATTATTGTGATACACATTATAATAATAGTAGTCTGGCTCTGAATGCAAGAACTTGAACTCCGTCAGAGTGGTGTTCGTTGTCTGCAAAAGGTTTGAAGCATAGGAACGATATTGACCAGCATTCATCAGGTCGAAGTTCTTAGGTCTGAGCTCAAGACCAGCATTGATGTTCACATCGATGCGGGTTGCCATTGAATGGCAGCGCTTGGTCTTGATGCGAATGACACCATTGGCTGCTTTCGCGCCGTAGAATGCCGTTCCATTCTTCAACACCTCTACTGATTCGATGTCATCCACATTGATTGCCTGCAACAGGTTGTTGAAGTAACCTGTGTGCAACATGGTTGCATCATACAACATGTCGTACACAACATCATCCACTACAATCAGTGGCATGGCGTTTGAGTTCAAAGAGTTCAAACCGTTGATGAACATCGCAACGCCTTCAGCCGGATTAGCTGAACGCTGAATGCTTCTCACATCGGCGCCCAAACGATTCTGAATCTCTTGGTCGATGGTCAAAGCGGGTGTGTTCACAAATGATTCTTCTGTCACGCTTTTACGAGCAGAAGCATTAGTTGTATAATCACCCTTCAAGAGGTTTGACTGCATGAGGATATTCACACCACTGGTGCGACCATTGAGAGAAACATTATTCAAGTTGTAACCCTCAAGGCGAGCAGAAAGTGCCGTGATAAACTTAGGAACCTGAATGGTGAATGCACCATTCTCGTCGGTCATGGCAGTATAATACTTGTTGTTGAAAGCCTGAAGCTGAACACCGGCAAGTGGTTCGCCTGTAACAGCATCCACCACTTTACCCGTCACGTCAATCGTTGGGTATGTCTTCGCTGGCTTAACCTTTTTGATAGGTGCAGCTACCTCTGTTACCTCCTCCTGTACCTCATCCTGTGCAACAGCTGGAAGTGCGGTTCCAAGGAAGAACATGAATGCTGCGATTCCATATTTATTGAAGTGCTGCATAACTATTTACGTATATTAGAAGTTGTCAACTGAATACTTTTTCTCGTTTTTGCTTCTTCTGCCACTGTATCTTCATCATGTGGCTTCAGAATGATAGAACTGATGAGCATTTCGTTAGAGAAGTCTTTTCTCTGGCTGGAAAGGATGGATGATGCAATCTGGATGATAACACCATAATCAGCTCTGCCATAATAAGCGTTCTTGAACTGATACTGACCCAGATAAGTCGTATCATTCACGATGATATGACCAGCATCGTCATAAATCATGCCCTGAGACAAGAAGACGGTCTTCTGCTTCTCATCAATAGGATCTGGATTCTCAAGTGTCTTACCCTTTGTTGGGAATTGACCGATGTTCTTACCCTCATTCTCACGCTCAATAATAGTGGCTGTGAAGCGATAAGGACGAACATCCCATTCTGCCATGTCAATATTGTTGAAATCGGATGCCAACCACATTGGGCAAGTGACAATATAAATGTCATACAAGCCTGAAAGTGTATTAGGCACATTGAAACCAACCGTGATGTTACCACTTGAAGGAACGAAATCTACAAAGCGATAATTCTGACGCTTTTGGTCCACGCCCGTCTGTTCACCTTCTTCGTCGTAAGTAGGAATGGATGAAACAAAAATACCTGAACGAGCACCGAAAGACTTCTGAACACCCTTCGTGTAAGTCCAGTTGTCACCAGAACCCAATTTGTTCACAGCTCCATCAGATGCAGTCACCTTGATTTTCTTAAAGAACTGTTCCACTGCTGAGAAAGGATATTCATCAACAAGATAAGCAGTACCGTTAGAGCACTCTACTGGTTCTCCGCACTTAGCCAAGATGTCATTGATTTCTTTGTCTTCTGGCATATACTTAGGCTCCTTGCTGTAATACACATGCTGTGTCCAGTCGACAACGCCATGCCAAGAATTGTAATAATTGGTGGACTTCAGAGAGTCTTCCCAATGCTCATTGGCATTCTTGTTGTAGAACAAGTCTGTCATAGCAAAAGAATTTGCATAGTGACGTGTCAAAGAGTCGCAAGTGCCTGCAGCACGATTGTCCTCGGATGGATTGAACTGCAAGAGTGAAGCAGCCTTCTTGTAGCGTTCACCCCAAGCCTTGGCTGAAGGAAGAATCGCGATGAAGAGAGAATCCTCTTCGTAAAGACGTGCATCATAATTCTTGAGCACAGTGTTGTTCTTCTCCAAGTACTGGCTCACCCAGATCTTATTACCGTCAGCGTCCACACCGCGGCTTACAGATTTGTTCTCGATCAATGTATCCTTATTCACCTTCTCGTCATAAAGATAAGCATAAAGAGAAAGCGTGTCCTTACCGGCTTCAGGATCCTCCTTGTATTGCTTGGCAATCATTTCAAAAAGATTGTAAGCATAAGGAGATGGGCTTTCGATAAGGTGGACGATACCATTCAGACATGAAATATTGTTCTTCTGTTCATCAATCTTGATATGACCAAACATACCATCAGAAGTCATGCTTCCTCTCTTCTCATTCAAAAGGCTGAAAGATTGATCCTTTGGAGTGAGAGACAATGGGTAAAGTGCCACGTGATTCTTGATGAAGTCATTCACCACTTCTGCTGAATCTGCCACTCTCTCGCCATTGGCTCCTACATAGTCCGAGAGTTCAAAAGAACCATCTGCGGGTGCCCACACGGTGAATGTGTTATCAGAAGAAAGTTCACGAGAGAACCCATACGCCTTGACAACCTTGGCGAAATCGGGTGCAGTCTCTTCAAGAGCCTGCATCGTTGTGCCATTGAACTTGAGTGCTGACAGACCTGCATTGTAGTGGTCGTCCCATGTGTCAGAACATGAGTACATCGCTACGAGTCCTGCTGCTAGCACAAATCCGGCACGGAATGTATTTTTGATATTATTCATATTATTTCTTTAATTGTCATTGCCAGCCTACCCTGCCCGATGAAAGGCAAGGTGGCTGAAAGGTTATTTACCAAGTCGGTTCCGCAAAGTATTCATTGTTATATACAGAACTTGGACAAAGCTCGATAAAGTCGAAGTTCAACTCGTTGTTCTCAGACTCCATCTTCTGTTGTATTCTCAAGAAGTGGTCAGACTTACCATCCGTAGTGAAGGTACCAATGACCTTACGGATTGTGTTGTCCTGAGCACGCATGGTGGCAGAACCCGCATCGAAACTGCTACGCCATCCGCAATGATAGCACTTAGGTCCTTTCATCCAACCAATGTTGTGAATGGCTTTGTCAAATGCTGTGATAGCATCGTCATCACCCAAGTCTGTATCATTCTTCCATCCAAACAAGGTACGTCCACCTGGGCGCATGTCAAATGGAATGCCTTGAGGCTCGCCATCGATGTAATACTGCACGATACCACGTGTATCAAAGCCCACACAGGTCATCATACGAACCTCGTATGTACCTGCAGGTACAGCTGGCAACTTCAAAGTGAAGTCATAACGTCCCTTGAAGATCACCTCATCACCCTCGTATGACCAGAACCAAAGTGAACGGCCACGTACGTGCATGTGGGTGTTGGCAGTCATCTCAAAGTTACGTGCGTAACCTGGCTTGAAACCAACGCTTCGGTTGTTGTTATCCGATGGGTTGTTTGTGTTCTTTGCACCATCATACTTCTTATTGCCGCCCCATGTGTGACCACGTGCAACCTCACCATCTGTCAACTTAGTCATGAAGTCAGGAGACAAGGTCGTACAGTCAAGACGGATACAATCGTTCATGACTATTTCCTGCATGTTTCGGTCGTATGCCACAACGTCATCGATATAATGATACATACCGTTCAAAGCCGTAGTAGTTCTGGTATACTCCTTCGGTGAAGCAATCTTTGCACCACGGTAATAACCACCACGTTCGTCAGCATGGTGACGGACACCTCGACGGTTGATGTACAAACCGACCTGAGGACCATTAGGGAAGGAGAACTTCATCAATGACTGAGGCATCAAAGTACCATACCAGTCACAGATGTCATACTTCATACGGTTGAAATTATACTGCAAGTCGTTGTTATCCATTGACGTCAGGCTGTAATAGTCACCATAGCGGTCAATCACATGATAGGAGATGAAGCGATTGAGGGCGTTCTTGCGGTCAGTCAATTCATCATTGTCTGCATCTTCTGGATACATGGGGTCATAGAGCTGGTGAGCCAGATACTCCAAAGAGCTGGGGTCATTCTTGCCCAAAAGCGTCGTGACACCATATTTCTCCTTCAAAATAGAGTCAGGGCACATGAACACTGTATAATTGAAGTAACGCTTCACAGGATAAGCCACGTTGTCGTACTCACCGCCAGAGCCATCCAAGTGCTTAGCAGTTGGGATACACAACTTGGTGTTAGTCCATGTACAAGAGTCAATACGATCCTTGTCATTAGCCCATCCATAAGTGTCATCCACATAGTGATCCTGAAGGGTGTCCATGATGCCAGTCACCTGGAATGCCTGACCATAAAGCATACAAGTAGAGTCGCTCAAAATCACAGTGCCAATCAGGTCGTTGCTGGAACCCACAATCGCGCTCACGGTATGAACCACACCGTTCGACACAGAGTCGTCAGCATGAATAACAGGTGAGTTTTGGTTGATGTACATAGCCAAGACAGAGTCTTGCTTCTGTGCATCCCACTCCTGATAAGACTTCACACTAACGATGTGCTCCAGCATGTTAGACTTAGGATATTGACCATCATTGAAGTCTGTCGTAAAATACGCTGCTTCGATGATTGAGTTCAACGCAATCGTATCGCAGTCTTGAACAGACAACTCATCCACAGAGCTCAATCCACGCTCTGCCAGATACTTCTCCACAGCCGCATTTGTAGGAGCAAACACGGTGTACGAGCCATATGTGCCCAACATGTCGACAAGACGGAGGTCATATTCTCCCCTTGCGCGCTCAAGAATCTTCAAGTACTCAGAGTACTGCTCACGATTCTTCAAGTAGTCGGCAGCATATTCTCGGGACTGCGTATAGTAGTTCTCCACACCAGGGTCATCAGAACAGCTCACAACCGCCACCTGGATGGACGCAACTACAAAGAGGGCAACTGCCCAGAATTTAATTCCTGATAATCTCATAACTTACTGTTTTTTATTTTCATCCTCATCCAAATAGCTTTCATTCTGGACAAGAGCTGGATTAATCTTCATTTCCTTTCTTGCGACTGGCATATACATGAAGCCCATCTGAATCAACTTGATGGCAACAGCAGGACCAGCCTCACTGTATTTGGTAGCCAATGCCTGACGCATCTCCTGGGTGTTACCAACGCGACGTGCAGCACGTACCAAGTCATAGAAACGCTTACCCTCAAAGAGGAACTCACGTCTACGTTCATTCATCAACAACTTGTGGAATGTGTCATAGGTCTGTGGCTGTTCAGGAGCATACTGCTTCTTGGTCTGCACCACAGGATTTGAGCGGCGATAAACTGCTGAAATCAGGTTGAATGCATCCAGCTTCAGTTCATCGGCAGTAGTCAGTGAATTACCACGTACCAACACTGATGCCTTGCGCATCTTTGAACCTGCCTCTGAGCCTGTGCCTTCACCTTCCTGTTCACCTTGTTCACCCTCAGCATTCTCACCTTCAGCCTCCTTCTCAGAAGCATCCATATTGAATGCCAGTTCGATTTCAGCTTCAGCACGGAACAACATCACTTCTGTCAAACGATAAAGAATCCAGTTCGGTTCCGTATTACGATATGACTGAGAACTACGAGCTGCAGTGAATGAAGAACCGACACTTCCATATTCTGTAGAAGAAGAGGCACCAGCCCTATTCCTTTCAATCATATACTTGTAAATACTGGACACACCACTTTCTTCATTATAATAGAAAGAAGCAATGCTTCTGTAATCTGATGGCACAGAGAACAATCGAGTGTCAGAATAGCTATCAGTAGAGTTTGGCTTGGTCTCAAACAAGTCTTCAGCAGCCTTCACATTCTGCGTACGAGAACTTTCACCATACTGGTTCTTCACAGCTGCATTACTTCCATAACTTCTGTTCAGAGCTGAATTATAATAAGTAATCTCGAACAGTGTTTCGAAAGAAGCACCTGTACCAAAGATGGCATTTGTTGCAGCGGGACCATTCTCATTGTGACCGACAGAAACTTCCTCAGCCAACAATGGGTAACCATAATCCTTGTACACTTCCTGGTCAATGTCTTCCTTAACATCACCCTCATCATAGCGCTGCATCTTATAAGCAAGCACCCAGTCGCAGCAATCAATACACTTCCTGTAGTACTCATTCTGTTTATCCTTGGAAAGGTTGTAATCAGAAGCGCGCCACAAATACAGTTCAGCCAGCAGTGCATACATTGCAGGACGAGTCACCTTACCTGTGTTCTGAGTGTTATCCACACCAGCTTTCAATGTCTGGTTAGTGTTACGCAGAGGTGCATAATCCTTGCAGGCTTCAATGTCTTTAATCAGTGAATCCAGCACCACCTCAAACTTTGTCTGAGGCAAGCGATAAGTCTGCGTGTCGTCCAAAGAAGGTTCGAAAGTGAAAGGAACGTCCCTGAACGTCTTGATGAGTGTCAAGTAGCAATAGTCACGGATGAATGAGCACTCAGCCTTGTTCACGCGATAGTCAGACTCCGTATAGTTCGGGTCTTTCTGCATTACCTGAGGTGCCTCATACATAGCAATGTTACAATAATTGATAACCTTATAGAGCGGACTCCACTCACAGAATTTGTTGGTCGTCTTAATACTACCTTTCAGCAAAAATCTCAAGTCTTCAGACTGATCCTGTCCAGCTTGAACATTGTCAGAGCGGTCTTCACCCCAAACAATCATTCGTTCCACGACATCACGATCCTGAAAGGCTCCATAGCAGGCAGTAACCACACTCTCCACGTCATCCTTGTTGGTCCAGAAGTTCTCATAGACCACCTCATTGAGAGGGAGCAGGTCGATGTCGCAAGAGCTGAGACCAAGTCCCGCAACCGCCAATGCTACAGCCGATAATATTCTATTTTTTATCTTTTTCATGACTTTAAGCCTATTAAATTAGAATGAAACATTAATACCGAATTGGATTGAACGTGAACGTGGGTTCGTGTCACCATCATAAGCTGGTCGGTAGCTGCCAGCACCGTGTTCTGGGTCAAGACCTGAATACTTGGTGAGACAGAATGCATTGTTAATCAGCATATTGAGACGCAGTGAAGCCAAGCCCCACTTCTTCAGCGTCTTGGGGTCGAACGAATATGACAGCTGACAGTAGTTCAGACGAAGGAAAGAAGCATCTTCCACGAATCGGTCAGAACCCAAATAGTTGTAAGTGTCGAACTGAGTCTTTGTTGTGGCAGCACGTGGAAGAGGTGCAACATCACCTTCATTGTGCCAACGCCAGTTCACTGCAATCGACTGGTTGTTGTTGTTGGACATGTTCTCCAAGTCCGCGCGGGCAGAGTTAATCACCTTGAAGCCTGTACGGAAGTTGAACTGCAAGTTGAGATCCCATCTCTTATAGTGGAACTTAGTACCGAAACCACCAGTGATCTTTGGCAGAGATGAACCCAAGTAAACGATATCAAGCTCATTAATCTGACCATCATGGTTGATGTCCTCATAGATAGCATCACCACCCACAAATGCATACTGAGTTGTTCCACCATAGTTGAAGTACATCATCTTAGGAGCACCAGTCGAATCAAAGATAGGTTCACCCTTTTCATTACGAACCACAGGAGAGTTTGGACCGCTCAAGCCTTCCACTTCCTCATCAGAATATTCTGAATAAGCATAAACACCCTTATAGCGGAAACCGTAGATGGAGTTCAATGGATTATTCAACTGAACACGAGAGAGATACTGCTTGTTTTCGTATTTAAACTCTTCATTCAAGCCATCCAGACAGGTTGGATCCATTGAAAGAACTCGGTTGCGGTTGTTTGCAAAAGAGATGTTGAAATCCATAGAGAAATCCTTACCGATTGTCACAAATCTGTTCGCATTAATGTTGAACTCCCATCCCTGGTTACGCATAGAACCATCGTTATAATAGCTCAAAGAAGTGTAACCTGAAGAAGTAGGAATGCCATAACCATTCTGCAACAAGTCAGTTGTCTTGGCTGTGTAAATATCGATGTTACCATCAATAGTCTTTGTACGCTTCTCATCCAGATAGAAACCGAAGTCGAAACCAACCTGATAAGAGACTTTCTTCTCATATCTCAGACCAGCCAAACGGATATTGTTAGGAACAACTGATGAAACACCCATATAGGGAGTTCCTGTTCCATACTTAGAACGCCAGAGGTCACCACCCGGTGCACGACCAGAATAACCCCATGATGGACGGATTGACAACATAGAAAGCCATCTTACTTTCTCCATGAATGGTTCCTTGCTGATGTTCCAACGACCAGACAATGCAGGGAAGAAGCCCCATGGGCGGTCTGGACCGAAAGCTGTAGTACAGTCACCACGAAGTACACCTGTTACACTATAGCGTCCTTTATAAGAATAGTGAGCCTGGAAAGTCAGGTTCTGGCTCTTTGAATGACCTGCACCTGAACCAAAGCCAGAAATCACACCGCCTGCCAATGTGGAAGTGATGTCTGCCGTTGTTGGCATCATACGCTTACCAGTGTTCTGGTTAGAGCTGTTGCCCTGTCCGAAATCGTAACGTCCCATCACCATCAAAGAGTGACCGTTCTTCAAATAAGGAGTGAACGTGAGAGAGTGGCGAGTGGACATGTTATGACGCTTTGAACTATTAGCCGAAGCTGTGTTGTAGTTACCTGAGAACATTGAGTTGGAAGACAGCCATCCTGGGATGTAGCTGCTACCCTCATCGTTTGCGATATCAAACAGAATCTGTCCCTCATAACGGAGCTGATGCTGCTCTGGTTGAGTGCCCAAGATGTCATATCTAAAGATAAACTCAGGACGGAGGTTCAAGCTTGTCGTCTTCTGATAAGAATTGTATGCCTGAGCCACAGGGTTCACCATGTCGTATTGGTCTTTCAGATATGTGCTTGCGGCATACACACCAGTCTGTCTGGTAATCCAGTAGTTCATCGTATAGAACTCGTCTGTGTCATTGCCGTTCGCATCTTCACGATAGATGGACAAGTTTGGCATCTTACGCTGAGCGATACCGATAGCATTGCCTGTGTTGTGAAGGTCACGGTTTGTATAGTTGAAGTCAAAGTTCGTAGAAACCTTGATACGGTCAGACACGTTGTAGTCGAGTGCCACACGAGTAGTAAAACGATTCATGCCCTGCTTGATGATGTAGTTGCTCTGTGTATCCCAACCACCAGAAACGCGGAAGGTTGCCTTCTCACCACCACCACTCAGGTTGACACTGTGTGAATGCTGCATACCGAACTGTGTAACGGCGTCCACCCAGTCAGTGTTATCATTATACATATTATATTCAGCCCATTCTGGTGCATAAGCAATTTCTGGGATGAAGTTGTTAGAAGATTTATCAGCGAAGCTGGACTCCTGACGAGGATTGAAGTATGCCTCCTTCATGTACATGGTGTAGTCGTCACCATTGAGCA
>Ga0326508_1000063_pt1 | contig 10996 bp, 21 predicted proteins | sample 1_2617_0518_FD_203651 | JGI IMG/M metagenome (GOLD analysis project Ga0326508, IMG submission 203651) | Metatranscriptome of bovine rumen microbial communities from UC Davis, California, United States - 1_2617_0518 (Metagenome... | ecosystem: Host-associated > Mammals > Digestive system >...
CGGTGACTATGTTATCGTTCGTCTTCCTTCTGGTGAAACACGACGCATTCACGGTAAGTGCTATGCAACAATCGGTATCGTAGGAAACGAAGAACGCATGAACACACAGCTTGGAATAGCTGGTCGCAAACGCTGGCTCGGTATTCGTCCGACAGTTCGTGGTATGGCTATGAACCCAGTCGATCATCCACTTGGTGGTGGTGAAGGCGCTGGTAAGGGACATGTTCCTGTTACTCCTTGGGGTCAGCCATGTAGAGGTTACAAAACCCGCAACAGAAGAAAGACTTCTAGCCGGTTCATTATTTCACGCCGCAAGAAGTAGTTGCATAGGAGTTAACGGTGTCAAGATCTGTTAAAAAAGGACCTTTCATTGAAAAGAGTCTTTATAAGAAAGTTATTGAAATGAACAAAGAGTCAGACAAGAAAATGATTAAAACATATTCTCGCTGCTCTACAATCATTCCAGAGATGGTTGGAAACACAATCAGTGTTTACAACGGTAAGGCATGGATTCCTGTTTACGTAACAGAGAACCTTGTTGGTCACAAGCTTGGCGAGTTTGCTCCAACCCGTACCTTTAAAGGTCACGGTGGAACAGACAAAAAAGCTGATAAATAAGGGTGGATATTATGGCTGAAAAGAAAGGTTATGTAGCCACTACAAAATTCCTGATTGCATCACCGACAAAAGTACGTCCGGTTGCTCATGTAATCAATAAGAAGTCATGCTCAGAAGCTTTGGCAATTCTTGATAATATGCCACAGAAAGGTGCTCGTCTGATTAAAGGTACTCTTAAATCAGCTGTAGCAAACGCTCTGTTCGCAAACAAGAAGCTGGATGAAGATATGCTCTTCGTTAAGGAAATTCGCATTGACGAAGGTCCAAGACTCAAGAGAGTATGGTTCCGCGCTCGCGGTCGTGCTGATCAACTCTTGAAACGTATGTGCCATATCACCGTCATTGTTGACGAGAAGGCGGGGGAATAAAGTGGGTCAGAAAGTAAATCCTATCGGTTTGCGTCTTGGTATTAACAAGACATGGCAGTCACGCTGGTATGCAGGTCCTCGCGAATACGCAGACCTGGTAATTGAGGATATGAAAATCCGCAATATGGTTAAATCATTGCCAGAATGCCAGAATGCAGACATTGCAGAAATCGAAATTGTTCGTCATCCGCAGCGTGTTACTATTGTTATTCATACAGCACGCCCAGGTGTAATTATTGGTGTAAAAGGTGCTAACATCGAAAAGATTAGCGCTGATATTCAGGCGAAGCTTACAAAGAAAGTTCAGATTAAGATTAAAGAAATCAAAAGAGCTGACATTAACGCTTCACTGATTGCACAGAATATTGGACGCCAGCTCTCAGGCCGTGGTTCATTCCGCAAGGCTCTCAAGCAGGCTTCTGCAAACGCTATGAAAGGCGGAGCACAGGGAATTAAGATTCGTCTGTCAGGTCGTCTCGGCGGTGCAGATATGAAACGCTCTGAAGAGCACAAAGAGGGACGAGTTCCTCTTCACACTCTCCGTGCAGATATTGACTATGGCACATTCGAAGCACATACAACATACGGAAAAATCGGTATTAAAGTATGGGTTTTCAATGGCATGAAATATGGTCACGATCTTAACGAAGATGCAGGACAGCTTGTACGCAAGCCTCGTCATGACCGCTCTCAGAATTCTGGCGATGGTGAAAAGCCAAGAGCTAAGAAACCTGCCCGTGCGGCAAATGCTTCAAAGGAGTAAAGTAAATGCTTAGTCCTAAAAGAGTTATTCACCGCAAGGTACAGCGCGGTAGAATTAAAGGAAACGCAACTCGTGCTAACACAATTGATTTTGGAGACATCGCTCTTGTAGCTTTGGAACCAGTTTGGCTCAACGCTAAACATATCGAAGCAGCTCGTGTTGCTATCAACCGTAAGCTCGAACGTAAAGGTAACGTTTGGCTTCGTGTTTTCCCGGATAAATCAATAACAAAAAAACCTGCTGATACTCGAATGGGTAAAGGTAAGGGTGCTCCAGAATTCTGGGCTGCAGTTATTAAACCGGGCGTAATTTTGTTCGAAATTGGTGGCATTGACATCAAGCTTGCTGAACAGGCTCTAACACTTGCTGCAAGTAAGCTTCCTATCAAAACCAAGATTGCTTTCAAACCAACTAAAGACTAAGGAGTAAGAGAATGGCTGATACAAAAAAGAAAAAGAATGTAAAAGAATTGTCTTACGCTGAGTTGGTTGCTGAACGCAATGAACTTAAACAGAAATACATGGACCTTCGCTTTCAGGCAGTAATTGGTCATGTAGATAACCCTATGCAGAAGCGCACAATGCGTCGCGACATTGCCCGCTTAAACACACTTATCCAGCAGAAAGAAATTGCCGGATTAAACAAATAGGAGTTGACCCGTGGCAGAACAGGTTAAATCAAAGGGTGGTAAACGAACTTTTGTTGGGATTGTAACAAGCGACAAAATGGATAAAACCATTGTTGTTTCAATCAACAGCAAAAAAATGGATACCCTTTACAAAAAATACGTTACACGAACAAAGAAGTGTAAGGCACATGATGAACAGAACGAAGCTCACATTGGTGATACAGTTCGCATCGTAGAATGCAGTCCAGTTAGCAAAGATAAGTGCTGGCGACTTGCAGAAATCATTGAGAGAGCTAAATAAGCTTAAGGAGTTAAAGACATGCTTCAGATGCAATCAAATTTGACAGTTGCCGATAACTCTGGCGCTAAGCTCGCTCAGGTGATTAAGGTACTCGGTGGTTCACACCGCCGATATGCCGGAATCGGTGACATTGTTGTAGTAGCAATTAAGGAAGCAATTCCTACTTCTACAATTAAAGAAGGTTCAGTAGAAAAGGCAGTAATCGTACGCGTAGCTAAAGAATACCGCCGCCCAGATGGAACTTATATCCGTTTCGATGACAATGCTTGCGTTATCGTTGATGCTGATAAAAATCCAAAGGGAAAACGTATCTTTGGACCGGTGGCACGTGAACTTCGTGATATGGATTGTATGAAAATCGTATCACTCGCACCGGAAGTTCTGTAAGGAGAATTGAATGAACGACAAAAAGAAATTCAAAATCCATAAGGACGACACAGTTCAGGTTATTGCTGGAAAAGACAAGGGTAAACGTGGAACAGTTGTTCGTGTTATTACAAAAGATGACAGAGTAGTTGTTTCTGGTGTTAACATTGTTAAAAAAGCAATGAGAAAACGAAGCCAGCAGGATCAGGGCGGTATCGTCGAGATCGAAGCTCCGTTGAATATCTCTAACGTAGCACTCGTTTGCAAAAAATGTGGTGTTACTAGAGCTGGTTATAAAATTGACGGCGACAAGAAAATTCGTGTCTGCCGCAAGTGTGGAGAAGCACTGTAATGGATAATTACGTACCACGGCTTAAGAAAGTCTATAAGGACAAAATCGCTCCTGAGCTCTTCAAAGAACTCGGTTACACATCTGTTATGCAGATTCCTACCATTAAAAAGGTAGTAGTAAGCATGGGTGTTGGCGAAGCTCTCACTAACAAGAAACTCCTTGACGCCGCAGTAGCTGATATTTCTCAGATTACTGGACAGCATGCTGTTAAGACTAAGGCAAAGAAGAGTATCGCAAACTTTAAACTTCGTGAGGGTAATGAAGTTGGCGTAATGGTAACATTACGAGGAAACCAGATGTATGAATTCTTGGATCGCCTCATTAATGTTGCATTACCTCGTGTAAAGGATTTCCGAGGAATCAAAGCTACAGGTTTTGACGGACACGGAAATTTCTCTCTTGGTATTACTGAACAGATTATTTTCCCAGAAATTGACTTTGATAAAATCACTAAGATTTCTGGTATGAATATTTCTATCGTAACAAGTGCAAATACCGACGCTGAAGCTCGTGCACTTCTTACCAAGTTCAACATGCCGTTCAGAAAGTAGTGAGGAATCATGGCTAAGAAATCAATGGTTATCAAGGCTGCCCGCACACAGAAATACAAGACACGCGAATATAATCGCTGTCAGATTTGCGGTCGCCCTCGAGGTTATTTGCGCAAGTTTAAGATGTGCCGTATTTGCTTCCGCAAAATGGCAGGTGAAGGCCTGTTGCCAGGCGTAACAAAATCTAGCTGGTAGTGGAGGAGAAAAAGAAATGAGTGTATCAGATCCAGTAGCAGATATGCTGACTAAGATTCGTAACGCTGTTCAGGCTCGCCACGAAAAGGTTGATGTTCCTACATCAAAACTTAAGTTGGAAATTGTTAAAATCCTGAAAACAGAAGGTTACATTAAGAATTTCAAGAAAGTTACAGAAGAAGGAAAAAACATCATTCGTATCTTCTTGAAATATGATGATTCAAACAATTCAGTTATCCATGGCGTAGAAAAAATCTCTACACCTGGTCGCCGAGTTTATTCTGGCTATAAAGATTTGCCACGTATCTACAATGGCTTGGGAACTCTCGTAGTTTCTACTTCTGCTGGTGTTACAACCGGTAAGAAAGCCAGCGAAAAGATGGTCGGTGGTGAATTGGTTTGCAAAATCTGGTAGTAGGAGGAAGAAATGTCAAAAATTGGTAAGCTTCCTGTTGCTATTCCAGCAGGAGTTACAGTAACTGTAAATCCTGGGCTCATCACTGTAAAAGGCCCAAAAGGTGAACTTAAAGAAAAGGTCAATGAACTTGTTACTCTCGAAGTAAAAGGTGCTGAATTGATCGTTACACCAAAAGATGAATCAAAGAACGCAGGTGCAGCTCATGGTTTGTATCGCAATCTTATTCATAATATGGTTGTTGGTGTTACAACTGGATTTTCTAAGACCCTTATCATTACTGGTGTCGGTTACCGTGCAGAAGTAAAGGGAAAAGAGCTTGTAATGAACCTCGGATATTCTTCTGACTTCATTGCAGTTATTCCTGAAGGTCTCTCTGTAACAGCAGATGCAAATGGTAAAGTCACTATCAGCGGTATTTCTAAGCAGCTGGTAGGTGAGTTCAGTTCTCAGATTCGCAAATTGCGCAAACCTGAACCATACAAGGGAAAGGGTATTCGCTACGAAACTGAAGTCATCAGACGCAAAGTCGGTAAGACCGGCGTTAAATAAGGTGTAACACATGTTTAAGAAACTGAATGACAAAGCAAGAAAACGCCTGCATCGTAAGGTTCATATCCGTAAGTCAGTTTACGGAACAGCTGCTCGTCCACGAATGACTGTATATCGCAGCAACTCAAACCTCTACATCCAGGTTATTGATGATGATGAGGGTAAGACCCTTGCTTCTATCTCCACATTGGAAAAAGAGTTCGCTGATCTTAAGCCAAATACTGAAGGTGCAGCAAAACTCGGTGAAGCATTTGGAAAACGCCTGCAGGATAAAAAGATTACAACTGTAGTCTTTGACCGCAACGGTTATCTGTATCATGGTGTTGTTAAGGCCCTTGCCGATGGAACCCGCAACGCAGGTATCATTTTCTAGGAGAGTCTAATGGAACGCCAGAACAAATTTGAAAAAGAACAGAAAGAATTCGTTGAAAAGCTCGTAAGACTTAACCGTACAGCAAAAACTGTAAAAGGTGGACGCCGCATGGCATTCTCAGCTCTTACAGTTGTAGGCGACGGAAAAGGTCGTGTAGGATATGGATTTGGTAAAGCTAATGACGTATCTGAAGCTATCCGCAAGAGTATCGATAAAGCAAAGAGAAATCTTATGTTTGTTCCTGTAAAGAATGGAACTTTACCACATGAGATGCTCGGAAACTACAAGAGCTCTTCAATTCTTCTTAAACCGGCTTGTCCGGGAACTGGAATCATCGCTGGTGGTACAGTACGTGCCATTATGGATGCAATCGGTGCAACAGACGTAATTTCAAAGTCTTTGGGAGCTTCAAGTCCTGTAAACGTAGTTCGTGCTACATTCAACGCTCTTGAAAATCTCATGGATGCAAAAGAAATTGCAAGTAACAGAGGTAAATCTCTGCAGGATATGTGGGGTTAATTATGGCTAAAAAGATTAAAGTTACTCTCGTTCGAAGTGTAATTGGTCAGAAACCAGAAAAACGTGCTACAGTCCGCAGTCTTGGTCTTAAAAAGATCAGTTCTTCTGTAGTACATGAAGCAACACCTTCAGTTCTTGGTATGGTGGACTCTGTAGCTCATCTCGTAAAAGTAGAGGAGGCTGAATAATGTCAGATTTCATTTTACATGCTCCAGAAGGTGCTAATACAAAGCCAAAGCGAGTAGGTCGTGGTTCTTCATCAGGACTGGGAACTACAGCTGGTAAGGGAAACAAAGGTCAGCAGTCTCGTTCGGGAAAAGCTGGTCCTTACGTAGGATTTGAAGGTGGTCAGATGCCACTTTACCGACGTATCGCACACCGCGGTTTCTCTAACTATCCTTTTAAGAAAGAATATGTAATTGTTAATCTTCAGGTTCTTGAGCAGAAATTTGCTGCTGGAGAAACTGTTAACAAAACAAGCCTTATTGAAAAAGGATTGATTAAAGCTTCAGCTAAACTTGTAAAAGTTCTCGGAGACGGTGAACTTACAAAGAGTCTTACCGTAGATGTCGATAAGGTTTCTGCTTCTGCAAAAGCTAAAATCGAAAAAGCAGGTGGCTCTGTAAAGGCTGCTGAAAAAGCTGAATAAAAAAGTCTTCGGAGAAATTCATGGCAAACAATGCAATTGCTAACATGTTCAGAATTAAAGAATTGCGTAGCCGCATTTTCTTTACTTTTGTAATACTCGTAGTTTTTCGACTCGGATGCGTTTTAACAATTCCGGGAATCAATGCTCAGGTTCTTGTAAATTATTTTGAAGAACTTGCTAAGCACAACAAAAATGCGTTTGCCAGTTACATGGACTTCTTTGCAGGTGGTGCATTCTCTAATTTTTCTGTGTTTATGCTGGGTGTTATGCCTTATGTATCAACACAGATTATTTTGCAGCTGGCGCTGATTATCTTCCCTTCCCTTAAGCGTATTGCTCAGGAAGATGGTGGTCAGCGTAAAGTTGCAGCCTGGACTAGAATCGGTACAGTATTTGTATGTTTGATTCAGTCTCTGGCTGTAACAGTTTATGCAGCTAGTATTCCTGGAGCTATTGCCCTTGAAAACCAGCTTGCATTTAAGCTGCTTGCAATGCTCACTGTAACAACAGGTGCAATGATTACAGTTTGGTTAGGTGATCAGATTACAGCTCATGGTATCGGAAATGGTATTTCTATGCTGATTTTTGCCGGTATCGTAGCACGTCTGCCACACGCTGTTCTTGAACTTAGAAATCGAGTTGAAGACGGTTCATTAAACCCTGTTTTTGTAATCATCGTTTTGCTTATGTTCGTAGGTATCATTGCATTTGTAGTTTATGAACAGTCAGGCGAACGAAAAATCCCTGTACATTATGCAAAACGTGTAGTTGGCCGAAAAATGTATGGCGGTCAGAGTACATACATCCCATTTAAAATCAATCCATCGGGAGTCATTCCGGTAATTTTTGCCTCTTCATTTTTGACTTTCCCGCTTCAGATTGTATCTAGTCTTGGTAGTAATCAGAACTCAGCACGCTGGATTGCCTCGCTTTCAGCAAAATTAAATCCAACTGGCTGGTTGTATAATATCCTTCTTGTTCTGTTAATCATCTTCTTTGCTTACTTCTACACACAGGTAACCCTGAACCCCACAGAAATCGCAAAGAATATTCGTGAAAACGGCGGTTCTATTCCTGGAATCCGTACTGACAAAACAGAAGAATACATGCAGAAAGTTCTGAACAGACTTGTATTACCAGGTTCACTTTATCTTGCTGCAATTGCAGTATTGCCAACAGTTATCCAGAATCTTTTTGGATTCCCACAGTCAATTTCAATGTTGATGGGTGGAACTTCACTTTTGATTCTTGTAGGTGTTGACTTGGATACAATGAGTCAGGTAGAAGCCCTTCTTAAAATGCATCATGCAGATGGATTTGTTAAGAAAGGTAAAATTAGATCAAGAAATTTGTAGAATTTAGCGAATTTTATTGATTTACTTATAGAACAACTTTTGGAATTTGTGGTATACTCTTCAAACTTGAATTGCAACTCATTGCGAGGTGCCATGATTCAGGTAAGTATACAATATTCCTCAGGGGGACTTTTATGAAAGTACGAACCAGCGTAAAGCCCATCTGTGACAAGTGTAAGGTTATCAAACGAAACGGCATTGTCCGTATCATTTGTTCTAATCCAAAACATAAGCAGAAGCAGGGTTAAGGAGTAACAGATGGCTCGAATTGCGGGAGTCGATCTCCCAAACAAACACGTCGTTGTTGCATTGACCTACGTTTACGGAATTGGTCGTTCATCAGCAAGGACAATTTGCGAAAAAACAAAGATTGATCCTCACAAACTTATTAATGACTTGGATCAGGACGAATTGGCAAAAATCCGTACTTTGATTGACACAGAGTACAAGGTTGAAGGTCATCTTCGCTCAGAAATCGGTCTTAATATCAAACGTTTGATGGACATCGGTTGCTACCGTGGTCTTCGTCACCGAAAAGGATTGCCATGCCGTGGTCAGCGTACACGTACAAATGCACGTACACGAAAAGGTAAGAAGAAGACTGTTGCAAACAAAAAGAAGGCAGTCTAATTAGACGGAGGAACAGTTAATGGCAACTGCAAAAAAACGAAAGGAAAAGAAGAGCGTATACGAAGGAAATGTTTATATCCAGGCTACGTTCAACAATACTATCGTAACAATTACAGACTTAAACGGAAATGCTCTTTCTTGGGCTTCTTCAGGTGGACTTGGTTTCCGCGGAGCAAAAAAATCAACTCCGTTTGCTGCACAGACTGTTGCTGAAACAGCAGTTCAGAAAGCAGTAAGCTATGGTCTTCGTGAAGTTCACGTTTACGTGAAAGGACCAGGAATGGGTCGTGAAAACGCTGTCCGCGCTCTTGGCGCTTTGGGATTGAAAGTAAAATCAATTTCTGATGTTACACCAATTCCACACAATGGATGTCGTCCACGAAAAACACGTCGTATGTAATTTTGGGTTCATTTTGGCAGGAGTCTATCCTGTCTAAATGAATTCTGTCTTTTTACAAGACATTGTTACTATATAGAAAGTTGTGACGTCAGAAGAAATAATTCTTCTGAATGGAATAATAGCTCCTGTATGGGCTTAAATTAAAAGAAGGAGTTCAGATGGCTCGTAAAAATTTACTGAAAGGTTTTAAAAAGCCAAAGACCGTTCAGTTCGATCATCTTGAAACAAACCCGAACTACGGAAAGTTTACAGCTTATCCTTTTGAAACAGGTTTCGGAACAACTATTGGAAATACACTCCGTCGTGTACTGCTTTCATCAATTCAGGGATATGCAATTTCCTCAGTACGGATTACTTCCTATGATTCAGATGGCGTTCCACACGTTATTTCCAGTGAATTCGAAACTATTCCAAATGTTTCAGAAGACACATTGGAAATCCTTAACAGCCTTAAACTTATGCGTTTAAGACTCCCAGAAAATGTGGATCAGGATACGCTTCTTTTCGACTTCAAAGGTCCTGGCACTGTCAAGACTGATGATTTTGCAAAAGAAGGTCAGCTTGAAGTTCTTACAAAGGATGTGCCTGTTTTCACAATGATGGACGGCGCACATATTGAGTTCGAAATCCAGGTTGATATGGGACGAGGTTATGTTCCTGCAGAAGTAAATGAGCATTATGTTGAAGTTGTTGGAACAATTCCAATGGATGCAATCTTTACACCTGTAACAAAAGTAAAATACATGATTGAGCCTTGCCGTGTAGGCCAGCGCAATGATTATGACAAACTTGTTCTTGAAGTTTGGACAGATGGAACTATAGCCCCAGAAGATGCATTGGCAGAAGCTGCAAAGATTGCGAAAGATCATTTCTCAGTTTTTGTTAACTTCAATGACAGTGAAATCTCAGGAAGTGATGATTATGATGAAGGAGATGAAAAGATTCATCAGTTGCTTAATACTCCAGTAGAGGAGCTTGAGCTTTCTGTTCGTTCATCAAATTGTCTTAAAAATGCGAATATTCGCACAATCGGCGAATTAACAAGAAAAACCGAAGACGATATTGCCAAGACAAGAAACTTTGGTAAAAAGAGTCTTACAGAGATTAAAGAAAAGCTCCTTGAATGGAACTTGAATCTCGGAATGACTGATTATAGCCATTTGAAAAACTCGGTTGATTTAACAAAGCCAGTACAAAAGGAAGAATCCAATGAAAAATAAAACAGGATTTAATCCACTTTCGCGTTCATCAGCACATCGCCGTGCAATGTCACGAAATATGGTAACTTCACTTTTCAGATTTGAACGCATTACAACTACTCAGGCTAAAGCTAAAGAAGTTCGTAAGGCTGCTGAAAAATTGATTACTCGCGGTAAAGTTGATTCTGTACACAACCGCCGAACTGCTGCAAAGTTCATTCAGGATGAAAAAATCTTGAATAAGCTCTTTACAGAAATCGGTCCACGCATGAAGGATCGCAATGGTGGTTACACACGAATTCTTAAACTCGGTTTCCGACAGGGTGACGCTGCTGATGTTGTAATCCTTGAATTAGTTGATTACAAACTTCCATCAGAAGATGATGCTTCAGCTAAAACAACAAAGTCTGAAGAAAAGAAACCTGCTGCTAAAAAAGCTCCTGCAAAAAAAGCTCCTGCAAAGAAAGCTAAGACTGCAGAGAAAGCAGCTCCTGCTGAAGAAGCAAAATAAGGAGTTAAGACATGTCTAAAGCACATCGCGGAACAGGAATTCGCAACGAAGTAAATCATGGTCGTGGAACATGTCCACGCTGTGGAAAAGAAAACATCAAAGTCCTTTATGAAAAGGAAATTGACGGCAAAACAGTAAAAATCTGCAAGCACTGCAATGCAGAACTGAAAAATATTGCCAAAAAAAGAAGCTCGCAAAGCTAAGGCCGCAGCCGCTGCTGCCGCACCTGCTGAAGAAGCTCCTGCAGAAGC
>Ga0326508_1000065_pt1 | contig 10910 bp, 1 predicted proteins | sample 1_2617_0518_FD_203651 | JGI IMG/M metagenome (GOLD analysis project Ga0326508, IMG submission 203651) | Metatranscriptome of bovine rumen microbial communities from UC Davis, California, United States - 1_2617_0518 (Metagenome... | ecosystem: Host-associated > Mammals > Digestive system > Stomach...
AATACATTAGCTCAGACCGGTCAAAAAATGAAGCTAAATATTTTGGCATTATTATGCTCCTCCAGCAGGAATCGTTTTTCCTCGGAGGTGTGGAACATCGCCCTAAAAAAGGGAGGTGCTTTTGCCGTTTTATGCCTTTATCACCGCTTTTATCAACATTTTAGCCATGAAACAACATTCCGGTCAACCGCATGTCACACCTTATATTATATGCGTATGCATGCGCGAGGGCATCCGCCCAGAGCAGTGCCGTTAGCCCGAGAACCATGACCGCCAATCCAGATTGGAGGCCTTGTTGCCCTGCAACGTCAGGAACGGGAGCGTCGGGCAGTTCAGTAGGTTTCGAATACAAAACATATAAACATTAATAAATAAATTAACTAATTAAAACAAAAAGCGTATGAAACAAAAGATCATTTACAGACTTTTGCTGCTTGTCGCTGCGGTTATCCTATCGCCGGCAAGTTCATGGGCTTGGAGTGGTACCGGTTTGGAGGCCGATCCTATTATCATCGATAATAGAAATGACCTGCAGATGCTGGCTGAAAAGGTTGCCGCAGGCGACTACGACCCCACCAACTTCGTGAATGGTGAGGTGTTCGTAAAGCTGAGCGACACATACAGCGACACCGGTACATTCACCACGCCTATCGGTGAGTATAGCGCTCACCCGTTCCGCGGTCACTTCGACGGTAACGGTAAGACCATCACTGGTCTGACGATGACCCGCGACGGTGACTACTGCGGTTTGTTTGGTTATGTGAACGGTTACAAGCCAAACTCAGTACACAAAACCATCGAGAACCTCACGCTGAAGAACGTCACCGTGAACTGTAAGGGTTCGAACGTAGGTGCCCTCGTGGGTTACATGCAGTCGGGCTCTGTGAAGGACGTCACCATCGACGGTCTTCTGGTCACCAGTACTGGTGATAACAAGATGAACGTGGGTGGTGTCATCGGTTACATCAACGGCGGTTCGATGGAAAATGTGGCTGTGAAGAACATGGCCATCACTACAACGGGAACCACCTATAGCGTGGGTGCCCTCGTGGGTGGCATTACGCCCGGTGTGTCGATGACGAACAACTCCTACGACATCCACACCAAGGTTACGTCGGCACGCTACACGACGGCCGTCAGCTACTGGGATACGAGAAAAGCTGACGTGATTGGTCTTATCGCCAAGTTCGGCACCAAGGCAACCGCCGGTATCGCCATCGGTTCGAGCAAAGTCGACGGTGGCTACTCGTTCGACCTTCTGGGCGGCGCTCAGTACAAGTCGACGGCGCTCACCGCTACGATCGATGCCGGTCCCTACTACTATGACTTCGGCTACCAGGTAGTCCCCACGTGGACAACCAGTGCTATCGCCGGACAGATCCACATCAAGGATGACGGCATCGAGATTCCTCACAATGTCTATGAGGCCTTGAGCGACCCGGAAGACATCACCAGTGGCGACGTCACCTCTATTGTGGAGTGGCAGAAGCCTGCCGGAACGAAAGTTGTTGCTCCGCAGCCTGCCGACCTGGGTACCTACACCGGTCACTTCACACTGCGTAACGAAGAGACGGTCGACGCTACCTACACCATCGAGGCACTGCCGCTGACGGAGGCTACCTATACCCTCGAGCCCGCCACGTTTACCTATAACGGCGACATGCAGGTGCCCACCACGGTCACTGTCACGATGAAGGACTCGAAGGATGTAGAGCACACCCTGACCACCACCGATGGTGCCGAGGGCAAATACACCGTGAGCTACAAGACCAGCGCCGATGTCGACATCGCCTCCCCGACGGATGCAGGTACCTACAAGGTGATCATCACCGGTGCAGGCAACTTCACCGGCACCCCGAAGGCTGCTAACGTCCAGACGTTCGTCATCAACAAGCTGAACTTCCAGCAGATCAAGTCTGACTCGATCGGCTATGTGAGCTTTACGGCTATTCCCAACGAAACGTACAACGGAGCGGCACATACGCCCACCGTCACTGCAGAGCTGCAGCTGAAGGCCGATGGTACGAAGGCTGCTACCTTCGTTTCGCCCACCGACTTCACCGTGGCCTATTCCAACAACATCAATGCCGGAACGGCTACCGTTACCATCACCGCTGCCAACCCCAACTACGACGGAACGGCAACCACCACCTTCACCATCGACCCGAAGGATCTCAGCAACACCTGGACCTGGACGATCGGTACGAAGGAGTATAACGGATTGTTCCAGTGCCCGACGACTGTCACCGTCAATGACGAGGACATCGTGGGAACTCCTGCTCTGGTCTTCAACACCGACTTCGAACTGGATGTCGACACGACCAACACCATCAGCGGCGGCATCAATGCCGGCGACTATACGGTCAGGGTTAAGGGTAAGGGCAACTATAGCACCACTGTGGTGACGCTCACCCAGAAGTTCACCATCACGCCGAAGAGCATCGCTGGTGTCACCTTCACCTTCAATCCCGCTTCGTATACCTACACCGGTTCGGAGATCAAGCCCGGTACCGACAAGTTCACCGTGACCGACGCAGCCATCATGCTGGGCGACCCCGCTGCTGCCAAGGTGCTGGTGGCTAACACCGATTTCGAACTCGACCTTTCCTACGACACCGATGGCTATAAGGACAACGTCAACGTAGGCAACGCTACCTTGCAGATCAAGGGTAAGGGCAACTATAGCTCGACCACTACTGCTATTGGTACCTTCGCCATCACCAAGCTCGCACTGGATACGCTCAAGATCGAGTTTGATCCCACTGAGCTGACCTATAAGGGCTGGGGCATTGTTCCTACGAACATCTATGTCTATATGGACAAGAACGCCAACGGCCAGTATGACGCCGCTACCGACGTGCTGATTCCTGCTGCTGACTATGATCTCAGCTACAAGGATACACTGAGCGTTAGCTTTGCAACCACCGAAGATCATTACACTGATGCTGGTAAGGTATATGTAAAGGCTACCGGCAAAGGAGCCAACACCGAGGGCACTACCGACGGAACGCACTTCTATACCATCCTGCCGAAACCCATCACCGAGGTGGTGGCTGAATACGGATGGACCTGGACGACCGCATTCACCACACCGGTGACTTACGACGGCGCTGACCACAAGCCCGTACTGAACAAGATTGAGGATAAGGAGCGCACCACGCACGCCGGCGGTGCAGGCCACGAGGTCTATATCGTTGAGAACACCGACTTCACTCAGACTTGGACTACTCCCGGTTGGGACGCTAACGCCAGCGTCGTGCGTGACACCGTAGCCTACTCTGGAGCTACTATCACCGACGTAGTGCGCTACAACAATGGCACGGACGATAATGCAGTGGGCTACTACCACTACACCGTCGAGGGTACAGGCAACTATACCGGCACTGTGACCAAGGATCTGACCATCAATCCTGCTGATTTCAGCACGGTCACCATTACCGCTATTTCTGACATCCCCTACGACAGTCAGAGACACAAGGTCGTTCCTGAGCTGAAGCTCGGTATGTTCATTGTGAATACCACCGACTATACCACGACCTATCCCGGCAACACCGCTGACAACGACACGATGTATGTCAATGCTGACACCTGGAGAATTAACGTGGCCAGCGCACAGAAGAACTTCGGCAACCAGACCCACGCCGGGACGACCTTCAACATTGTTCCCGCCGCCCTGCAGGTGAAGCTGCTGGCTGAAGCCGTAGGCTACAACCGCAACGTGCGCCTCTACAACGCCAACGGCGACAAGGTGATCATCGACGCCGACAATGCCGGACACAACTACGACGCTCTGACGATCGACAGCTTCACCGTGAAGTATGACGGAACCGTGGCTTCTACCACCTATCCTGTCAATGCCAAGACCAGCTATGCTGTCACCCTTGAGCTGACGAGCACTACGCATCAGAACAACTATACTGTCAGCTTCGTTGATGGATCCAATAATCCTATCACTAACGTTGGCTTCACCATCAACAAGAAGAACATCTCGAACGATACCGACGGTTCGGTGGCAGTGACAATCGATCAGACCGACGCCATCGAAACGGACAAGTATCCCTTCAAGGATGCCGACTGGACTCCCGTCGACACCGTGAAATGGACCAGTACCGTTTCGTCTACGAACTATCCCAATGCTCCTAACTCTGCCGGAGCCTACCAGCTCGTTTCCGGTACTGACTACGAGTTCTATCTGGACGGCGGTAAGAAGTACTTCACCGATGCTGCCTGCACCACGCCTGCTGCCAACACCACCAATGTAGGAACCTACTACTTCAAGGTTCAGGGTAAGGGCGACAACTACGAGGGCTCGCTCGTGAAGAGCTTCATCGTCGACAAGATCTCCATCAAGCCTTACGTGGACGAGAACAACGTCTATGCCGGCTTCCACATTGTAAGTGGCGACACGATTGACAACGTGATGGTGGATCCCATTAGCGACTACAACTTCAACGGCACTGCACAGGGTCCCGACGCTGCCGGCATCACGCTGAAGCGCTGGATCGGTGGTGCTTGGAAGACGCTGACCGCCGGCACCGACTATGAGCTGGTGGCCACCAACGCCTACTCTTGCGAGCGCGACCGCTATAAGAAGACGACCGACGCCATCGACGCACACGCCGGTACCTACAAAGTGAAGGTTGTGGGTAAGGGTAACTATAAGGATGAGAACGAGCAGACAACTTACAACATCCAGCCTCGTGACATCTCGAACCTGACCACTACCGACGTGAAGTTCATCCTGAACAAGGACATCGTCAACGAGAAGGAGAACCCGATCGTGGCCGACGACACCGACCCGAATGGTCCGCAGATCTGGAACTACGACGGTACGGCCAAGCAGCCCACCACGGTGACCATCACCGAGCTCACGTCTCCGCTCAGCGGCTACACCGTAGTCTATAAGACGGCTGAACCCGTGAACGACGATGACACTTATGACTACACCTTCACCAACGAGAAGGACACGAAGGACAACACGCTCGCTTCGACGAACGTGAAGCGCGAGAACGGTGAGATCGACGGTGATGTCATTCCTTACCTTGTGACCGTTACTGCTACCGATTACGGTAACTACACGGGCACCAGGACGCTCTACTATCAGATTGATCCTATCGCCATCGGTGGCGGCACTGTTGACGGCATGGCCGACAACATCGCCTTCGAGCCCCACAACACGGGCACGCCGGTCGAGAAGACTGTGACCATCGATGATTTCGACGACCTGTTCGCTCCTGTGTCACTGCGCTCCGAATACTCTGAGTCGGTGATGCTCTACACCAGCGACGAGCTGAAGAACCAGTTCGGTCTGGTGGATGGCGATCAGATTGTGGCTATCTCGTTCCCCGGCTACAATGAGGCCGGCTCTTGCACCGCTACCGTCGACGCATGGTATGAGTGGACGACCGATGTGACCCAGACTGCTCCTGCCAACGGTCTGTATGACTATACCGGTCTCACGAAGATTGTGGACTCGAAGGACAGCACCTGGACCGTGAAGGGTTCGGTGTCTGAGCCTCGCGCACTCTACACTATCTACTTCGATACTCCTCTCACCTACGAGGAAGGCAAGGGCCTGCGCCTCGTGATGAAGCACGCTACCGCTAAGCCTGTCATTGGCATCAAGCACGCATGGAACAACACCGTTGGTCAGCACTATTGGCACTGGGCCAACAACCAGACCGACTTCGAGAACACCAGCGACTGGAACAAGCTGCGCACCGGTGCTCCCGCCATCTCGTTCAGAAAGGGCGACTCGCCGCTGCTGCCGAACCAGGTCTATGCCGGCAAGCCCATCGTCGACGTTGCTCCTGCCGTTGTTGACGGCGTGGAAGTGACCGATCCCAAGAACCTGTTCATCTGGGACTACACCACTACCGACACTGAGAACAGCCGCCGTATCGTGGTGAAGAACACGCTGACCGGTCAGCCGCTCGTCAAGGGTACTGACTATAGTGTGGAATACAAGGACAACAAGTATCCTGGAACCGCTACTATTATCATTAGAGGTATTGGTAACTATAGCAGCTCGTTCCTGAAGCAGTTCATCATTGAGAAGGGTAAGATCTGGGGTGTTGACATCGTCAACGTGCTGGCTCCTGAAGTGGGTGTCCTGCTCGACCACGATGCTCCTATCCACCTCGACGCTGCTCCTGCTGACCTGAAGGACCGCAAGATTGTGGTGCTCTACAGCAAGGATTCTGACGGCAATGTGATCCAGATGAACCACAACGCTGATCCCGCCGACGACATCGAAGGTGCCGAGGCTTGGGTTGAGCACATGAGCTGGATCGACGAGACCAACACCGACCGCACCGGCTGGAAGGCCAGCGCAGGCCACAAGTACACCGTGACCGCCAAGGTATGGCTCGGACACGATGAGCCCGGCGTTGCTCTGTATGCCGCCAATGCATTCAATCCCGACGAGGCCGAGGACGAGCATGCTCTTGCCTCTACGACTTGGGTGAACGATCTGTTCGAGTTCGGTGACCCGCTCGACATGCCTGACCTGAAGGTGAACGGCAAGCCCGTGAACGCTCAGATTCACGACAAGAAGACCATCACGCTCGACTACTCGTTCGTGATCACTGCCGACGAGCCTGTCTTCTCGTTCAACCCGCAGAACCGCCGTCTGAGCGTTACTGTGCCTGTGAACAAGGAGACCAATGTGAACACCTACCTGGTCTATCAGGTCAATGCTGATGATACCGTGCGTATCAACAACATCAAGGAGCGTCTGTTCGTGCAGAAGCGCGACGAGTTCACTGATGCTTCGACCATCGACAACCTGGTGTTCAAGAAGCCGCTTGAGAAAGCATTCTACACCTTCGAGATTCCCGCATTCCGCGTGAACAGTAACGTACACGCTCGTGTGGACTTCCAGAAGGACCTCGACGCCAACACCATATCGAAGATTGACGAGGTGTCGCGTGGTGCCGTGAAGAGCGACAAGTTCTACATCACCGCCGCTCCTGCCGTTGGCCAGATTGAGAATACCATCTGGTCGGAGCAGATCGACGCACTCGACAAGCTGACCAACGCTCCCGACGCCGTGAAGCCTCACGCTCAGATTGGTCAGGTGGGTGCCGAGCTCGCCGGTGAGAACACGAAGGGCGCTACCCTCTACTACGCTATGACTGCTGCCGATACCGAGACCGACGCACTCAATGCCGAGAAGGATCTGCTCGCTGCCATCGACTACCACTATGGTAACTGTGACACGCTGCAGGCCAAGAACTCGAACGACGAGCTCTACACCCTCGGTAGCACTGCACGCCAGTCGACCATCGAGGACGACCTGCTGGCTCTCGGATGGAAGGTCTACGATCCTGCAACGGGCGTGACCGACCTCGAGGCTCAGGAGAAGGCTAAGTACATCACCTACTACTTCCTGGCCAAGGACAATCAGGAGGACGATGCTACCTATGCTGCCGACAGCCACTATGGCTTCTCTGAGGTGACCAAGTACCGTGCCGAGAACAAGGAGGTCTATACCACCTCTCACGAGTGGAACACCTATCTGGCTGAGCGGAACCTCACCGTTCCTGCTGACCTGAAGGTCTACACCATCACGGGTATGAACGACGCCGAAGTAGTGCTCGAGGAGCAGAAGGCTATCCAGGCCAACGTTCCCGTACTGCTGAAGAAGATCACCAACTCGACCTCGGCCGAGAAGTTCTATCTCTCTTCACTGCAGGTTGATCCGCTTGACGTCGACTACGGTGGTTCGACCCTCGAGGATGCCACCAAGCACACCAACTACTACAGCATTGGTGTCAATGGTAACTATGTTGGTGTCCAGAAGGGTTACACCCTGCCTTGGGATCAGGCCGAAGGCACTCCCTACGTGCTGAAGAACGGTGAGTTCATCCGTGCCAACAGCGGTAGTGTGCCCGAGCAGCGCTGCTTCCTCGACATGAATCCCTCTGTGCGTAACTTCGTGAGAATCGCACTGCCTGCTGACGATGCCGATGCTATCGACGCCGTTGAGGTGGCTGGTATGAGTGGCGATTGGTACAACCTGAAGGGCCAGAAGCTCGATCAGGCTCCCACCAAGGCCGGTCTCTACATCTTCAACGGACGTAAAGTCGTAATCAAATAAATACAGTAATATATGAAAAAGATTTCAAGATCATTTTGGCTCACGCTGCTGCTAACCGTCTTTATGGCGGTTAGCGCAGCCGCCCAGACCGACAAGGTTAAGATCCTTGAGGTGCTGCCTGCTGCCACCGCTGGTACGGTGACGGTGGATGATGCGAATCCTGCTGCCGGAGCAACGGTGACCCTCACCGTCACTCCCCAGGATGGCGAGTACTATGTGACCTCGGCTGACATTCATGTAGAGCAGGTGACCTCTGCCGACGACGCACAGGTGCGTCCTCGCCGCACGCCTGGTATACCTGACCTTCTCACTGTCAGTGAGGGTACCGTTGACCTGACGGGTGCTGGTACTTATACCTTCACCATGCCGGCCAATGGCAACAACGTGGAAGTAAAGGTGACATTCACTCCGCGAGTAGCCCTCGACTGGAGCATGTTCACGGTTACTCCTGCCGGCGACCCCATTGAGTTCACCTACAACGCCCAGCTGCAGAAGCCCGAGGTCACCTCGGCTACGCTCGTGCTGGACAAGGACTACACGGTTGCTAATCCCGGCGTGACTACCGTTGCCGACGGAACCAAGCAGCTCACCCTCACGGGTATCGGCCACTATAAGGGCACGCTGACCCGCGACTACAAGATTATTCCCTTCTCGCTGGGCAACGGTACCGACCCCGTTACCGAAGTGACGCTGAGCGGTATTGCCGCCAGCTACCAGTACAAGCGCGCTCAGTGGACTCCTGTGCCCACTGTGACGGTCGACATGATTGGTAAGCTGGTCGAAGGTACCGACTACGAGGTGACCTACGACGAGAACGAGAACGTGGCTACCGGTGGTAAGGTGACCATCACGGGTAAGGGCAACTTCAAGGACGGCTTCGTCCAGACCTTCGCCATCACCCCGAAGAGCATCGCCGATGCTACCGTCGACCCCATTGCCGACCAGATCTTCACGGGCTCGCAGATTACTCCTACGGGACTCACCGTGAAGGACAACAGCCTCGAGGGTGCCAACAAGGACCTCGTGGTGACCACTGACTACACGCTCAGCTATGGTGCCAACCTCAACGTCGTTGACAATGGTACCGTCACGCTGACCGGTACAGGCAACTTCACCGGCACCAAGACCGTGAGCTTCAACATCAACCCGAAGACCGTCACGGCTGACATGATTGCCGACGTGGCCGATCAGATCTTCACTGGCCGCAAGATCATGCCGGAGCCTGTCATTAACGATGCCGACCGTCCCGCCGACCTCGTCAAGGGCACAGACTTCCGCTATGAGTACGGCGACAACCGTGACGTGACCGATGCCGCCACCGTGAGCATCATCGGTATGAACAACTACACGGGTACCGCTCAGAAGACCTTCAAGATCCTGGCCAAGAGTGTGGCTACGGGCGACGTCGAGATTGCCGACATCCCCGACCAGACCTACACCCGCGCTGCCATCACTCCGGTGATTGTGGTCCGCGACAAGGCCGATGCCAACAAGGAGAAGCTCATTGAGGGCACCGACTACACCGTGGCCTGGAGCAACAACGTCAACGCCGGTACGGCTACTGTCACTATCACAGGTAAGGGCAACTACGACAACACTACCACGCTGTCGAAGACGTTCACCATCCTGCCGAAGGACATCGCCAACTTCGACGTCACGCTGTCGGCTACTTCGTTCGACTATAACAACGTCGACCAGAAGCCTACCGTGAACAGTGTGGTCTGGACCGACAACGGCCCCTACACGCTGGCTACCGACGACTCGGAGTACACCATCAGCTGGCCCGACGCCAAGTACTGGACTGTTGGCACGCACAACGTGACCATTACGGGTACGGGTAACTACACCGGTACGAAGAATGTGACCTACACCATCGCTCCCAAGAGCATTGCTGGTTACACCATCGAACTGGACGGTACCTACAACCTGGAGTACAACAATCAGCTGAAGACCCCGTTCCTCGCTCTGAAGGACGGTGCTACGCTGATTGCCGACCTCACCACGAAAGACCCCGACGGCAACAACCTCATCTCCGTGGAGTACAAGAACAACCTGAACCGTGGTACTGCTACCGTCATCGTGACGGGTATCAGCGGCTACGTGAACAACATCAGTCAGGACTTCACCATTACTCCGCGTAATCTGAGCAACGTATCGTTCGTGGGTGTTCCCGCTTCTGAGGAGTACACCAGCCGCCAGCACAAGCCTCAGTTCACGCTGAGCGATACCAGCATCGGCATCGACGTGGTGAAGAGCACCGACTATGCCGTGACCTACGGACCCAACGTGACCGTGGCCGAGGGTGGTACGATCACCGTCAAGGCTACCGACATTGCTACCAGCAACTACACGGGCGAGATTTCGCAGAACTTCCTCATCACGGCCAAGGCTCTGACCGAGGATATGGTCAGCATCACTCACGCCAAGTTCCAGCTGGGCAGCAACGACTCGAAGATTGCCATCTATGACAACACGGACATCACCCCGACCATCACCGTCCGCGACGACGATGCCGTGGTTCCCGTGCTCACCACTGCTATGGGTTATGCCACCAGCGGTGACCTGACCAAGCAGGATCAGGGTACCTACACCATCACCGTGACGGGTAACACCAACTACACGGGCAGCATCAGCAAGACCTGGCAGATTGTGCCGCGCTCGATTGCCAACGTGACGATTGCCGACATCGCCGACGTCGTCTATAATGGCAGCGCCCACGAGCCTGTGCTGACTGTCACCGAGAGCGGTATCAGCAAGACGCTGGTCAAGGACGTCGACTATACCGTCGCATACGAGAACAACGTGAACG
>Ga0326508_1000069_pt1 | contig 10677 bp, 13 predicted proteins | sample 1_2617_0518_FD_203651 | JGI IMG/M metagenome (GOLD analysis project Ga0326508, IMG submission 203651) | Metatranscriptome of bovine rumen microbial communities from UC Davis, California, United States - 1_2617_0518 (Metagenome... | ecosystem: Host-associated > Mammals > Digestive system >...
ATAGACAGTCCCGCGTTGGTGAATAACCATTCGGTCGTCCCATATTCGCGAGCCACTGGCAGCTGATCTCGCATTTCCCACTTACCGAGCAAGCGGAACGTGGTCTCCACGTCCCTTTGTGCAAACTTACCCTGCAGGTGGGGCCACATCTGCTGCAATGTAGCTGCCCATTCGCGCGTGCAAGCGACGTAGTTCTGCATGAACGACGTGTCGATCGACAAGCTTAGCAGAGCCAAGATGCAGCATTCGGGGAACCTGTCACGCGGAATCTCTGTGTGACTTCCCTGAAGGGCGCCTCTAATGTCGAACGCCATGTAACACCCATCCACATGCTGATCTTTCAGCTCATGGATATCAACGTGTTTTGCTTCGATCTCATTAGAGGTCAGGTCCCACGCAAGCTGATACACCGCGATCGGAGGCATACAGCCCCTCGAAAGGGGCGTATTAAGAGGACGGAGCGCACGAGCAAGCGTATGCGTGCCGGATAGAGCGCTCACATGCCTGACCTGCGAACTCACGTTGCTCGTTTCCAGAAACTCGATGGGGTCTTCATACGGCGAGATGCTCCGCATCACGCTTCCTTCGACGTCCACAAACTGAGCAAGCAGCGGCGATCCAAGAAGTATCGCACGTGCTAGCACTGTCCACGGGTTCATGTTTACTGTTGCTGCACCGGCGCCAGAAGACGTCTGTTGCACGGCAAACCACGAGAACAAACTCGAAGTCCAGCTCTCACGACTGATCTGATGCGCGAGATTATCGAGCGCATCATGGATTTGAACGTATCGATTCTGCGATACACTCATAATCCACGTCAATCCATACAGGGCCTGGTGCGGCGTGCATCCTGCATCGATTTGATGCCAAAAGGCGTCGCCACGATGACTAGGTTCAATAAACTGCACAACGGACAGTCCATTCAGGATGTTGTACATGAAGCACATAAGAGTGCAGCAGTAGTCACTGCTGACCTCCTGTCCACGTGCGTCCACGAACATCGGCTTGCCGTTCTGATCGAATGTGTCACGTGTGCCGAACAACAGGTTAGTGATCATAAGCGCCTGGTTGATGACGTTATAACCAAACGTGTTGTAAGCCTGTCCAAAAGGAGAGGCGTTCGGAGAGGGCGGGCGCTGGTCAACTGTACGACGCCACACCACGTCAAGGTCTGTAGCCGTCATGACGACATTAAGCCCGCAACCCACTTGCGAGCCGTTCTGCTCCGGCAACAAGTTCGTGGAATTCAAGCTCGTCCTGTCAGCAAGATTGCCTGCTGCTCCAGTATAAAGCTGAGAAATCCAAGAACCAAGATTACCATGAGCAAGCATTACAGACCAGAAAGTATAGTCCCTTCTGATCTGGTGCATGAATGTTGTAATCTTCTTAATCATTAATCTACCATCGTGTAAAGGTGATGCTGACTGAGCGCGCTCTGAAGGACGCTCGTGTAGAGATTGGCCAACGGCTGCGACACCAGGCCGATCACACCCGTGGTGACAGCAAAGGTATTCGCGGCGTTAATCAGGCGGATTTCGCGAGTTTCAACCTCTTCGCGAGGAATGAAGGAGCTCGTCTGTTGAATCAACGAAGGCGTCAGCGCGCCGAAATACTGCTTGGACATCGCCAGCGCTGCGCGGAGCCACATTCCGAGGAACGGACCATAGTCGCCCGCGTGGTTCACAATCTGAGACCAGTGCGGGACGATGAAGTTGACCTCATCGATCAGGTACTGGTTCTGGATCATGGTCAAATCCGTCGCGGTCAGCAGACCCAACGCGCGCTGGAGCGTCAGACGCTTAGCGTGCACATTCCCTTCGTAGTCCAAGATAGACGCGTTGAAGCTGGGCAAAACCGTTAGTGCGGTATTCTGCTGCGGAAGCGTTGTCACTTCATCGCTCTTCAGGTCGTAGAACGGAACCTGATGCTTGATGATGTCACGGTCTTCAAGAATCTGCGGCAGCGTGGCGGCCACAACTCGTGCCGCGCCCACAACGCGCTGGACGCCACCCCTGACGAGATCAACGCCATAGATGCGCTTGTAGGTTTCGGGGTTCGAGATGATGTGGTAGATCGGCGACGCACCCGGCGTCAGTTCCACCTCCTGGGCCAGAGCGATGGCTGCTGCATCGCGCAACAAGTTGATCGATGCGTCATTCTGATTCAAGACAGACACGTACTGAACCGCAGTGCCATAGTGATGGTCCATCTGTTCAGTCCAAACTTTGTCGACAGCAAGAAGACGCATAACGTCATTAATGAAAGTCGACAGCCTGCCGGTAGCCTCGGAATCCGGCAAAAAGTAGAAGCCGTTGCCCTGCGCGTGCGCATTGCGCTGGCGTCCAACCTGGATGTCGTAGGTTTTGAGCTTTGCCGGGCGAATGACGCGCAGCAGGTCTTCGCCGCCTTTGTGTCCCTTGAAGTCAAGAACGTTGATGGCGTCCTTGAACTTGGCGAGCGTATCACCGATTTCGAGGTAGCTGTCCTCACGGCTGGCTGTTGTGTAGATCTTCTGATACAGGTGAAGAGCCCACGATTCTTGGTAGTCAACCATTGCAGAGCCCACGCCGTTATTAATCGCTTCCACCACGAAGTTGCTCGCGCGGAGCATCTGGCCGATGGAAGCCGGATCAATCACACGAGGGACAAAGTCCTCCTGGTCGAAAAGAGCGTGCCAGATCACCGAGGTCAGGTGAGGCGCGTAGCGATTCAGAGTGGCGACTTCGGTGTCGAATACATCCACCACATCATCCCAGAAGCGGGTGAGGTAGTAGGCGACAGACGACATATGCATGTTCGAGGTGTTATCACGAACTCGCTTCAGTTCCTTGACTGCGTCTTCCCAGTAGCGTCTGAACTGCTCCAGAGTGCTATCGAGGGCCACAAACCCGAGGATCTCACTCAAGGAGGGAACGAACTGGTCAACGTACTCCGGAATCATTGCATGGAAATCTCCTTCACATGCGATGATGCCCGAAGCCTGCAAGAAGGCAGCAAACATGACACCCTGCAGGTACCCGAGCTGTGCATTGTAGCCACCCGGGCAGTGCGACTGCCAAGAGGCGGCTACCTGCGCGTAGCGCGTGGTGTACGGGTTGGGGTAAACACGGAAAGTGGCGACGCCATTGCGCGCGCCAACTATGTCGGACAGAGTCGCAATGATTTGCGCTTCCGTGAATTGCCCGTGCTGAAGTCCGTTCAAGGGAACGAAGTGACTGATCAGTTCACGGAAGGAAGTGCTACCGTTAATGAGGCGGCGAGAGTGCCAACCCCTACCTCTGCGCAGCATAATCGTGTCTGCGCAGACCTGCTTTCCAAAGCGGATTTTCATCTTCGACATTAGATGTCTCCTTGATTGATTTGATTAAGTTGAACTTCGACCGCGAACTCGTCAACGGCGTCAGCAAAGGTTGGATGGGCGCGCTTGATGATACCCTGCATATCGGCAAGGCCCGGATCAACATCAAGATGTCCCTGCGGCGCGGCGGGCATAGCCACGTGTTCCAATCCAGGGATCTTGTCGCCCACAAGAGCTGCGGCCGCAGACATGGCGGTCACCTCCCCGGGAATTCCGCATCCGATAACGTCCTTGACATCCTCGGTGCGCTGGAATTCGTCGGCGAGTATGGCCTTCACAGTTTTTTCAGCGTCGACAGCCGCGTTCTGCGCAATTGCCGCTGTGGCTGCAGCGCCACGAGGGAAGTGCGCAAGAGCGTCGTGATAAGGATACGAAGCCCCACTCTGCGGCGCGGTGGGCGCTGCGCTAGGCTGGGGCTGTGCGGCCGGCTGACCAGCGGAAGGCTGGCTTGACGGCTGCGTATTCGGAGCAGGTGCCGGCGCTGGCGCAGCAGGTGCTGCGGCGGGCGTCGGGGCAGGCTGAGCCTGCGGAGCTTTGACTCCCCCAGGATTACCAGCGGCGGGCTGGCTCGAGTTTCTTTTACTTACTTTAGGCATATCATCCTCTAAATAATGGGTTTAGTGAAAAAGGATCCGAAGCCAGTGTTCTGTTGCTGACCATGTTCATCGAAGATGAACTCACGCTGCACGGGCAGGCCGGTCTTTACCGAGAAAGGACCGTTGTAACCGCGGACAATGCTTCTTCCTTGAGCGAAGTCAACGTGTCCAACCGATGTGCCCGAGAGACGTATCATCCCCGCGCATTGTGTGTTGAGCATCTGGTACACGGTCTCCCTCTCACCAGAGGTTTGTGGGTTGAACACCGCAAGAACGGTCCGTCCAGCCAGGAACAGAGCCTGTGACAGCTGCCCAAGGAAGGCGGTGAGCGAGGTATAGATACCACCGGTCTGAAGTGCGGTGTTGGCGAAATGCCAGTCGTTCCAGATATCCTTCCAGCTATCGATTACCAGAATCTTGTCTGTCGCGGCAGCTTCAACCACCGATCTCATCACGTCAAAGGGAAGAACCGAACCTACCTCACCCATCGAAAGCATCTGAAACGCGTCCGAATCAGTCGCTTCAGCGATCATCTTTCTGACGTAGGTACTCTTACCCGCGAAACCAGGCCCTACAACGCAGACCAGACCAAGTGGGAGCCTGTATCCAGTACGCTGCCTCATGTCATCCTCCCTTTGACATAGTTCGCTGTAAACAGCGCTCAGATCAGCGGAGGAGCCAAAGTCGGAGATGACCGAGCCGGTCACCTCATCAATCGGCTTTTTGAAAGCGCCATGTTTTGATTCCGCCTCGAACTCCTTCTCCCAGGTCGAAATCGCATCGACAAAGTAATTGAGATTAAGCATCTCATCTCCTTATCATTTGTGTTGTGAATTTAGCCACCTCATCACCGTTGACACTCAAGAAGTACTCATCTCTGAGCTCCTGAGACACCTCCGATGGTGAAAGACGGTAGTTAATGTAAGCGGGATTCTGAAGAAACATCTCATCGTAAACAGACAGGTGATCGTACAAACGGTTGGCTTCCTCCTTTTGTACAATCGCCTCTTTCGCAATAAGAGCTTCTACGTCGTATCCTGCATAGTCTGAAACGCTACGTAACACAGTACCCCAAACTTTATCCCACAAAGGATGAGATCGGTAGTACGTGTTACGCTCAACAATACCATAAGCCCAGAACGCACGAGGGACGCCCTGTTTCATACGCCGCGAGATTGCTCTCTCCGGCACCAGAATGTTGGCGACACCTCTCGCCACGTTTGGCAGAGCGATTCGCGAGCCATTCTGTTGAACAATGGTGTGCCCGAGGAACACTGGCACGTCATCTGGTTTAATCTTGAAGTCGGTGTAGCTTTCGCACTGCTTCGCAAACTTGGCTGCGATCGCCTCTGAGGCAAACCATAGAAGCGTGTCATCACCCATATTGCGAAGCCGCACGAGGGGATGCTGATCGGCTAAGACTAAATCGATATCTTCCTCTTGAATAACACCCGCACGGATCATGATGTCGATCGGGCACGAGATACCCACCGACTTATCAATATCCGACACGTCCGCGATGCCGCTTTGAACACCAAAGTCGAGTTCGCCAGCGTTGGAGGTGAGAGAGCCAAGCATGAATATACGCTTGTCCAACTCTTTACCTGCGTGAAACACAACAGGCGCGCCTATACAGTACTCCCTGATGTCACACAAATCCTCGTTGACTCCGGCCTCACGAAGCGCGCCAATCCAATTGCGCTGAAGTTCAGCGCTAATTGAATGGTCGAACTCCGTAAAGTCAAAGCTCATAACAACTCCACCCTCAGGAAAGCTCGTGACGGAATCCATGACAGAGATATGATGTACAATCTTCTCATACTTATGAGAATAGTAATCGCGAAAACCCTGCACTATCATCTGCCAAGCGTAGTTGAAGGTACCAGACATGCCCCAAACTTCTCTCGCTCTCGTTCTGAACACGAAAGGCGAGAATTCTGGAGGAAGGCGTTTATTCGCGTCGACATCGCTTCCATCTTCGGTGTGTGCTTTCCTGGTCTTGGGCGTCACCCCGATAATCTGACCGAGTGAATTATACTTCACTTCTTTCATACTATCATATTGGTATCGCCTACCAACCGCGAACATAAGGAACACGCCCACAGAGGTTAGTGCTTCCGCCCCTCCCTCTCTCCACTTCGCCAAGAAGGCGTCGGGTTGATGAATCCATCTATGGATAATCTCGCCCTTGTATTTTAGATCGTGAGAGAAAAAGGGGACAGAGCTATGTGACATCTTTGCTATTGATAACGCGAGTCCATCCGTGAATCCTTCAGTCATCTTCCGGCATATAATCTTATGCACGTGCATAAGTTCTTTTGATACCGGCTTATCCCGCTGGATGACAGCGGGCACGCCAAGAGGGTTCATTGGATGCCCCGCAAGGTTCAACAACATGTCGAAGTCAGAGTTGATCTGACCATAGCCGTTGCCCTGATACTGCAGATATAGGTCATGAAGCTCAGCCGTTATTTTGGGGAGCCAATGACTGTAGCGCGGATCAGAATACACGTGGGGAAAGATTTCTATCGATCTGTCTCGGTAGAAGTTGCCTGCCCACTTTTCAGCCTCAAACCCCTGGAGGAAGAAGGCTGCTTCATCCGACGTCAACTCAAACGACTTGACCATGCGCGCGGATTCCTATATGCACGTGTTCACCCTTAGAAGCGCCGGTCGAGCCTTGCTTCCAGACAGATCCGTTGCGCGCAAAATGGCACAGAACAACCTTCCACAGTGAGGCGTTCTTGATGAACTTTGGCGTCATGAGGAACTTAACATAGTTCCCGGACCTGTCATTGTAATCCTCCTCGACAGACTGAATGTCAAAAGAGACACTCAGCCGATCTTTTAACTGGTCAACGGTGAACTCGCGCGGCTCCTTGAACACGACGTCCCAACCCGTGTGTTCCATCTGTCTATGGTACACGGGGTGAAACCTCATGCCAGGAGCTCTGACATACGTATCGGGGTACACCACACCCACCACAGGCTGCAGAGCTGCCACAACGTAGTTGATGAAGGTAGTGTCTCTTCCGCGATCGGAGATGATGAAGCGCCAATTTTCGGCAATTTTGGGGCGCTCAGGCAACGGAGGCACCTGAGCCTTATTAACTTTTTCTAAAACGGGCATAAGCCCTCCTTTATATGTGCCTCGCAAAATTAAAAGGCTAGGGGATGGCGAGTTCATCACCGGCCTATGGATAAATTTCAATGTGGAAGTTCTCGACGGTTCGCCCAATCCAAGATGTGACCCGTGACTTCCCAGCGATAAGTTTATCGATGATTTGCCAACACAGGCCATAGATGGAAAGGAGATAGGCGAGTGGTTCTTCTGCGTCCTGGGCCCTCTCGGAGTTTATCCACTCCGAGGCGCGCAAGGCGAGATGCAAGCCCTCGTGGTGCCTAACACTCTCCACACCCCATTTTCCGATCTCTTTTATCGAATCAAGCTTGTTGTCAACCCACACAAGGACTACTCCGTCGTCAATAACAACGGTGCGTCCTACGCAACAATGATCAGGCGTAGGCTGGTACTTGACGGCCTTGCCAAGTGTTTTGACACTGTCGTCGAAGGAACAGCCATACGCAACATAAAATTTGAAACCGTTCAAGACGGGTGAGTAGTAACCTAAAATCATTACCTCTCCGCGGCCTTGTTACACAGCTCGAGAGCTGGAAGGAACAAACCAATCAGCTTGGTATACTGTTCAACGGTCTTCTCGATAAGGTGCTTCATCACGAAGGAGTCCGTGTTGAAGTACAGCTCCAGGTCCGTGACGAACCCCTGCTTCGTGTCGACACGTTTGTCATAGAAAGCGCCTGCTCTTCTGAGCTGCTCAAGGTCAAACGGTCGTTCACCGTGTAACGCGTTTACGGCAGCATGATCAAGAAGATGCTCAATAAAAGAAGTACAATGCAAGGAACTCGCTCGTGTAACCCAACATGCAGCGTGGTGGTCGCGATTAAGATCATGCGATCTGTACCTTGCTTCTGCGCCTTCATAACGAGCCTCTCTTGAGGGGTCATCTTCTTGAATGCTCTCGACGTACCTTGCGATGTCCAACTTATCGCGATCGTGCATCAGAACTCTCTGATGCAAATCGAACGTCATCTGGCTCACCAGAGACGCGTTAGAATCGTAATCACGTCTCCGCAAGACCGTCCTGAAGAAGGCGGGCTTTGCAGGATCGAAGAAGGAGGCCGCGTGGCGAACCAGCACGTCGCCATATGTAGCCTCCATCTGCTTGATCAGCAGCATGTGCTGCTGGATTGCGTTGCTACTCTTAATCATAATATACTCCTTACTTTTTCTGCTCGATGGTAAACGTCTCATCACGCAGCGTCGTTTCGTTGGGGTTAAACGGGTTAAAAGTCAACCCCGCGTTTGTACCCAAAACCTGAAGAAAGGTGTCAACCCTTCCCCTGACTTTGGGGTCGATTTCCAACAGCTTGGTGATTGCGATAGCGCAGTAGCGGGCATATTTCTGCCTCATTACCTTGCCTTCCATTGCCTTGTCGACCGACTGAAGATACTTCTTTTGACGCTGAAGTTCAGCGATCTTTTTCTGCATCTTCTCGATGTCTGCTTCGATCTTTCCGATTTTGTTGGTTCTTGTAGTCATGTCTAATCTCCTAAAGGACGACGTCCTTTTGTGTTTTATAGTTGGGAAGCTCGTTGGGCTTAATATGCACGTCAACGAATGGGACAGTGATGTCTCCGAACGCAAGGTAATCAAGCATGTGCTCGTCAGGTTGCATTCGAACTAGCAGTCCTCTCTCTTGTAAGTACCTTGCAAGTGGCGACTCCATGGCCTTTTGGTACCACTCCAGGTATCGTCCGATTTCCTGCTCGTACTCGTAAGGCTGCCTCGCTTTGAGCGATTTGCGTACGGCTTCTTCGTCAGCAGGGACGAATCCCCCGACGAAGTTAAAATCGTCGTAACTGCCACCGTCATAGCAATGATTAAAATTAGTGAAAATGACACTGAGATGTCCCTCCTGTATGTTTAGAGACGTGGCAAGTCTTAAACTTTTCCACATCATGTTTGTGATTTCTTCGCGCTTGCTTTGCGTCTGCTCATGCATCTTAAAGACACCAAAGTATTCGTCGGTGTCCGTAAAGTCAAAATGAATTGACGGGTCAATGCCAAGAGCCTTTTTCGCTTCATGATTAAGGAAGCGGAAACAGCGTTGAGCGGAGGTCTTTCCCGAGGTGGGGAAGCCATAAATACAGACGGTCCTTTTCCCGACAAAGGGCTTCAAATCTACTATCATAAACCCTCACTTTGTTAAACATCCCGACCGGGGACGTAATCTTCATATGGGGTGTAGTGATCGAGCTCCTCTCTAGGCTTGACGCTTTCAAGACGAAACTTGTTGGCTAAGTCTGGGTCGAAAGTATCAGGCGTGTGCCTGAACGTGGGTAGGTTAGGGATTTTGATTTCCATTTTAACTCCTTGTTAAAGAAAAAAGAAAGAGGGCCTTTTTACAACATGCCCAGGTTTCTGTCTCGGCTAGGACGCGCTCTTCTCGCGATTTACCGCCTTGACAGCGCTTTGGCGCATGTCTTCAGCAAGTTCGGCGAGATCAGACGTTTCCATGCCCGGCTTCACCTTCTCCCACAGTTCGAGACGGTGCATCAAAGCTTCGTATGCTTCGGGGTCACGGATTGCGCAGCACATTCCCGCCACATTAAGGCGGTAGCCAGTGCACTCGCCGAGGCGGATGCGATACTGATGCTTCAGCCAACGCATGACCTGACGGAGCGTACGTGCGCCCGAACAGTAGAAAAGCAAAGCCAGCCCAACCACGTCCTCAACGAGCGCAGCCTCATCCGCACGTTCGGCCACTGCAATGACGCGAGTACGGTAGAGGTAGCGTGCGCCACCATTGATGGAATCTCCGATCAAGGTGAACTTCGCGATCCACAATACGTCGTCGTTCATCAGGACGGCATCCGTGGGCGCTTCGTGCGGTCCGCGAGGGAATACACGAGTGTCAATCTTAGTGATGGCATCATGATGCGCCGACAACTTATCGTTGGCTTCACGAATGAAATGGCCTACGTCGGAGTGCGTGCAAAGGTCAAGCGAGAGACCGTACAGCGAAAGGTAGTGCATCTCCTTGAAGGGAGGACGATGCCAATCAGACTTGCGGTAGCTTGCCTTCATGCGCGCAATCGCGTTGGACGAGTGGCACAATTCAAGAATGGTGGGGGTATTCATGTCCACATCTGCGCCGGACATCTTATAGCGCTTCAGGATCCCTTCGTACATAGGATCTCCTTTGAGATTTCTCTCATTTGGGTTAAACAGAGGGTGCCTCGCAATCGTGGCACCCAGAAAGATTTGCCGTTAATTTACGTACGGCATCGAAGTAGTTTTTAGCTTCGATTGCTATTTCAAAACCATCTACGAAGAAATGGTACGTAGTTTCAAACGCGAACCAAAACTCCATATTACACCTCCTTCTTCTCGGTATCAGTGTAACCATCGAGCTCGTCGCGCAGTTTGCGTGCCGCTTCGATATAGTTGGCCGCGATGATAATCGTTTCGAAACCATCAACGTAAAACTTGTACTCGTTCATTTTAACTCCTTGGTTAGTTGGGGATTGTTGTTGGGGATAACATACATCGTATGCTGGTGTTCACATACTCGAAGTGATAAACAAGATGTCGCTCCGCAAGCGATATCCCGTAACGGTCACCGGCCGTTAAAAATTCA
>Ga0326508_1000071_pt1 | contig 10636 bp, 9 predicted proteins | sample 1_2617_0518_FD_203651 | JGI IMG/M metagenome (GOLD analysis project Ga0326508, IMG submission 203651) | Metatranscriptome of bovine rumen microbial communities from UC Davis, California, United States - 1_2617_0518 (Metagenome... | ecosystem: Host-associated > Mammals > Digestive system > Stomach...
AACGTTTTATTTTAACCAAGATTGAAGAGATCGAATCTATTGCAGATGCATTAAGTCTGTGTATTAAACAAAAACTTATGCTCTCGTATATAACAGACGGACAGAGAGTTCCTGAGGATTTATCTGTTCCTGTTGCAAAAAACATAGCAGTCAAAGCTTTGTCATCTGTCGAAAATGACGTTGCAAAGTATGCTTTGGATAAGAATATTTAATTTAAAGCGAAAAAGGAAGAAAAATGGCTTTAGATGCAACAACAAAGAAGCGCAGGGTAAAAGTTATCACCGTAACCGGTGGTAAGGGTGGCGTTGGAAAGTCAAGTGTTTCCCTGAACCTTGCTGTAGCATTATGTCAGATGGGTAAGAAAGTTATGCTTTTTGATGCTGACTTGGGTCTTGCCAATATTGACGTTATGCTCGGATTAAAGGTTGATAAGAATCTTGGTCATGTATTAAGCGGTGAGTGTGAACTAGAGGATATTATCCAGACTGGTCCTCACGGCCTGAGAATTGTTCCAGCATCATCAGGTTTAAAGCAGATGGTGGAATTGTCAATGGAACAGCATGCTGGACTTATCCGTGGTTTTTCTACCTTAAAAGAAGATATCGATTTCTTTATTGTTGATACAGCAGCCGGTATTTCTGACATGGTTTTATCATTCTGCCGTGCAGCACAGGATGTGCTGATGGTTGTATGCAATGAGCCAACCTCAGTAGCTGACGCCTATGCTCAGATGAAGGTTCTTTCAAGAGACTATGGCGTAAAGAAATTTAAGATTATCGGTAACTCTCTGCACTCATTAGATGAGGGCAAACTGATGTATCAGAAGCTTGTTACCGTAACCGAGCGTTTTATTGATGCAACCTTAGAGCTTGTAGCATGTATTCCTGTAGATATGAATATGCGTAAGGCAATCAGACAGCGTTCATGTGTGGTTGATTTCTTCCCAACTTCACCTGCTGCCCGTGCTTTCAAGACTCTTGCAAACAGAATTACCATGTGGCCAATTCCTGAAGTTGCAGGTGGTCATCTGGAATTTTTTGTTGAAAATTTGATCAATGGCACTAAGAAATCAGATAATTAGCTGATTTTCCGTTATATTATAAAAAAATTTAAATTTTTTGTTTCAATATTCATAAGTTTAGAGTTTTATGGCAGGTGTTTTAAACGGAGCAAGAGCATATCAGGCTCAGAGCAAACAGAATATGGCTCTGATCGTGGAGAAGTACGCCCCATTAGTTAAGAGGATTGCTCTTCACCTGAAAGCAAGACTTCCTGCCAGTGTAGAACTAGATGACTTAATCCAGTCTGGAATGATTGGTCTTATGGATGCGGTAACTCATTTTGAAGACGGCCATGGCGCTGTTTTTGAAACATACGCATCTATCAGAGTAAGAGGTGCAATGATTGACGAAATGCGTCAGTCTGACTGGGCACCACGTTCTGTACATCAGAACACCAGAAGCATTGCCAGTGCAATCAACAAGCTTCAGCATTCTTTGGGCAGAGAGCCAAAAGACATTGAAATTGCCAATGAGCTTGGTGTTGAACTTGAAAAATATAACCAGATGCTTGTGGACTCTGCCTCATCTCAGATGATTGGTATTGAAGATTTAGGCGTAACTGACGATGTAATAGGAGATGACAGTGATGTCCGCAAAGATAAGCTGTTTGACCTCCTTGCAACCAGTAAATTCAAGGTTGCACTTGCAGAGTCAATTAAGAACTTACCTCAGCGTGAACAGCAGGTTTTAGCTCTTTATTATGATGAGGAGCTTAACCTCAAAGAAATAGGCATGGTTTTAGAGCTGAGTGAATCGAGAATTTGTCAACTTTTATCTCAATCAATGGCAAGATTACGTGCTATGCTCAAAGATTGGTGCGGAAAATAGTTGGTTAATTCCCATTTTTGTGGTTTTGTATTTGTATTTTCTAAGAAAGTGCCTATAAAGTAATAGAGTACAAGTACGTTTCTGGATTCTTTCTGTAGAGAGGAGATTATCTTGAACAAGAACATCAAAATCCTTATTGTTGACGATTTCTCAACAATGAGACGTATTATTAAAAATCTTTTAAGAGATTTGGGATTCAATAACACCCATGAAGCAGATGACGGTGCAACCGCACTGCCAATGCTTGAGGCTGGTGATTTTGATTTCGTAGTTACTGATTGGAATATGCCAATTATGCAGGGTATTGACCTGTTAAAAGCAATCAGAAAGAGCCCTAAGTTAAAGGCAATGCCGGTACTCATGGTTACAGCTGAAGCAAAGCGCGAGCAGATTATTGAAGCAGCCAAGGCTGGTGTTAATGGCTATATTGTTAAGCCTTTTACTGCTGCAACACTCAAAGGAAAATTAGATAAGATTTTCGAGCGTTTTGAATAATAATAAATAAATAAAGACTGTAACTAAGGGGCTTTGATATGTCCATTGAAGAATCAAGAATGCTTACAATCGACGATCTTGAAGATATCAGATGTCTGATTGAGGCGGGAATGATTGATGAAGCTGAAGAAAAGTTTGTAGCTATCGCCAGAACTCTTGATGTTGCAAGAGGCGAAGACGTTTTCTCTACCGTAGGTACCTTAACTAGAAATCTGCATGATGCAGTGAAGGATTTTGCAAGCGATGACAGAATGAAGGTAATCGCCAATGTGGATATTCCTAAGGCCTCTGAACGTTTAAGCTCAATTATTGATATGACAGATAATGCTGCAACTACAACTTTAGATGCTGTGGACGCATGTGAACCTTTAGCCAGAAGTCTGTTAACCTCAATTGAAAATCTGCTTCCAGCATGGGATTCTTTAATGCACGGACGCATTGATCGTGATAATTTTGTGACATTGTGCCGAAATGTTGACGGATTAATTCACGATACTAAAGATAATGCCGAAAAAGTAGTAGAGCAGCTAAATGTAATTTTAATGGCTCAGGATTATCAGGATTTAACCGGTCAGATGATTCAGAAGGTTATTTCACTTGTAAGAGAAGTAGAAGACAAATTGCTGAAATTCCTGATGTACTTTAGCGAAGAAGAAAAGAAAGCAGTATTAGATAAACACGAATCTGTAGTAGGTCTCGTTCCTCAAGGTCCTGCTCCTGAAAGTACCAAGCAAACTGAAATGGTTGCTACCAGTCAGGACGACGTTGATGATTTACTTGCAAGCTTAGGATTCTAATAACGGAGATCAACAAATGGATGAGGAAATTCTACAAGACTTTATAGTAGAAGCTGGAGAGATCATTGAGAATCTTAATGAACAGCTAGTCCAGATCGAAAAAACACCGGATGATAAAAATCTTCTGAATGCAATTTTCAGAGGATTCCATACTGTTAAAGGTGGTGCAGGCTTCCTGCAGTTTACTCCTTTAGTAGAGGTATGTCATGCAGCTGAGAGTTTGTTCGATGAATTACGCAATGGTCGTATTTCAATGTCTCCAGACTTAATGGATGCTGTGCTTCAGGCATATGATGAGATTACTACCAAGTTTGATGCAGTAAAGAATGGCGAGGCTCTTTCAGATCCTGATCAGGAACTGATTGACAGATTACATGCTTTAGCCGCAGGTAATACAGCTCCAGCAGCTGAAGCTCCTGCTGCAGCACCTGCTCCAGCTCCAGCACCAGCTCCAGAACCAGCACCTGCTGCGGCTCCTGCAGAGGACAATTCATCTATTGATGATATTACTGAAGAAGAATTCGAAGCGTTATTAGATCAGTTACATGGTAAGGGTCATGCACCTGGTGCTGATAATGACAATGCTAAGGATGCAACTGATGCTGATTTTGACAAGATGCTTCAGAATGCTTCCGATGCTGCTAAGGATGAGCTTAAAGTTGCTTCAGGTGATGAGTACGAGAAGGCTAATGAGGAAGCAGCAAAAGCTGCCGCTCCAGCTCCTGCTCCAAAACCTGCAGCACCAGCACCTGCTCCAAAACCAGCAGCTCCTGCAGCTGCCGCAAAACCATCTGCAGCTCCTGCAAAGGATGCGGGCAAGCCATCAGCACAGGCAGCTGCTGATGCAGATACTACAGTACGTGTTGATACCAAGATTCTTGATGACATTATGAATCTTGTAGGTGAGCTCGTTTTAGTTCGTAACCGTTTGGTTAACATGGCTTCACGTCGTTCAGATCAGGAGATGAGCAAGGCTATTTCCAATCTTGACGTTGTAACTGGTGATCTTCAGAACTCCGTTATGAAGACCCGAATGCAGCCTGTTAAGAAGGTATTTGGTCGTTTCCCTCGTGTTGTTCGTGACCTTGCAAGAAAACTCGGCAAGAAGATTGAGCTGAGAATGGAAGGTGAGGATACCGAGCTTGACAAGAACCTCGTGGATGCTCTTGCAGATCCATTGATTCATATGGTTCGTAACTGCTGTGACCACGGTATTGAAGATCCTGCTGCACGTTTAGCTGCAGGTAAGCCAGAGACTGGTGTAGTTCTGCTTTCTGCATCTCAGCAGGGTGATCATATTCTGTTAAGAATTTCTGATGATGGTCAGGGTATGGATCCTGATATCTTAAGAGCTGTAGCTGTTAAGAAGGGTGTGTTAGATGAATCAGCAGCTGACAGACTGTCAGATGCAGATGCTTTGAATCTTATTTTTGCACCTGGCTTCTCAACTAACTCAACCGTTACCGATATTTCCGGTCGTGGTGTGGGTATGGACGTTGTTAAGACCAATATTTCAAAGTTAAATGGTATTGTGCATGTACTTTCAACCTATGGTGAAGGTACCACCATTGAGATTAAGGTTCCATTAACACTGGCTATTCTGCCAACTCTGATGATTTCCGTATCTCACAGAACATTTGCTCTGCCATTAACATCTGTATCAGAAATCTTCTATTTAGGCCTTGAGTCTATGCGTAATGTTGATGGTCTTAACACTATCGTTATCCGTGATAAGGCAATACCTCTGTTCTTCTTGAAGCAGTGGTTTGATAATGTGTCTATCAAGGAATATTTAAAGCATAAGGCTCATATTGTATTAGTGCAGGTTTCTGCAGCTCAGCTTGTAGGCTTTGTTGTTGACGAGCTGTTAGGTCAGGAAGAAGTTGTTATCAAGCCATTAGATGATGTCCTTAGACATACTCCTGGTATGGCTGGTGCAACCGTAACTTCTGATGGTGGTATTGCACTGATTCTGGATATTCCTGGTTTAATGAGAGCATATGCCCACAAGAACGCAGAGCGTGTTCAGTCATAAAAGATTATAAAAATTAAGGATAGGTTATGCCAACCAAAGTATTGATTGTTGACGATTCCAGTTTCTTCCGTAAACGTCTTAAGGAGATAATTGAGTCAGACCCTACAATGAGCGTCGTAGGTGAAGCAAAAGACGGTAAAGAAGGCGTTGATATGACTGTAAAGTTGCGTCCTGATGTAATTACTATGGACGTGGAAATGCCAGTCATGGATGGCATAACATCAGTTAAGGAGATCATGGCCAAGTGTCCAACACCTGTGCTTATGTTTTCATCATTAACTCATGAAGGTGCCAGCGCAACCTTCAAGGCATTAGAAGCCGGTGCTATCGACTTCATGCCAAAGAATTTTGATGATATTGCTCATCGCAGAGAGGATGCAACCAAGGCTCTTATTCAGTCTATCAAGACTGTATCAAGATCACGTGTCAGACGCGTTGTAAGTTCAACTCTGTCATCAGCCCGTCCTGCAACATCTACTGTAGCTTCAGCTCGTCTGGCTACTACAACTGCTGCACGTCCTTCATTGGCAACTGCAACTACTGCACGTCCTGGTGCTGCATCAACTTTATCCAGACCTTCTACTTTAGCTTCAAGAACTGCTCCAGCTTCAGCTCCTGCAAGTTCTTCTGCTTCTGCAACTTCTGGTGCGGCTTTAGGTCAGTTTAAGAAGATTAGTGATCTTTTAGTTCAGGATCCTGGTGTACCAGCAGCAGCTAAAAAGTTCACATTTGGTGACCACAAGGCTGAAACTACTGCATTCAGAAAGTCAGGCAAGACTCATAAGATTGTTGCTATCGGCAGTTCAACCGGTGGTCCTATTGCGCTTCAGGAAATTATTCCTAAGCTTCCAAAACTTAATGTTCCTGTGATTGTGGTTCAGCATATGCCAGGTTCATTTACTCAGACATTCGCATCCCGTCTTGACGGTATGAGTCAGCTTCATGTTGTTGAAGGCAAGGATGGTGATATTCTTGAGCCAGGTACCTGCTATATCGCCCCAGGTGGCAAGCAGATGATTTTTGAGAAGGTAGGTGTACAGACCCGTATCAGAATTATTACTGATCAGGGCAAACTTACCTATAACCCTTGTGTTGATGTTACCTTTGCTTCATTAGCTCAGATCTATGATTCAAAAGTATTAGGTATGATTCTTACCGGTATGGGGTCAGACGGCTGTGAAGGATGCAGTATCTTAAAGAAAAAAGGTTCTGTAATCTGGGCTCAGAACGAGGAGACATGTGTTGTTTACGGTATGCCTCAGGCAATTGTAAATGCAGGAGTTGCTGAACTGGTGTTACCTCTTCAGGAAATTGCTCCTTCCATTGTCAAGGAAATGTCATAGTACTAAGGTTTCCATATGAACTTTTTAGGTATTTTCTTAGCTATCGGCTGTATTACATGTTCGATGATGATTGAGGGTACCAACCCTGCAATGATGTTGGAGCTTCCTGCGTTCCTCGTTGTGGTTGGTGCATCATTCTTCGCAACCTGGGTACAGTTCCCTCTGCCACAGATTATCGGTGCCTTCAAGTGCATGCTCTGGACTTTAGCACCTCCAAGGATCCCATTTGATTCTCAGGTTGAACTTTTAGTCGGTCTTTCAACAACCGCTCGTCAACAGGGTCTTCTGGCTCTTGAAAATTCAATTGGTTCTGCTTCTGATGATTTTACTCGTGACGGTATTCAGATGATCGTTGACGGTGTAGATAAGGATTCATTAAAAGCTATTTTAGAAAATGCCATCTCTGTTGAAGAAGCAAAGATGGAACCATACGCAAAGATGCTCGAAGCTATGGGCGGTTACTCACCAACCATGGGTATTATCGGTGCGGTGTTAGGTCTGATTCATGCGATGTCCCTGCTTGACCGTCCTGATGAATTAGGTCCTGCTATTGCGGTGGCATTCGTTGCAACAATTTACGGTCTGGTTGTGGCTAACATTATTTGTCTTCCATCTTCAAACCGTGTTAAGTCAATTATCGGTGAAATGGGTCTTTACAAGTATATGACCTTAGAAGGCCTTGTTTCTATTGCAGCAGGCGAGAACACCATGATGTTAAAGCGCCGTCTTGCTATTTACACCGGTGAGAAGGCTGAAGGCTAAAAAAATATAATTATAAAAATTTTTAAGGCAAAAAATGAAAAAGAAACCACCAGAGCCCGAAAACCTTGAAAGATGGATGGTGTCATACGCTGACTTTATGACACTTCTGTTCGCGCTGTTCGTGGTTCTTTATGCGTTTGCCATGGCTAAGCAGTCTGAAGCTAAAGCTATGGTGGAGAGTATTTCTCAGGCTTTTACTGAATCTAAAGCAATTTCATCTCCAGGCGGCGCTTTGCTGATCCCTGGTTCCATGTCTACTCAGCTTTCAGAAGATACTGAAGAAGCTATGGAAGAGCAGACCAAATCCTCTGGTGGTGATTCAGGAAAACAGGTCATTACCGATGGCGGTATGATGATGAGTTTTCAGGTTGAATCGACGACTGTAAGTGCCAGTGAACCTTCTGAAAGTTCAGGCTCTGATGAGCACAAAGAAGGTCAGAATACTTCTGATTCTGCTTCATCTTCTGGCGACCTTGTTATCAGTGACAGTACTGTTTCTAAGAATGAAGTGCCAAAATCATCAAAACCTGAGGGTGGTTCCGATTCGGGTGATGGTGGTTTCCAGGCTGGTGGTTCTGCTGATAAATTTGAGAACGGCGGTTTATCTGATGTTAATGCCGATTCTGAAGGTCAGGGTAAAGTTGGAACTCATTTTGATGCAGTGCGCAAGTCAGTTTCAGAGGCCATCACTGATACAGGTATGGAGAAATATATTCAGATTGAGGAAGATCCTCACTGGCTTTCAATCAACATCAACTCTGGTCTGTTGTTTGCCGAAGGCAGTGCTTCTGTGCTCAATCCTTCAAAGCCTGTGCTTGCAAGAATAGCTATCGCTCTTTCTAATATTAACAATTACGTCAGAGTCAGAGGTTATACCGATGATACCTTCATTCCAAACGGTATCTTCAGGAACAGTTGGGATCTGTCTGCACAGAGAGCTATTTCAGTTCTTGCAGAACTTGAAAGAAATGGTTTAGATCCTGAAAGAATGGCTATTGAGGCTTTTGGTGAATTCTCTAATACTTATTCTAACCGTACCTCAGCAGGTAGAGCATTAAACAGAAAGGTTGTAATTGCAATCTCCCGTTACGCTATGGAGAAGCGTCAGGAGAAGTATATCGATGCTGAAATCCGTTTTGGTGATTTCGGCAAGCGTTCTGATGAATCAATAGGTCAGGCAGGCAGCCGTGATATTGATTTTGTTCGCGGTGAAGGTAACAGTATTGAGTTGAACTTTAATCAAAAATAAGCATAATTATATGAATTTTGCTGAAAAATCTCTTTTCAGTGAATAAGGAGCAGCTGTGTTAGTTTGGGCAATTGCAAGCCAGAAAGGCGGTGTGGGTAAGACTACCACTGTAGCCTCCCTAGCAGGATGGTGTCAGAAGGAAAACTTAAGAGTTTTAATCATTGACACTGATCCACATGCATCACTAACAAGTTATTTGGGTTTTGATTACAATAATATCGAAAAGAATTTGTATGACCTCTACACTCAGACTGATCTGACCAAAGACAGTGTGCAGTCATGTATTACTCATACAAATTTCCCTAATCTTGATATTATTGCATCAAGCATGACTCTGGCAACTATCGACAGAAAGCTTTCAGGAAGAGCTGGTGTTGGCCGTATTCTCTCAAAAACTCTAGAGCTTATTGAAGATGATTACGATATTGCCTTAATTGACTGTCCTCCTGTTTTAGGTGCACTGATGGTGAATGCACTTGTTGCAAGCACCTCTGTATTAGTGCCAACTCAAACTGAATTTTTAGCCTTAAAGGGACTTGAAGGCATGGTTCGAACTTTTACCATTATGAATAAGGCTGATGGTAAGTGTGCAATCAACTTTACCGTTGTACCTACCATGTATGACAAGCGCACCAAGGCATCTCGTACATCACTGGATTTTTTAAAGGCTCATTATAAGAATAATCTTTGGGAAGAGCAGATCCCTGTGGATACACTTTTCCGTGAATCATCTCAAAGAGGTATGCCTATTACCATGCTCGATGAAAAGAGCAGAGGTGCAGTCGCTTACCATAATCTTTTAAAATACCAGATTTCAAAAGAACTTGAGCAGAACCCGGATAAAATTTCACCTGCAGCAGCTGCCATCGTAACTTTAGAGAAGGTTGAAGAAGAACCTGTACCAGAAAAAGTTAACGGTGAAAAGAAGAAATCAGAAGATATTGAAATCGTTGCAGATGCAATGGGCGTAATGCTTGAGGAAGAGGAATAGGCTATGTCATTAAATGATATCGATGACACCTTAGTTGCGTACTTCAAACAGATGCTTGATGAGGAAGCATTTGACGCAGAAACTCAAGAAGAGCAGCCTTCTGCAGAACCTGTTATGGCTGAAGCTTCTTTTCAGAATGATCAAGTACAGGAGCCATCAGATAAAGCATCTGTAGATCCTGTTCAAGAGATAGCTCTTGAAGATGAAAACAGCCAGAGAGCAGTTTCAGAAGAAGATATTGATTATGCTTCAGATGACTATATGCCAGAGGAACAGAGAGAAGGATATTGTGAAGAAGATTATTCTTCTGCTGACATTTCCTTAGAGCCAATGGAAGATGATGACAGGGATAATGCTCCTGAGGTTCAGATGGTTTCCAAGGTTGAAGAGTCAACTCCAGAATCACTGCCATATGCTGAACATAAATCCATTGCTTCACTTCTTGAAAAGGTGGAAGTTGTAAATCTTGCACAGACTGAAACTGAAGTTGAAACCGAAACTGAGGTAGAAACTCAGACAGAAACTGCTTTAGAGACAGAATCAGTTCAGACTGAACAGAAGCAGGCTGTTGCAGAGAACGCTGAAGATACACAGAACGAAAACCCATATGAATGGGAAAATATCGATATGCCTAATGAGTTCCAGGTGCTGTTCTTCCTGGTCAAAGGCATCAGGTTTGCTGTGCCTTTAGTAAATTTAGGTGGTATTTTCCAGAGTGCAAAGGTAACACCATTATTTGGTAAGCCAAAATGGTTCATGGGTATTGCGGATGTACGCGGCAATAAAATGAATGTTGTTGATACATTAAAATGGGTAAAGTCTGACGCACCTAAAGCCGATAATTATGAGTACATGATTGTACTTGACAAGACATTATGGTCAATTGGCTGTGATGAGCTTGAAGGTAACAGAATTTTAAGCAAGGATAACATTACCTGGAGACAGCAGGCAGGCAATAGACCATGGCTTGCCGGCATTGTAAAGAAGGAAATGTGTGCTCTGCTTCATGTAGATGCTTTAATCAAGATGTTTGAAAATGGAGTAAATCTCAAAGATCTTGATACGCAAATGAGTG
>Ga0326508_1000076_pt1 | contig 10471 bp, 8 predicted proteins | sample 1_2617_0518_FD_203651 | JGI IMG/M metagenome (GOLD analysis project Ga0326508, IMG submission 203651) | Metatranscriptome of bovine rumen microbial communities from UC Davis, California, United States - 1_2617_0518 (Metagenome... | ecosystem: Host-associated > Mammals > Digestive system > Stomach...
AAGTAAAAAGGTTAAAAAGTAAGATATGGCTAAGAAATTTGCCGAACACAACGGCTTGAACTTGACTCAAGTGAATGATGAAGTGCTTGAGATGTGGCGTGAGAAGAACATCTTCTGGCGCTCGGTAGAAGAGCGTGAGGACTGTCCTCAATTTGTATTCTTCGAAGGGCCTCCTTCAGCAAACGGGCATCCCGGCATCCACCATGTGCTGGCGCGCACAATCAAGGACACCTTTAACCGCTACAAGACGATGAAGGGCTATCAGGTGCACCGAAAGGCAGGCTGGGACACTCATGGACTGCCCGTGGAACTTGGTGTGGAGAAGGAACTTGGCATTACGAAGGCTGATATAGACAACAAAGCGTCAAAGAAATACATCTCCACTGAAGACTACAACAAGAAGTGTCGCGAGAACGTGATGATGTTCACACAGGAATGGCGTGAACTGACGGAGAAGATGGGTTACTTTGTCGACCTCGACAATCCCTACATCACTTACGACAACAAATATATTGAGACCTTGTGGTGGCTGCTGCAACAGTTCTACAACAAGGGGCTGCTCTACAAAGGCTACACCATTCAGCCTTATTCGCCGGCAGCAGGTACAGGATTGTCGAGCCATGAGCTGAATCAGCCCGGGTGCTATCGCGACGTGAAGGATACCACGGTGACGGCACTCTTCAAGGCACTTAATCCCAAAGCCGAGTGGACGAACTGGGGAACTCCATATTTCGTGGCGTGGACAACTACCCCGTGGACGTTGCCCTCGAATACCGCACTCTGTGTGGGTCCGAAGATTGACTATGTGGCAGTAGAGACCTACAATACATACAACGGAGAGAAAATCACCATCATACTTGCAGAAAGTCGCCTGAATGCCTATCTTGCTCCAGAGGGACATATTACCGACGACGGTGAGATGCCCGAATATAAAAAAGGAGAAAAATTCGTGCCTTATCGCATAGTGGGGCATTATAAAGGCACCGAACTCGTAGGTATGAAATACGAACAGCTGATGCCTTGGGTCAAGCCGTCTGCGAAACTCGATCAGAATGCTGCCGATTTCGTGAAGGCATACGCTGAGGCTCATCCCGAAAAGGTCTTTACCGGAGAGAATGACAAAGACCAGTTCGTTGAGATGGAGAGCGAGGCTTTCCGGGTGATTCCCGGCGACTATGTGACCACTGAAGACGGTGCGGGTATTGTGCATATCGCCCCCACGTTCGGTGCAGATGATGCCAAAGTGGCTAAGGATGCCTGCATCCCGAGTCTCTTCCTTATTAATAAGAAGGGCGAGACGCGTCCGATGGTCGATTTGCAAGGAAAGTATTATCTGGTTGAAGAATTGGATGAGCAGTTCGTTGCAAGATGCGTAGACACAGTCGCTTACGCCAAGCACGCAGGAGACTACGTAAAGAATGCCTATGCCCCGGAATTCAATAAAGACGGCAAATACGATGAGCAGGCTGCTGCTAAGGCTGAAGACCTGAATATCGTCATCTGTATGGAGATGAAGCAGGAGGGTACGGCACTGAAAATAGAAAAGCATGTGCACAACTATCCCCATTGCTGGCGTACCGACAAACCCGTGCTCTATTATCCCCTTGACTCGTGGTTCATTTGTTCTACTGCCAAGAAAGACCGTATGTTCGAACTGAACAAGACCATAAACTGGCAGCCTGAGTCGACAGGCACCGGACGCTTCGGCAACTGGTTGGAGAACCTGAACGACTGGAATCTTTCGCGCTCCCGTTTCTGGGGTACGCCCCTGCCCATTTGGCGCGATGAAGACGGTAAAGAAATTTGTATAGGTTCTGTAGAAGAACTCTATAACGAGATAGAGAAATCCGTCAAGGTAGGTTTCATGAAGTCTAATCCGTTGAAGGACAATGGCTTTGTGCCCTGTGACTGGTCTAAGGAGAACTACGATAAGATAGACCTGCACCGGCCATACGTAGACCAGATTGTTCTGGTTAGCGAGACTGGTAAGCCCATGAAGCGCGAGACGGACTTGATAGACGTGTGGTTCGACTCCGGCTCAATGCCTTATGCCCAGATTCACTATCCTTTTGAGAACAAGGATGCCATCGACAAGCACCTGGCTTTCCCGGCAGACTTTATCAACGAAGGTGTAGACCAGACCCGTGGCTGGTTCTTCACGCTTCATGCTATTGCCACGATGATTTTCGACTCTGTGGCTTTCAAGAATGTTATTTCTTCTGGTCTCGTACTCGATGCCAAGGGTAACAAGATGTCGAAGCATGTGGGTAACGTGGTGAATCCCTTCGACATGATCGGAAAGTATGGCTCCGATGCCGTGCGTCTCTATATGATGACAAATTCCGAACCTTGGGACAATCTTAAGTTCGACCCGGAAGGCGTTGATGAGGTGCGTCGCAAGTTCTTCGGTACTTTGTATAATACCTATAGCTTCTTTGCACTCTATGCCAACGTAGACGGTTTCGATCCCGTCAAGTCTGCCGCTATATTGCAGCAGACCAACGAGCAGCAACCGGAAATCGACCGCTGGATTCTCTCTTGCCTGAATACGCTTGTCAAGGGTGTTGAAGCGGAACTGGATAATTATGATCCTACCCGTGCAGGAAGGTTGATTGACGCTTTTGTCAACGACGACTTGTCAAATTGGTTTGTCCGTCTGAACCGTAAACGCTTCTGGGGTAAGGAGATGTCGGCAGACAAGCTTTCTGCCTTCCAGACACTCTACACATGTCTGATGACGGTTGCAAAACTCTTGGCACCGTTCGCACCGTTCTATGCCGACCAGCTCTACAAGGACCTTGGTGGTGAGTTGGATTCAGTGCATCTTGACAAGTTCCCCGTGGCCGACGAGGCCCTGATAGACAAGGATCTTGAGGCACGTATGGAGATGGCACAGAAGATTACGTCGATGGTGCTTGCCTTGCGCCGCAAGGTTAACATCAAGGTCCGCCAGCCGCTGCAGGCCATCATGATACCGGCCATCGACGATACCCAGCGCCAGCATATCGAAGCCGTAAAGGAACTCATCATGAACGAGGTGAATGTCAAGGAACTGAAGTTTGTTGAGGGTTCCGGCATCTTGGTCAAGAAGGTGAAGTGCAACTTCCGCACTATGGGTAAGAAGTTTGGCAAGTTGATGAAAGGCGTTGCCGCTGCTATGGGCAGTCTTTCTCAGGAGCAGATTGCCGAGTTTGAGAGTCAGGGAGCGATTGCCATCGACGTGGAAGGCCAGCAGCTGACGATAGAGGCTGCCGACGTGGAGATTATCAGCGAGGACATACCTGGTTGGCTCGTGGCCAACGAGGCCAACCTGACCGTTGCATTGGAGGTGGAACTGACCGACGAGTTGAAGAATGAAGGTATGGCGCGCGAACTGATTAATCGTATACAGAATATCCGTAAGGAGAGTGGTTTCGAGATTACCGACCGTGTCCGGATTTCGTTGGCTCCACAGCCCGAAGTCGAAAAGGCTGTCGCAGGCTTCTCAGACTATATCAAGACGCAGGTACTTGCAGATGTCATTCAGGTGGAACAGAATGACGGTCAGGAGGTTGACTTTGACGAGTTCAAGTTAAACATCAAAGTGGATAAGATATAGAATTAAAAAAACTAAAACTTAAAATCTCGACATTATGGCAGAGAAAACACGTTACACTGATGAAGAGCTCGAAGAGTTCCGTCAGATTATCAATGAGAAGATGGCTTTGGCCAAGCGTGACTATGAACAGATGATGCGTGTGCTGACTAACCAGGATTCCAATGACGTCGATGACACGTCACCCACCTATAAGGCCCTTGAGGAGGGAAGTGCTACGCAGACGAAGGAAGAACTTATTTCGATGGCAGCCCGCCAGCAGAAGTTTATTCAGGGACTTAAGGCCGCGCTGGTTCGTATAGAGAACAAGACCTACGGCATCGACCGTATTACGGGAGAGCTGATTCCCAAGGAACGGCTTCGTGCTGTGCCTCATGCCACATTGAGTGTTCAGTCTAAAATGAATCAATCCGGAAGGAAGTGAGTGGGGTAGGAAAGACGATTACCAAAGGAAGATTGGCGACACTGATCGTTGTCGCCATTCTTCTGATTGACCAAATGATAAAGATCTGGGTGAAGACCTCGATGTCTCTCCATGAGAGTATCCACGTGACAGACTGGTTCTATATCACCTTCATCGAAAATAGCGGGATGGCCTTTGGCATGGAACTGGGCAGCAAGATTCTCTTGTCGTTGTTCCGTATAGTTGCTATTGGTTTTTTGGGCTATTATATATGGGTTGAGGTGCGGCGACATGCCACGATGGGCTATATCGTATGCCTGTCAATGATACTTGCCGGGGCTGCAGGCAATCTGATTGACTGTATGTTCTACGGTATGGTGTTCAACGCTTCGTCGGAGTTCTACCAGTCCTATTTTGTACCCTTTGGCACGGGCTATGCCCCTTTCCTGATGGGTAAGGTCGTAGATATGTTCTACTTCCCGCTCATCGAGACGGAGTGGCCCTCATGGATGCCTTTCGTCGGTGGACAGCACTTTGTGTTCTTCAGTCCTGTGTTCAACTTTGCCGACTCTGCCATCAGTGTCGGTGTAGTATTGCTGTTACTCTTCTATCGTGAGCAGATTAGTAAAATCGGTTTTTCGAAGAAGGAACAGTCGTCAACCCCAGAAGCGGTAGCATGAGTCATGGTGTGAGACATATTATTTCCGTCGTCGTTGCTGTCATCCTGATGGTGGCGTGCGAACCGAAGGTGCCTGAGACGTATATCCAGCCCGACGATATGGAGGATATTCTCTATGATTTCTATGTCTCGAAAGGTATGGCTCAGTTGCCGGGCTTTGACAGTTACCAGCGCGATTACCGACAGGACTTATACTTGAATATGATCCTGAAGAAGTATCATATCACTCGTGCCGACTTCGACTCTTCGTTGGTTTACTATTACACCCGTGCCGACAAGTTTGTCAAAATCAACAAGAATGTGCAGGACAGACTTGCCGACGAGGCGTTGAAGTACGGTGCAACGGCAGGCGAGGTGGAGCGTTTCATGTCCGCATCGCAGAATGGCGATACGGCAAATATATGGACGGGCGACAAGTCGTTCTTCCTCATGCCTTATGCACCACGAAACATCTATCAGTTCACTCAGCGGGCGGATACGGCTTTCCGTAAGGGCGACAGTTTCATGTTGGCCTTCAATTCCACATTCCTCTTCCAGGGTGGTTCAAAGGATGCGGTTGCCTGTTTGGCCGTGAGGTACGAGAACGACAGTATTGCCAGCCACGTGAGTCATTTCTCCATATCGGGCAGTACTACGTTACGTTTGTCGCCCTGTGACCTGAAGGCAAAGGAAATCAAGGGCTTTGTATATCTGGGGAAGGGCTATGAACAGACCAGCGGGCTGAGGTTGCTGTTTGTCAATCAGATCCGTCTGATACGTATGCGTCGGAGTGAGTCGGCTGTACAACCCAAAGCGGGGAACCTCCTCACGGTGCCCGACACAGTTCGCCATCCTGCTGATTCCGTCCGCCCGAGGCAGCGCAGGCTTGGAGAACGCCCGATGCCGCAGCTCGCTCCGGCAGGTCCTCTTCTGACACGATAATCATTAATAACCTAAAACGCGATTGAATATGAATCTGAAAATCCGTCTGGCACTGATGAACTTCCTTGAGTTCGCCGTATGGGGTGCCTATCTGACATGTATGGGAATGTATCTTGGGCGCATAGGAATGGCTTCCTATATCGGCTATTTCTTTGCCATGCAGGGGTTCGTAAGTATCTTCATGCCCGCCATCATGGGCATCGTGGCCGACAAGTGGGTGCCCGCCCAGCGCTTGCTGGGTATCTGCCACCTTGTGGCAGGACTCTTTATGTTTGCCGTAGCCTACTACGGCAGGACAGCGGTCGACGGTGCTGACTTTGGCATATTGTTCTCCTTGTATTCCGTGAGCGTGGCTTTCTTTATGCCGACACTCGCACTGACCAACTCTGTGGCCTATAATGCGCTGACAAAGGCGGGCATGGACACGGTGAGGGATTTCCCGCCAATCCGTGTGTTTGGCACCATCGGATTCATTGTCACCATGTGGTTTGTCGACATTACTGGGTTCTCGGTCACCGAGATGCAGTTTGTCACCTCCGGTGCTATCAGCATCATCCTGTTCCTCTATACGTTCACTCTCCCGCCGTGTCCTTTGGCTCCAAAGGGCGAGAAGAAGTCGCTTGTCGATGCCTTCGGACTGCGAGCCTTTGCCCTCTTCAAGCGCAGGGAGATGGCCATCTTCTTCATCTTCTCTTCGTTGCTGGGCGTGAGCTTGCAGATAACAAACGGCTTTGCCACACCCTATATCGAGAGTTTCAAGGCTATTCCTGAGTATGCCTCTACCTTTGGCGTGCAGCATGCCAATATCCTGTATTCGCTCTCGCAGATTAGCGAGACGTGCTGTATTCTGCTTATCCCGTTCTTTATGAAGCGCTATGGCATCAAGCAGGTCATGCTGATAGCCATGTTCGCGTGGGTCATGCGGTTTGGATTCCTCGGACTGGGCAATCCGGGTTCCGGCGTGTGGCTGTTTGTGTTGTCGATGCTCATCTATGGTGTGGCTTTCGACTTCTTCAACATCTCCGGCTCGCTGTTTGTCGACAAGACGACAGACCCCACGATACGCTCTTCTGCCCAGGGGTTGTTTATGCTGATGACCAATGGTATCGGTGCCTCTGTGGGGTCGCTCGCTGCTCAGGCTGTAGTCAATTTCCATACTGCTGCCGACGGTACGGTGGCTTGGAATCCCGTATGGGCCACCTTCGCAGTCTATGCCCTCATGGTGGGTGTACTGTTTGCCTTTATCTTCCATCCTGAGAAGTCGGTTACTAACACTCATTAATGTCTGCTTATGAAGGAAGCGAGATATTTCTATGTTCCCCAGGCTGATGCCGAGACTGAACTTCCTGCAGAGGAAGCGCAGCATGCCGTCAGAGTGCTGAGACTGAAGGAGGGCGACGAGATCTTTCTTATGGATGGCGACGGCAGTTTCTATCGCGCAGAGGTCACTCTTGCCGCAGCCCGCCATTGTGGCTATGCCATAAGGGAGCACCTGCCTCAGTCCCGGCAGTGGACCGGTCATGTCCATCTGGCGGTAGCACCTACCAAGATGATAGACAGGGTGGAATGGATGCTTGAGAAAGTGGTCGAGGCTGGCGTAGATAGAGTCTCGTTTCTCGACTGTCAGTTCTCCGAGCGTCGTGTCCTGAAAACAGAACGCCTGGAGAAAATTGCGGTGGCAGCCATGAAGCAGAGCCGGAAGGCCTGGAAGACGCAGCTCAGTGGCTTGCAGCAGTTCAGCCAGTTTCTACAGGAACAGCGCCAAGGGCGTAGGTTCATTGCCCATTGCTATGATGAAATACCTCGTAGCTACCTCTTCGACGAACTGCTGAAACCCGGTACCGACGATAAGGGTGAGGACATCACGGTGCTTGTGGGACCAGAGGGCGACTTCTCCATCGACGAGGTGCGTCAGGCCCTGAAGGCGGGCTATGTGTCGGTACATCTCGGCAGGAGCCGTCTGCGTACGGAGACGGCAGGACTTGCAGCGGTCATGATGACCCAGATTTCAAAAGAGTACAAACTTATAAATGATAAAAACCAAAAAGTATGACTGACGAAGCTATTAAGGCGACTATTAAGCCAGACGGAGAGTACTGGCAGCCGGAACTTGAGACCATGCCCCGTGAGCAACTGAAACAGTTGCAGGTGAAAAAGCTCAAGGACACTATCAATGTGTGTCTGCAATCCCCTTTCTACAAGAAACGTCTCGGAGAACTGGGAATTACGGCAGACTCTATCCAGACCGTCGACGACATCCGTAAGATTCCGTTTACGACGAAGGCCGACTTGCGCGACAACTATCCCTTTGGACTCGTCGGAGGCAATATGGACGATGCCATCCGCATACATTCCTCCAGCGGTACCACGGGGCATCCTACGGTCGTCGTCTATTCTGAGCACGACATCGCCTCATGGGCTAATATGATTGCCCGCAACATGTATATGGTGGGCTGTCGCAAGAGTGACGTGTTCCAGAATTCCAGCGGCTACGGTATGTTCACCGGTGGACTGGGATTCCAGTATGGTGCCGAGTGGCTTGGGGCTACCACAGTGCCTGCCGCTGCCGGCAACTCAAAGCGTCAGATTATGTTTATCAAGGACTTTGGCACTACCTGTCTTCATGCCATCCCCTCATACGCCATACGTCTGGCGGAGGTCTTCAAGGACGAAGGCGTAGACCCTGCCACCACCAAGCTTCACACGCTCTTCATCGGTGCAGAACCACATACCGAGGAACAGCGGCGCAGAATCGAGCGCATGCTGGGCGTGAAAGCCTACAATTCCTTCGGCATGACCGAGATGAACGGTCCCGGTGTGGCCTTCGAGTGTAAGTATCAGGACGGCATGCACCTCTGGGAAGACAACTATATCGTGGAGATTGTTGATCCCGACACCCTTGAACCGGTGCCCGACGGCGAAATCGGTGAGATGGTGCTCACCACCCTCGACCGTACCATGATGCCTATACTCAGATACCGTACGCGCGACCTGACCCGTATCATCTCAGAACCCTGCAAGTGCGGACGTACGCACCGCCGTATTGACCGTATTAAGGGACGTACCGACGATATGTTTATCATCAAGGGTGTCAACGTCTTCCCGATGCAGGTAGAGAAGATCCTTGTCCAGTATCCTGGTCTGGGTTCCAACTATCTCATTACGCTTGAGACTGTCGACGACAACGACACCATGACCGTCGAGGTGGAGATAGACGGCTTGGAGACCGACATCTATCCCGAGATTCAGAAGATGACCAAGGACATCCAGCGGGCTTTGAAGGATGAGATCCTGCTCACGCCAAAGGTGAAACTCGTCAAGAAGGGCTCTCTCCCGCAGAGTGAGGGAAAGGCCGTAAGAGTGCATGACCTTAGAAACAACAAGTAAGCGATGCTGCTGATGAAAAGACTGTTAACAGCATTGCTGCTGTCCGTCTCCTTGTCGGGAATGGCAGGAGAGTTGAACATCCGCGAGGTTTTCAAGCAGATGCCCGACTCTCTTTTGCCTTACCTCTCGGAGAACAATCGGCTCGACTTCATCGATTTCCTCGACTCGAATATGAAGGCCGAGGTCAAAAACATGCTTGGCGGTACAAGCGAGATGACCTCGCTGACGGACAGTTCGCTGCATATCCGATTGAGCGATGCTTCGCAGGTGGACATGTTTCTGGTTCATCCTAAACAGATGGTCGACAGTTGTACGCAACTGGTCTGTGTCATTAAAACTTATGGTGCCGATTCGCTGTCGCTTGATGCAACAGTCGATTTTTATACCCCTCAATGGGTGCATACTTCCGTACAACCGTCTCTGCCAGATGATGAAAATCTGTTGATAGAGCGCTTGAAAGTGCAAACAATCCTTAAATGGGATGATGAAATGCTTAATAAGACTAAAAAACAATAAGAAAATGCCTCCCCAATAAGACAATGTACGATTTTTATTCGTACATTTGTGGTGTGTTTTTCATGGTATTAGATTATTAAGGTTTATTGGTAATACGTTATCGTGAGACAATGCATTATCAGACTGACTGAAATTTATTTTTTTATCCAGTCAGTGAAATAGAAAAGGGTGCTTGAGAAAGTGCCCTTTTCTTCTTTATTAAAAAGTTGGGTACGAATTGCGTTTTCTTCCCCCTTTTTATGTTTATATCGCATATTTTTTGTATCTTTGCGCCGTGAAACAGAGAACACTGCCCCGGTCTGTCGCTGGTGTCATCATGACACGAGAGGAAAGTCCGGGCAGCAAAGGGCACTCCACTTCCGAAAATAGAAGCCATTGGCGACAGTGGGTGACGGCAGAAGAAAACAACCGCCCTCTTATTGGTTTAGGCTATAGACAGGGGGTAAGGGTGAGAAGGTGGTGTAAGAGACCACCAGCCAGTGGGTGATCACTGGGCTGTGCCGGCTGGAGGCTGCAAGTTCGAATAAACCGTCGTCCGAGGATTGCCCGTCCGATTTACGATGGAGGGTAGAACGCTTGAGCCGTAGGGTGACTTGCGGACTAGATAGATGACAGACGCCTCACCCGAAAGGGTGGGGGACAGAACCCGGCTTACAGGGGCAGTGTTTTTTTAGTTAAGTAAGAACGTAGTATCCATATATAATTAAGGTGGCGCATGGACGCAGTGAAGCGATTCTTCAGGCTGGTTTACCGTAAGCTGTATCTTACCATCCGTTTCTTTACGGCTAAACGGGTGATGGCAGAAGCCTCTGCGCTGACTTATTCTACGCTGTTGGCCATCGTGCCTGTCCTCGCAGTGGTCTTTGCCATAGCCCGGGGCTTTGGCTACAATAAGTACATAGAACTTTGGTTTCGCAATACGCTATCTTCACAGGAGCAGGTGGCCGATGTCATCATCGGTTTTGTCAAC
>Ga0326508_1000077_pt1 | contig 10446 bp, 5 predicted proteins | sample 1_2617_0518_FD_203651 | JGI IMG/M metagenome (GOLD analysis project Ga0326508, IMG submission 203651) | Metatranscriptome of bovine rumen microbial communities from UC Davis, California, United States - 1_2617_0518 (Metagenome... | ecosystem: Host-associated > Mammals > Digestive system > Stomach...
AGCAACTTTATAATAACCATTTAATTAACTGAAAAAAACTATGGAAAGAACTTGGCGCTGGTTCGGCAAGAAAGACAAAATCACCCTTGCCATGCTCAGGCAAATCGGAGTGGAGGGCATCGTTACCGCCCTGCACGACGTACCTCTCGGCGAGGTGTGGACACGTGAGAAAATCCACGATCTGAAAACCTATATCGAAAGCTACGGCATGCGCTGGAGCGTAGTCGAGAGTCTCCCCGTCACCGAGACCATCAAGTACGGCGGTCCGGACCGCGACCAGCACATCGAGAACTACAAGGTGAGCCTCCGCAACCTGTCGGCCGAGGGCATCCACACCATCTGCTACAACTTCATGCCCGTGCTCGACTGGGCCCGTACAGACCTGGCACACCACAATCCCAACGGTGCCACGAATCTCTATTTCAACTATGCCGAGTTCGCCTACTTCGACATCTACATCCTCAAGCGCGAGGGTGCCCGCGAGGAATGGGCTGCTTTCAAGTTCCCCGACGGCTACGGCGAGGGCCGCAACGTGCTGGCCGAGTGTGATGCCCTGGCAAAGACCATGACGCCGGAGAAGGACCACCAGCTGGTCGAGAACATCGTTATCAAGACCCAGGGATTTGTGTCCGGCAACTTCAAGGAGGGCGACAAGGAGCCCGTTGAGAAGTTCCGCAAGTTCCTCGAGCTCTACAAGGGCATCGACAAGAAACAGTTGCGTGCCAACATGAAGTATTTCCTCGAGGCCATCATGCCCGTATGCGAGGAGTGCGACATGAATATGTGCGTCCATCCCGACGATCCCCCGATTGAGATACTCGGCCTGCCCCGCATCGTGCGCACTGAGGAGGACATCCAGTGGTTCCTCGACGCTGTGCCCAACCGTCACAACGGCCTCACCTTCTGCGCCGGCTCCCTTTCGGCAGGTGCCTACAACAACGTGGTCGAGATGGCCCGCAAGTTCGCTTCGCGCACCCATTTCGTACACCTCCGTTCCTGCCACATCTTCCCCAACGGCGACTTCACTGAAGCGTCCCACCTAGGCGGCCGTGCCGACCTCATCGAGCTGTGCCGCATCTTCGAGAAGGAGAATCCCAACCTCCCCATGCGCGTCGATCACGGCATGACGTTCACCGACGAGCCCGGCGGCATCATGGACGAGTCGAGCCACGGCCACAATGCGGGCTACACCTTCTTCGGCCGCATGTTTGCCCTCGGACAGATTCAGGGCATACTTGCCACCGTCGACCGTGAACTCGGCATCGAATACAAACAGCCGGGATTCTTTGATTAAAAACGATAATTTCGAAACCCCGAAATCCCGATATCCCGAAATATCGAAATCCCGATATCACGACAATCCTTTAAAGAAAAAAAATGAAACTCAATGATATACTTTCCGGCAGTTACAATGCTGCCGAGTGGGAAGCCAAAGGCTACCAGCTTCCCAAATTCGACATCGCAGCCCTGCGCCAGAAGACCCACGACAATCCCACATGGGTACATTTCGGCGGCGGCAACATCTTCCGTGCCTTCCCGGCAGCCATCCTCAACGATGCGCTCAACACGGGCAAATACGACCGCGGTGTCATCGTGGCCGAGACCTTCGACTACGAGGTTATAGACAAGGCCTATGCGCCCTACAACAACCTCTCGCTCCTCGTCTCGCTCCAGAGCTCGGGAACCATCGAGAAGAAGGTCATCGCATCGGTCACCGAGGCGCTTAAGGCCGACCCGCAGTTCGGCGACTGGAACCGGCTGGTTGAGATTTTCCGCAACCCCTCGCTCCAGATGATTTCGTTCACCATCACCGAGAAAGGCTACACCTTCAATGAGGCCGACCTGGCCCGCGGCATGCAGCCTGTCTTTGCGATGGGCAAGGTCACAGCCCTCCTCTACGAACGCTTCCTGGCCGGACAGCTGCCCCTCACCGTACAGAGCATGGACAACTGTTCGCACAACGGCGACAAGGTCAAGTCCGGCGTGATGGGCTATGCCGAACGCTGGGTGAAGGACGGACTGGTGCCCGAGGCTTTCCTCGCCTACCTCCGCGACGGAAAGAAGATCACTTTCCCCTGGTCGATGATTGACAAAATCACTCCCCGTCCGCACGCCAAGGTCAAGGAGCTCCTGGCCGCCGACGGCTTCGAGGACAATGACTATATCGAGACAGAGCGCCACACCTTCACGGCACCCTTTGTCAATGCCGAGGAGGTCCAGTATCTCGTCATCGAGGACAACTACACCAACGGACGTCCGCCCCTCGAACTCGGCGGCACGCTCTACACGACGCGCGAGACGGTAGACAAGGTCGAGACCATGAAGGTCACCACCTGTCTGAACCCGCTCCACACGGCCATGTCGCTCTACGGCTGCATGCTGGGCTACACCCTCATCTCGGCCGAGATGGCCGACCCCGACATCCGGCCCTTCATCCAGAAACTCGGCTACATCGAGGCCATGCCTGTGGTGACCGATCCCGGAGTGCTCAACCCCTATGAGTTTATCGGCGCAGTGCTGAACAAGCGTCTGCCCAATCCCTTCATGCCGGATGCTCCCCAGCGTATCGCCATGGACACATCCCAGAAGCTTCCCATCCGTTTCGGCGAGACGCTCAAGAAGTACGTGGCCCGCGGTCTTGACATGGACAACCTCGTCCTCATCCCGCTCGTGCTTGCCGGCTACGCCCGTTATCTGAAGGGCCTCGACGACAACGGCAAGCCCTTCGAGCCGTCGCCCGACCCGCTGCTGGCCGAACTGCAGGCCATCGTTGCTCCCCTCCAGATAGGCAAGCCCGACCAGGACTGGAGCTGTCTGCGTCAGCTCTTCACGCGCAAGGACGTCTTCGCCGTTGACCTGTATGCCATCGGCCTCGGCGAGCGCATCGAGGGCATGGTCCGCGAACTCTATGCCGCTCCGGGTGCAGTGCGTGCTACCCTCCACAAATACGTCTCTGCACGTTAATCATCAACCCCACGCCCAGCAGACCTGCTCCGGGGCGTTATTCTCCGCTTGTCAATGAACAACCGTCTCATCCTGCTCGATGCCTATGCATTGATCTACCGTGCCTATTGGGGCTTTGCCTCGCGTCCCCTCATGAATGCCGAGGGTGTCAATACCTCGGCCGCTTACGGCTTTCTCAAGACCCTGCAGGAGGTGCTCGACACACAGAAACCCACCCACATCGCCGTTTGTTTCGACCCCAAGGGCGGCACATTCCGCCATCGCGAGTACCCCGAGTACAAAGCGCAACGTGACGTCCAGCCGGAGGGCATCACGGTGGCTGTGCCCTACATCAAACGCATGCTCGATGCCTACCGCATCCCCGTCATCGAAGTGGCGGGATATGAGGCAGACGATGTCATCGGCACACTCTCGCGGCTGGCCGACGAGACGGGACGCTACGAGACGTTTATGCTCACGCCCGACAAGGATTATTTCCAACTCGTCACCGAACACTCGAAGGTGCTCCGGCCCAAGACCAAGAGCGCAGGCTTCGACCTATACGGCATTGACGAAGTGAAGGAGAAATACGGCATTCAGCGCACCAACCAGGTCATCGACCTCCTCGGACTCATGGGCGACACGGCCGACAATATCCCGGGCTGTCCGGGCGTGGGCGAAAAGACGGCCGTCAAACTCATCAGCGACTGGGACAGCATAGAGGGACTCCTCGCCCACACCGGCGACCTCAAGGGTGCCATCCGTACCAAGGTGGAGGAGAATGCCGACAAGATACGGCTCTCGCGTCATCTCGTGACCATCGTTCGCGATGTGCCCGGCGTTGTCCTTGACGAGGACGCGCTGCGTGTGCGCGAGCCTGACCTTCAGGCGCTGGCCGCCCTCTTCACCGAACTGTCGTTCCGGCGTGAACGCGACAGCGTCTATGCCCTGATGCGCAAGGCGGGCAAGACCTCCTCCCCCGCGCCCGCAGCGTCTCCTGAGGAAAAGTATGTACCCGCCGCCGACGGGCAGCTCGACCTCTTTGCCGACTTCGAGGCCGCCGAGGCTGAGACAGCGGTTCCAGTATCAGCAGCGCCCGCCGTCAGCGAGAACGTAACAGCGGCCGATCCTGCCGATGTTGTATCGGCCCTGATGTTTGCTCCCCGATGGGCACTGTCGGTCGTCGCCTCCGACCCCGACCCCATGCGTGCCGTGATACGGGGCATGGCGTTCGCCGGCGACGGACAATCGTTCTGGGTGCCCGTGGAAGGCAAACCGGGAGAAAAACTGCCCGCTGCACTGGAGGCTCTGCGTCCGCTCCTCGAGTCGGAGGCCTGTGAGAAGGCGGCCCACGACTTCAAGGCGGCCTATATACTGTTGCGCCGCTACGGCATCGACATCGCGGCTCCGGCCTTTGACACCATGGTGGCCCACTATCTGCTGGCACCCTCCCAAAGCCACGACCTCTGGATTGTGGCGCAGTCCTGTCTGTCAGAGACCGCCGACCTGACGGCGGTGTCGGAGGCGGCACGTGCCTGCGTGGAGGCTCAGACCGTCTGCCGCCTCTGTCAACCTCTGGGCGAGGCGCTCGAACAAAACGGAATGAAATCGCTGTTCCGCGACATCGAGATGCCGCTCATCAAGGTGCTGGGCGACATGCAGCTGACGGGTGTGAGCATCGACCTGAATGCCTTGCACGAAAGCGAAGAGGCGCTCAACCGGGACCTCCTCGATATCCAGGAGAAACTGTTCCGGGCCGCAGGCCGCGAATTCAACCCCCTCTCGCCCCGCGATGTGGGCACGGTGCTGTTCGACGAACTCGGGTTCGAACCCAAGCCCGCCAAGAATGCCAAGGGCAACTATCCCACCAACGAGGACACGCTCAACAAGCTCCGCGACCGCGACGACATAGTGGCCAACATCCTGGCCTACCGGGGCGTGCAGAAACTCCTCTCCACCTACGTCAAAGCCCTGCCTTCGATGATCAACCCCGCCACGGGACGCATCCACGCCCGCTTCAACCAGACAGTCACCGAGACGGGCCGTCTGTCGTCGTCCGACCCCAACCTCCAGAACATCCCGGTGCGCGATGCGCTGGGTCGCGAACTCCGCAAGGCGTTCCGTCCCGACGAGGGCGAAGTCTGGTTCAGCGCCGACTACTCCCAGATTGAATTGCGTCTCATGGCCCATCTCTCGCAGGATCCCCACATGGTGGAGGCATTCCGGCAGGGACAGGACATCCATGCGGCCACGGCTGCCAAGATTTACAAGATAGGGCTCGACGAGGTCACCAAGGAACAGCGCCGGCGTGCCAAGACCGCCAACTTCGGCATCATCTACGGCATCTCGGCCTTCGGACTCAGCAACCGCCTCAATATCACGCGAAGCGATGCCAAACAGCTCATCAACGATTATTTTGAAAATTTCCCCCACGTGCAGGCCTATATGAAGGCGAGTGTGGAACGCGCCCGCGCCAACGGCTATGCCGAGACCCTCTTCGGAAGGCGCAGCTGGCTGCCCGATCTGGAGTCGGCCAACAGCAAGAACCGCGGCACCGCCGAACGCAATGCCATCAATACGCCCATCCAGGGGACTGCTGCCGATATCATCAAGATTGCCATGGTACGCATCTGGCGTCGTCTCCGTGAGGAGCACCTCCACGCCAAACTGCTCATCCAGGTGCACGACGAACTGAACTTCACAGTCCCGGTTGCCGAACTCGAACGCACCCGTGAGCTAGTGCTCCACGAAATGGCGAATGCCTATCCCCTGTCCGTTCCGCTCTTTGCCGATTCGGGCGAGGGTGTCAACTGGCTTGAGGCACACTGAAATATCAGTCGGAGGCTACACTGTCATAAATCCCATTAAGCCCGTTAAGTCCATCACTCCGCCTCATACGTCTTCCGCGTATGGGCGTTGATGTAGTCGCGGGCCGCCTCGATGATATCGTCCTTGTGGGCCACAACCATGGAAACTGAATCCATATCAACTTTATAGTCCGGGTCGATGCCGGATTCCACCGAGATGCGGTTTCTGTCATACATGGGGCAGGCCGAGAAGCGGAGAGTCCAACCGTTGGGAAGGACGGTCGAGAAGGGCATGCCCGAGCCCCCGCCAGTGCGGTCGCCAATGGTCTTAATCATCCTGCCGCCGACACCGTCGGAAGCCTTCATGGCCATCACAAAGATGTTGGTGGCCGAGTAGGCAGACCGGTTGGTGAGAACGACAACGGGCTGGGTGGCCGCATCCCAATAAATGCGTCCGTCCTGACGGGCATCGAGTCTGAGGGGTTTGAGGTCGGAGAAATCATCATGGCCCGGACCCGTCTTGTGGCGCATATAGCCGTAGATGATTTCCTCCTGTCCGAAGCGTGAGGCGATGAGAGGTACGTTGGTAAGCGAGCCGCCACCGTTATCACGCACGTCGATAATGAGTCCCTTGGCCATGTTGAGGGCCGCAAGCATATAGTCGATGTTGGTCTCGCCGGGCGATGCCGTGAAATTCTCGTAGCGGATATAGCCCACGGTGTCACCCATCAGACCGTATCTGAAGCCTGCGGCTGTCCAATAGTTGGTGCCCAGGTAATGGCGTTCGAGCAGGTTGTTGTCGAAGTTCTGGGGATAGTCCTCATACCACGCCCAGTAGCGGGCCGTATTGAATGGGGCATAGATATTGACGTGGCCGTCCTTGAGGAGGTCGAGCATGGAGTCGAGGAGGCGCAGTTCCTGGGTGACGGTGGTGACGGAATCGCGGAAATAGGGGCGATAGACCTGATAGACGCGATCCCAGTCGACGCCTTTTTCGGCAAAGAAACAGTAATGTTCGTCGAGCGCACGCCAGCAGGCTTCGAAGTTACCCAGATAAGTGTCGTCATCCTCCAGGCTGTCGTCGTCGAGACAGGAGGGGAAGGCGAGAAGGGAAGTCAGCAGCAACAGGAGCGTATAGCGTTTCATGTCAGTAAGCCATTTGATAGTTGTCGATACCGTATTCGGCAGAAGCCTGACGACGGGTGAAGGGCAGGGTGGAGAAGACGATGCCTACCACAAACTGGAGCGATGAATAGCGCTGGGTGATATTGTGGATTTTCATCGTTTCGATGTGCCAGTCCATACCCAGACGTATGGGGTATTTGGTGAACTGGAGGTCGGTGGTGAGGCGTACGTCGAGGTCCTGCTGGTTGTGCAGGGAGGTGAAGTTCAGGTAGTCGCCGCCTTGCCGGAGGTAGAATGTCTCGTAGTAGGACGCTCCGTATTCGGGCATGAGCGCCCATCCCGCGAGGGGAGCCTGGAGCTGTAGCCGCACGTTGTGACGGCGTTTCCAGCCATAATAGAAAACAGCCTGGGCTGCCACACCGATGTTATGACAGAGACGCACACTGACGGGATTGTTGGCATTGACGAGCTTGAGGTTGTAGTCGTAGCCTGCGTCGATACCGGCCCATACGCCGGCGCGGAACCTCCAGTCTCCGGCCTCGGGACGGCGTCCCGTCGGACGGAATTCCCAGAGCATTGTGTAGTCGTAGTGGAGACGGCCGGCCCACGAGGTGGAATGGTCGCCCTTGTCGTCGCCCGACATAAAGTCGAGTACTGCATGCTGGACGTTGGAGAGCATCGGATGGCGCAACTGCCGCGAACGCTCGTACTGCAGTCCGACGGATGTGCCGTCGTAGCGCAGCGGAGCCAGGTAGGTGTCGCGCATGCGACCCCAACCCGTCTGGAGCGTGAAAACGTGGGTAGCGGGACGCAGCAGGACACTGTCCTGTGCTTCCGCTATCACAGGCATCAGGAATGCCGTGAGGAGTATGGACAACAGTTTCTTCATCATTCCTTGTCGGGTTCCAGGACGAGATCTCCGGGATCATCGGTGTCGGTGTCCTCAACTGGGGGAGCCTCAATCTCCTCCACCTCGGTCTCGGGCACATGGGTGGGTTCGAGCTCGGTGATGCGGACAATGCTGGCGGTCGAAATGCGTTTGCCCAGCGTGTTGACCTTGCGCACGGGCACAAAGTCCTCGGCCTCGATGACGAGGGGGGGCCTGTCGGCATCGCCCTCGCCGAAGGTGAACTGGAAGCGCGGATAGGGAGTCTCGGAGAGGAGGTCCATCGTGAATCGTTTGCCCTCGCCCAGCATGTTCTGTTTGCGGGCAGAGGCTTCAAGCAAGCAGCGTTTGAGGTTGTGGCAGTTCTCGGTCTCCCAGTCGCGCATCACCATGGTCCAGACCTTCTCGGGGTCGTATTTCTCGACCTTGAGAACGTTGGGCTCGTAGTGGTTGCTCTCGTCGAACGAGGTGATATAGTAGTCATAGTTGTCGAGGATGACGAGCACCTTGTCGTTGCCCAGGAACTCGCCGAGATATTCGCCCTGCTTGTCATAGTTGAGACGCTGCACGTCGCCGTCCCACCAGACGGGACGTCCGCCGAGGGTGGATCCGCCCTGGGCCTTGACGCTGATGCGCTGGAGGTCGGCTTTTGTGAGCAGCAGGCCGCGTACGCCCCTGCCCCGGATGGGCAGTTCGGCAAAGTCGCGGTCGAAGACCTTGGTGGTAGGTATGCGGTTGCGCGACTTGATGGTGATGCGGATGACCTCGGCCTCGCCGTTGGGATTGACGCTCATATATTCGATGCGGCTGCCGTCCTTGCCCTGGGTCATGTCGTAGAGTTTGTCGCGCTGGAGCGACACGATGGGGAAACGCTTGATATAATAGGGAGCGCCCTTCTTGCCGTCACGATAGACGACGTTGTAGATGGTGCGGTTGTCCTGTTTGCGCCACACTGAGATGTGGATGATATCGGAGTCGGTACCCACGAAAGTCTTGCCCTCGACCTTGAAAATCTTGTACTGGCCGTTCTTGAAGATGACCAGGATGTCGTCAATCTCCGAACAATTGCAGACAAACTCGTCCTTGCGGAGGTCGGTGCCAATGAATCCCTCGTCGTAATTAACATAAAGTTTGAGATTCGACTCAATGACCTTGGTGGCATCGACGTTGTCGAAGTTGCGTATCTCGGTGAGACGCTGCCGGTTCTGTCCGTATTTGTCCTTGAGATGCTGGAACCACTCGATGGTGTATTCCACCAGATGACGCAGGTTGCGGTTGACCTCGGCGATTTTCTTCTTGGTATCGGCTATCTCGCGGTCGGCCTCCTCGGACGAGAACTTGAGGATGCGCTTCATCTTGATTTCGAGCAGATGGAGCAGGTCGTCGCGGGTGATGTCGCGCACCAGACCCAGTTTATGGGTTTCGAGATAGGCGCGGAGACGGCGGTCGATGTGTTCGAGTGCGATGTCGATGTTTTTGGCTTCCTCGTACTCCTTGTCCTTGTAGATGCGCTCCTCGATAAAAATCTTCTCGAGGCTGCACACCATGAGATGTTCCTGGAGTTCGCCCTTGGTGACCTCCAATTCCTGGCGGAGCAGTTCCTTGGTATTGTCGGCTGAACGGCGCAGTATCTCCTTGACGTTGAGGAAGTGGGGCTTCTTGTCGTAGATGACGCAGCAGTTAGGAGAGATGGATATCTCGCAGTCGGTGAAGGCATAGAGGGCATCGATGGTCTTGTCGCTGGAGGCTCCGGGCATGAGGTGTACCAGAATCTCAGCCTTGGCGGCGGTGAAGTCCTCAAACTTGCGTATCTTGATTTTACCCTTGTCGATGGCTTTCTTGATGGACTCGATGAGGGAGCCCACGTTCTTGCCGTAGGGCACATCGCGGATGACGAGGGTCTTGGGATCGACCTTCTCGATGCGGGAGCGCACCTTGACCACACCGCCGCGTTCGCCGTCCTTGTAGCGGCTCACGTCGATGAGGCCGCCCGTCGGGAAGTCGGGATAGATTTCAAAGTCCTCGCCCCGCAGATAGGCCATCGAGGCATCGAGGAGTTCGTTGAAGTTGTGGGGCAGAATTTTGGACGAAAGGCCCACGGCAATACCCTCGACACCCTGTGCGAGGAGCAGGGGGAACTTGACAGGCAGGTTGATAGGCTCCTTCTTGCGGCCGTCGTAGCTGAGCTGCCAGGGTGTCACCTTGGGGTTGAATACCGTCTCGAGGGCAAAGGGCGAGAGGCGCGCCTCGATGTAACGCGGGGCGGCGGCATCATCACCCGTGAGGATGTTGCCCCAGTTGCCCTGCGTGTCGATGAGGAGATCCTTCTGTCCCATCTGCACCAGCGCATCGCCGATGGAGGCATCGCCGTGGGGATGGTACTGCATGGTCTGACCCACGATATTGGCCACCTTGTTGTAGCGGCCGTCGTCGATCATCTTCATGGCATGGAGGATACGCCGCTGCACCGGCTTCAGTCCGTCAAGGGCATGAGGGACAGCACGTTCCAGGATGACATAGCTGGCATAATCCAAAAACCAGTTCTGATACATCCCGCTCAGGTGATGAATCTTGTCATCGCCGGCAGAGTCGTCGTTGTGAGGCCGGTAGCCATTGCCTGCTACGATTTCTTCGGTATTCTCGTCGTTGATATCCATATAATTAGATCTGCATTTTACCGCCAAA
>Ga0326508_1000088_pt1 | contig 10220 bp, 2 predicted proteins | sample 1_2617_0518_FD_203651 | JGI IMG/M metagenome (GOLD analysis project Ga0326508, IMG submission 203651) | Metatranscriptome of bovine rumen microbial communities from UC Davis, California, United States - 1_2617_0518 (Metagenome... | ecosystem: Host-associated > Mammals > Digestive system > Stomach...
GACAGACAAACAGCTCCGGCGGATGAAACGTGCCGAACTGATAGAAATACTTTACTATATGAGAACTCAGATTGATGAACTAAAAGCCGAAAATGAACAGTTGAAATCCAGACTGGACATGTTGGTCGGTGAGGCTATCCGGAATCAAACAGCAGAGGATGGTGAACAGCCGGCACATGAAAGATGAAAAAAAAATACCTGACCTCCCTACAGCAGAACAGCTGCATACAGAGCTGAAACGCATTCAGTATAATCAGAATTTTGCAAAAACTTTATGGAATACAATTTCTTCTCTGATTGTGATTGCGGCGGCGGCACTGATTGTATCTATGATTTTTGTACCTGTCCTGCGAGTGACAGGCACCAGCATGGCACCTACTCTATCCAATGACGAGCTGATTTTATGTATCAAGAACAGCAATTTTCAGAACGGCGATATTGTAGCATTCTATTATAATAATAAAATACTCCTGAAACGAGTCATCGGTGTAGCAGGAGATAAAATTGATATATCTGAAGACGGTATCGTATCCCGCAACGGCGAACAGCTGCAAGAACCTTATGTCAATGAGCTGGATGCCGGTGAATGTGATATTGATTTGCCGTATCAGGTGCCGGATAACCGCATTTTTGTCATGGGCGACCACAGAGCAGTCAGCATCGACAGCAGGTCATCCGCAGTCGGATGCATTGCAGAAGAATATGTCATCGGAAAAGTATTTTTCCGGCTGTGGCCATGGGAAAAAATCGGAACGGTTTGATTTCCTCAAAAAATTTTCAGGAAAGGAGGTGCTGTACCAATGTGCCGGAATCAAGAAACGAAAAAAAATCTGCGGCAGAGAATCACAGCATTTCTGACCTGTATAAGCTTCGGGCTGAGTTTTCTTCTTCCTTATGACAGTTTTCTGACAATTGTCAAAGCACAGGATGAATATATCCAGAATGAAGAAATTATAGAAGATGACGGCGGTGGAGGTCTCACCCTCCGGCATATGGCATCTCCGCTGGCTTATACAGAAAGTCCCAATGTCAACAGCAATGGTATGTTTACCAAGCCGCAGACAACTGTAATCGGCGACGACTTTTCAGATAATCTGACAGGCATTACTATCACAAGCAACGGTGAGACCTACACGACTTCTCCGATTGTGATTGATGCCGGACAAGCCACTTCAATAGGCCTCAATCTTGCGCTGGAATATGAATATACCAAAGCACAGCTTGATGCTTCCGGACTGCTTGACGGTACGCCTTATGTGTATTACGAAATTCCGGATACTATCCGGCTGGACAACGACTTCTTCAATGACATGAGAGTATATGATACATCTGCCGAGCATGTAGCTTTCAGCGGAACTTCCATATCAGGATACTATTCTATTTATCATGACCCAGATACCGGAAAAGGCTTGATTGCTATCCGCTTCACAGATGAATATATCCGCTATCTGAAAAGCCTTAACAATGGTTTTTCCGGTAAGATTGATTTTGACGGAAAAGTAGACCGTGCAGATAATGCCGATGGTGACCAGAATTTTACAATTGCACAGGGCCGTGTAGAGCTGGATTTCAAACTGCAATTTGATGACGATACACTAAGCATTTCTAAAAGCGGTACAGTCGGAAAAACAAACAAAAATGCATCGGCAACAGATAATTCCAGATATATTGACTGGACAATCACAATCAACAATCCCAGCGGCCATATTAATATGACTGATTATACGCTGACAGATACAATGACAGGAGGAAGCGCATCTGTCGAATGGTCAAACGTCAGCAATGTGACAGTTTCTCCGGCAGAAAACGTAATAGACAATGAAAACGGCACGTTCTCATTCACTGGCAGTCCCGAAACCGTTACAATCTCCTATCGTGAGAATAATGTTGCGTACGGAACTTATAAAAATAAAGCTTCCGTTACAGATGCAGAGAGTACTGAAGTCTGTTATACAGAACCTGAAATCACAATCAATAACAGCATTAATGTGACAAAACAGGGCACTCCTGACTATCAGCTTTCCGGCGGAAAAGTCAACGACCAGATTCAATGGACAGTTACTGTTGAAAATATGGCCGGTGACAGCCTTAGAAGCACTGTTGTATCAGACTCCAAGATAAGCACCCAAAAAGGCGCAGTGGTTTATTATTACGAAGACGGCGAAAGAAAAACGCTTTCCGCTTCTGCCTACACACTGGCAGATGGAAAGATAACATTCGATAGCAGCACTAGTGCAGGAATTCCTTCCAAAGTGGAAATTGTCTACTTAGCAGATGTTACCGTTCCGAGCGGTCAGAATTCAGTTACAGATTCAAACGGTGTCACTGTTACAAGTACCAAAACCCCAGACACTCCAACATGTCCGCCGGAAGTAACTTCTTCTGTAACATATAAGCACCAGCTGAGCGTTGTCAAAAAAGGGGCAGCGTTCGACAGCGAAAGCGGAAAAATTCAGTGGAAAGTTACTATCCTGACAACTGCTACGGGAAATGACTGTGACGGCAATAAAGAATCCGTCAATGGATATACCATCACAGACCCTGCTTTTCAATATGTTGATTTCACTAGCAATGCAGTTGGATTCAATGCCTTTTATCAGGATGCATGGAACGAAAATTATCGCTGTAAAGATTCTGATAATACTTATGGCATTAATTTTATCAAGAGCACCGACGGAAAAACAATCACTGTCAACATTCCGAACAGTGATACTGATGAGTATACCGACGAAAATCCCGATTATCCTATCAATAAGCTGGAGCTGTATTACTGGGTAGATATTGACAAATGTACTTTCGAGGATTATGACTCTACTGCGGATGCAATCGCTGCCTATAACAACGGTACGGAAATCACTGCCAAGAATTCAGCAACCGGTACAAACTCAACCGGAAAAGTTTCCGGTACGGGAACAGGTCAGAAAGAGGCCAAAATCCGTATTGAAGCTTCTAAATCCTATACTTCTGATAACAGCTATGAAACAGTTATCGGTACAGGAGATGCTGCTGTCCGCACTCTCGACTGGAAAATGACACTCACAAAGGATAACGGCTTCGGCGGCGGAGAAGTTTCTGTCACGGATGTGCTGAAATCAGAACATAACGCAGACCATTATATAACAGCGGCTCAGGCCGGAGCAATTCAGCTTTACGGCAGAACCACGAAAGATGGAGAGGGCGTTCTGATTCAGAATACAACAGATACTGCTTATTATTCTGTTGCAAACACAGATGATAGTGATATTACAGCAAACACAACCAGTTTTAAAATAACATTTAATGATGCAATTAAAACTTTAGGTAATTATCACTATATTGATATCATCTATCACACAACCGCAGAAACCGGAGATGTTCCCAACGGACAGACCGATAAATTCTCAAATGAGTATACTTTCGGCGGAACAACCAAAACGACTGACGGCCTTACGTTTGACCGTCATAATCCTAACGATGTTCTGCCTGTCAAGCTCACTCTTAACAAGAACTGGAAAGATAATAAAAACGCTTTCGGAAACCGTCCGGAAACAATTCGGGTAAAAGTCTATCAGGCACTTGCAGATGAAACCGGAGAGCTTCCGGCTTCTCCCACATGGACAGCGTATCCGTCAGAGGAAAGCCCGCAGGTTTATGAACTGACAGCAGGAACAAACACCGAAACGGATACATTCACACTGGCCGAAAATTTCCCGCAGTGGAAAGTAAATACTGACGGCGGAATCACAAGATATTACTACAAAGTGGAAGAAATCTCACAAGCGGATTTCTATACAGCAACTTATCAGACAGGAAATATCTATGCTGATTCTTCTGAAAAAGCTTTTGAAATCACAAATACCTCCACTCAGCAATATGGCAAAAGAGCCGTTGACAAAGACGGAAACATCATCACACAAATCCATACTGACGATATCCCGAAAGTGACACTGAACGAAACGGAATATTATCTGCTTCGGTGGGATGTGATTCTGAATTTCGATAAATCTGATTTTACAGATACTTTGCCTACAGCAGATTCTGTTTTTATTACAGGTTCAGAAGAAGGATTATCCGAATATAAACCACAGGCATATTATAACTTTGAACAGGGTAATTACTGGGGATGGTCACAGGATATCTTAGCTGTTACAGTAAACAATGACGGTACAATTACGCTCAAGGAGTCTTGGGATACAGCATTTCTCCGTTACTATACCGCAGTTCCGACAGCTTCCGTTTCAGATGGTCAGATAATCACAAACAAATTTGTAAAACAAGGTGAAACCACAGAATATTCTGCAAGTCAGAAAATTATACAGGATGCCGCTCCGATAGATACTTCTGCACTGATTCGGAAAGAAGCAAGCAATAATGCCGGTGCTGGCCTTATCAAATACGGAATTGAATTCAACAAGAATGCACAGAAACTCTCCAATGAAAGCAAGGTAGATATCACCGACATTCTGAATCTGAATTCCAGCAGCAGCAAAGGTATGGACGCATTGGGTATCAAGCTTTATACTATCAATGTATATCCGTACGATGAGAACGGCAATATTGACAGAGACAATAAACTCCCTGCAAGTGACGGCGACAATGGTTATGGTTATCTGGTAAATTACAAGATTGAGGAAGCACTTGATGTTTCTGTAGCTAAACAGAACGATAATAAAACTTGGCTGATAAGTGGTTGGCAGACTGGAGATATCATAACAGCAGAAATACAAAATAATGTAGATAGCTATGGCTATGTTATACAAAAAAATGCGGTCGTTAAAAGTATTCCAGCAGATTCAAACGGTAATTTTGAGGATTGGCGAGCTACTACATTTAATTTCCCCGATTTTGATGAAAATGGAAAAAGTGAAACCACATTTACTGTACCAGATAATTGTAATGCACTAGCCATCATTGACTGGGGACAATATAATGGTGCATCAATCTCAGCAGCTTCTGTAAGTGGTAAAAAAATCACCCCCGCAGAACTGACAGTCAGCGTTCCCGACAGACAGCACCTGTATATCGAATACATCTATCAGATAACAGGCTATGACGAAAAAACAAGCACACAGAACGGCGATACTATCATTTTTGACAATGCCGCATCATTCACGGCTGATAATGCCGAAGGAAGCGATACAGCAAATGGTCTCCAGATGAATGTTGAGGAATCTCATGCTAGTTCTGAAGCAAAAACGTATCCCAAAATCTACAAAGTGGATGTCAGCAATTATGCTGTCAATCAGCTTGATGCAGAATTCAAAGTTGCAAAATATGTTGACGGACATTGGGTCTATGCAAGCAGTATCACAACAATAGCAAACGACAAAACAGCATACAGATTGATAAACTTCCCTGCTTCTCCTTATACAGGGTATCTGGAATCAGAAGATAGTTATCCCACATCTGCCGCAACGCTTGCATTCGCCGAAGAAGATGTTGCTTCTACAACAGATAACGAATCCGTGCATAATTTCTCTTTGAGTGAAAAAACATTGTATAAATTTGTGGAAGTCAAAGCTCCGACTGGTAATTACAGACAGCCGACTTTCAGCACCGGCGGTACATTATCACAGAATCAGGATTTCATATTCTATTATAACTATATGGGATATGACGGAACTGTTCCGCAGGAAGCACAGTCAAAAGTAATCCAGATTCAGGAGAATGAAACTATCAATATCCCGAATAATCAGACAATCGAAATTGATGCAGCTAAGACATTCAGCGGTGCAGATGTTCCGGAAACATGGTCGGCAGAATTGGAGCTTTACTGGTCAAATACAAAATCCGGTTCGGATTTGTATCGGATTACAGGAAATACGGACAGTACTTATGACCTTTCCGTTTCGGGAACGTTCAGCGCAACAGCAACGGTCAACCAGACTGTTTCAAATGCACAATGGACTTCTCTTCCCAGCGGAAGAAACGGCTCGCCGATTTATTACTTTGTCAAGGAAAAATCCTATACTATTGGCAGTGATACATTCACTTACAATGAAACAACAGGCAAGTATATGAACGGCTCAACCGAAGGTGCTTACACTCCGGTTTATACCAAGAACGGCGCAAATACCAACGGAACAATCATAGAAGTCAATAACTCTCAGGGAATTGTTGTTAAGAAACTCTGGCAGAATTCCAACGGAAAAACAATTCCAGCTCCTGATGAAGCCGGTGAAAATGCTTCCGGAAAAATGTCTGTTCCGTTTGAAGTTTATGGTATCATCGGTACAACAAGGACACTGTATTTTTCCGGAACACTGACGGCCGACAGCTATCAGCAGATTCTTCCGGCCGAACACAACGGATACAAGTTATCAGATTTTGATAATTTTGAAGTCACTGAAAAACTGACAGAGACACAAAAATCTGCATTGGGCGAAAAATGGCAGTCCAGCACAACAAGAAAAATTACCAACGGTATCGGTACGCTGGAAATTATTAATACAAAACAAGTTTCTTCCAGCACAAGTGCAAGTGTTCAGAAAATCTGGAGCGACGGTGAATCCGCACACACAAGCGGTTCTGTAACAGCTTATTTGATACAGTCCAAAAGCGAAATGACCGCAGCACAGCTCAAACAGGTCGAAAGCAATTCTCTGACAGCAGAATATTACAAAGATTCATTCATGGAGAATGGTGATGATATTCTGCTTGTCATGAATGGGAAGACAAAAACAGTTTCCGATGTGAAAAGTGTAAGCATTACTGATACTACCGTTGCAAGCGGTACTGTTTCAAACGGCACACTGACAATCACAGGCCTGAAAACAGGTACGACAGAAATCACAATCACCAAAACAGATGATTCTACAGAAGATTATACTATCTCTGTTATCAATCCCGAAGTTACACTTTCTTCCGGAAACTGGTCGGCAGAATGGACAAATCTTCCGGCTTCCCGTACAGTCAGCGGAACAGAAACCAAATATTACTATTACGCAATTGAAAAATCTGATACGATTCCGGAAGGCTATACTTCCTCCTATCAGATAAACGGTCACCAGACTGTTATCACAAACAGCAAGCCGGCAAAAATTTCTGTTACAAAAGTCTGGAGCGGAATCAGTACAGCAGATGATATATCTGCATATCAGAAAACCGTAACCGCAGAACTGCAATATAAAATCGGAGACAGCGGTACATGGACATCCTACAGTCCATCCAGAACAGTAACCCTTACTTCCGACAGCTGGACAAATTCGTTTGAAAATCTGCTCACGGCTGATGATAACGGCAATGCCTATCATTACAGAGTTGTTGAAACAAAAGTCGGTGATTCCACAAATCTGAATGCATTTGAAATTGCATATTCTTCCGAAGATATCACATTTGAAGGTGCATCGGAAAAGGCAGTCACCATCACCAACATGCTCAGAACTGTCAGTCTCAGGCTCAAGAAAAAATGGGTTGACTATGACCCTGATGAAAATGATTCTGTTCAGGTCAGAATTTCACGCTCCACAGATAGTGCAAGTGTACCTGTAGTGACAACTATCGGAAGCGAAACAACAACATCTGTTACGACTGCCGTTACAACTACCACAACAGAAACAACATCGACGACAACTACTACCACAACAGAAACGACAACGACAACAACTACAAAAATAATTAAAATTAAAATTAAAAATACTGGAACGACAGCTCTTGGTTATTTTAATGGTGGGTTATGTGCATCTCCAGTTGTACCTCAATCTGAAAACCCTGGGAATGGTTGGGAACTTGGAAAAGATGAGGATAATAATCCTAACCACTATTGGATTCAATACAAATGGGAAGTTAATAGTTTAGCGGCAGGAGCTGAAACTATTATTGAAATTCCAGTTGTTGTTGATTTAGATGAAAGTACAATTGAAATTCAAAAATGGTGGTCAGCGGATTATCCAAACACAGATGATATTCCTATTACAACAGAAATTTATAATGATGAAAATCAAAGCCCTGCTGTAGAATCATCAAATACGTTCACTTTTAGTTATCAGGGAGATTCAAAGACTTATAGTGATTATACTCCAAGTCAAGTAACTGGTTTGATAGTGCATGTTGGCCATGCAGACTATAAGTATGAATATGTTACAGTAGATTTTGGTACTTTAGGAAATATAAAGGCAGGATGGTATGGAAATACTGGTTTTCAAGTTGAATATAGTAATTTGAATTCTGAAATTAGTTATTCTCCAGCTTTATCAACATATGCGCAAGACGGTAATTTAACAATTACATTCAACAGTACTATCATTCCTGCTTTATTTACTATTACAAGTTCTTCTGGAGATACCAAAGATGGTTATGTAATATTTAATAAAACTTCCCCCCACCCACGCAGGCAAATCCGCCCCGTAACAAGCATCCTCTCCCAGTCAACAGCAGAAACAGCATCTTCATTCAGTCAGAGTCAGGATACTGTCCTCTCTAAGATGATGGGCGGACGTTCCGGAGCAGTCAGCAGAATGATGAACCTCAAATCGGAAAAGACTTTCAGAACCCTCAGTGATACTATCGTTTTCTTCAATGCCAATTCTGATGCGGAAATGACTCTTGTTTTCAACAAAACGGTTACTGTTACAAGTACGGATGAATGGGGAAAGACAATCACAAATCTTCCTGCTTATGACCTGAATGGCAATCCCTATTATTACTGGGCGGAAGAAGTCAGTCCGGCTGGATTTGATGTCAGCTATCAGTTTGATGACAACGACAGCAGTACAGTTTACTGTATCAATGCTTCCCATCTCGGGGACGGCCTGATAACTATCCAGAACAAGAAACAATCTTCCGAAACGACATCGCTTCCCGAAGCCGGCGGTCGTGGGACAAAAGGCTTCACAGCGGCAGGCCTCACGCTGATGGTTCTGTCGGTTACAATCCCGTATATCATGCGCAGAAAACGTGAAATGTATAAAGACGCATGACAAAATAATCCATTCTAGTCCGGCATTCAGCCGAGTGCCGGACAAGCTAAAAATCTACTATGAAAAGGAGAATTTATTATGAAAAAGACTAGAAAATTTGCGGCTATGATTGCTGCCCTGACACTCGCTGCATGTTCTGTTGCTCCCGCTATGATGTTCGCTTCTGCGGCAGGAGTTTATGTTGATACTACTACTGGAGATACTACAAATGGATATCAGGCAGATACTGAAACACATGTTTATAAAGCTTATCCTATCTTTACAGGTACATTTGGCGAGGATGGTTTAACTGTTACCGGCTGGGCAACGGGATATGATTCTGTTGGTTTGATTGCTGATACTGACTTTAAAGCACTGAAAACAGGTACTGCTGATACTGCTACTGTAGCAAAGGATATGAGTGATATTACAACTGGTGGCGGTACAATCGGAGCAACACATGTTGCAAAGATGATTGAGGACATCGCACAAAATGATTCTGATAAGCTGGACACCCTTGCAAAAATTCTGGACAGCCATAAAGGAACAGCAGCCGGAGTGGAATTGAGCCAAAAGAAAGACGCAAAAACTACTCTTGGTGTAGGCTATTATGTAATTGAAGACACTTATACACAGAGTACTGGCGATAATGAAAAAACAGATGCAAGCTCTAAGTTTATCCTGAAAGTATCTGATAATAGTGATGAAATTGCTATCATTCCTAAAAAGTCCTATCCCTCTGTGATTAAAAAAGTACAGGAAAATGCTAAGGATGTTCTGACAGACTGGGCAGGCGGAACAGCTACTGCACTGGAAGAAAAGGTAGACACCTCTAATAAATGGAATGACGTGGCAGACTATAATATCGGCGCTGCTGTTCCGTTCAAACTTTACGGTTCTATGCCGGCAACGCTGGACGATTACGACCACTATTACTACAAGTTTACTGATACACTCGGCTCAGAATTTGACCAGCCGGAAACAGTAACAGTCAAAGTAGGTAATGAAACCCTGACATTCACAAAGCAAGCCGACAGTAAGTATTATACTATTGATACAGCACACCAGAAAGAATACAAATATACTCCTACAGGGGGTTCAACAGAAAAGACATTGAAAATCACAAATACAGACTATAACTGCCGTGTTACCTATGAAAACCACGTTCTGAAAGTATGGTTTGAAGATGTCAAGGCTTATGGTGGTGTTACTAAAGATACTGTTGTCACAGTAGAATATACTGCTGTTCTGAATAACACTGCTGTTATCGGTCTGAACGGTCAGGAAAATAAAGTTGACCTGACATATTCCAATAGCCCTAGTTTTGAGTATACACCTCATACC
>Ga0326508_1000093_pt1 | contig 9808 bp, 6 predicted proteins | sample 1_2617_0518_FD_203651 | JGI IMG/M metagenome (GOLD analysis project Ga0326508, IMG submission 203651) | Metatranscriptome of bovine rumen microbial communities from UC Davis, California, United States - 1_2617_0518 (Metagenome... | ecosystem: Host-associated > Mammals > Digestive system > Stomach...
GGCCGCATGCTTGAACGGGACTTCGATATCGGGCATCGACAGCAGTTTGGAGGAGGAAACGGCCACCAGCGGACCGAAGTCGAAGTCATCGCGTACAGACCCCAGCATATAATCAATGCAGGGCATCTCGACACAACTGCCGTCTGTCTCCTGCTGCCGGTAGTCCATATAGATGAACGGCGCATCGGTCGATTCCAAAAGATTGCGAAGACGCAAAGATTCGGCCTCGGTCATCACAATGTCGCCATCCTGTAACTGGACGAGGACGCAGTCATCCTCTTCAGCGGCATGAAAAAGTTGTTGAAGGGCTTCTATTGAAGCGAGTCCCTTATTGAATTTGATGATATTCATATGCTCTCGAATGTAGGATTTACCATCAGAATGTAATATGCATACCGACCTGGAAACCGTGTTTATGGACATCGGGATGACCGGTATAGTTGAGGCGGCGAACATATTCCACACGCAGGATTTTGAAAATGTTCTCTATGCCGAAAGCAACTTCCATATAGGGTTCGTTCTCCAGTTTATAGACTTTGTTTTCGGACGGGAAAACATAGAGGTCGGGATTACGGAGCGAGTAGCCGTCACTGGCCAGTGCCGACGGGTCGTTCCGGTCGGACAGGGAACCGTAGATTCCCCGAAACGAAACGACTTCACGCCATTTCAACCGTCGCATCAGGGGTATGTTGTTGAAAATCAGGCCGTTGAGGAAATAGACCAGATCCCACTGCACATACTGGTCGTTGACAAACTCCATCGGCTCCATCAGCGAGAAGGTGTGTTTCTGGATGGTGAAGGCAGGATTGGAGACAGGGATGCACAACATCGAAAACGGAGACTGGGTCCAGACCTTGCCCGCCTGCAGGAGGGTATTGACATAACCGAAGGCCGAGAGATACCAGCGCTGTTCATACTTGAAATCGGTACGCTGATAGTTCCAGTCGCTTCCCAACACGCCGCGTTTGGCGATGGAGTGGCTCAACGTGAACACAGGAATCTCCTGAGAGATGGAGATGCGAGATGTGCGCGACTGCATGAAACGTTCGTTATGCGAAAAACGGAGCGTCAGGGTCGCCGTTGACATGTCATAGTGGTCGACCGTCACTCCTGCTGCCGTTTTGAAGGGGGTGACCGAAGTTCCCCAGTCGCGTGTATTCTCCAGATTCAGTTTGATGGACAATCCGTTCCAGTACTCCTTGGTATAGAGCAGTCTGGCGCCCCGCTGATAGGTAATCTGGTCGTTGCCGGAGTTACGGAACGACCGCAGGAAGTTGTCCCTGTTGTCGGTCGGATCCTGTCCCAGGAGGCGCGTGTCATATCCTATACCGGCCCTGACCGAATGAATCGGGAACTCGTTGGCATGCATTTTTTTCTTCCGGAACGAATATTCCGCCTCCAGATTTCCCTTCCATTTATGATCCCCGAAACCATAGGCCACATAACCGAATCCGAAGAGATGGGGATTAAAACGGGCCGTGGTGATACCGCCTGCCCGCATACGGAATCCTTCGAATTTCGTGTAGGATGCCGTCGCATTCAACGGTCCGTAGAGAAATTCATTTTCCTCATAGTCCCGCTTTCCGAGTGAAATATAACCTTTGAACAGGGCCGTGAGAATCTGTTCGGTATAATAGAAGAACGGCGTATTGCGCATATCCCGCAGCATGTTGGCAACACTGTGGTCATCGCCCGGAACTCCCTTCTCCCCTTCGGGACGGTGTTCGCGGAAGAATTCGTTGCGGGTATTATGTGATGCATTCACTTCGGCCTGCGACTCAATCACAGGTCCCCAGTGTGTCCAGACCCGGTCGCCGGGGTCTTCGAACCGATAGTCCGAATAATAGCAGGTGCGATGGGCAAAAAGGCCCCACAGGACATCGTCGATGACTTCCATCTCCGCATCGAACGTGGTTTTCATGCTCACCTGTGTGGAATCGGCCAGCCGCCCCTGCTCAATGCGTATGGCCATCGACTTGACCCAGTTCAGGTTAATGTCCTTCGGCACATTGAGTTCGGCCCTTTTGACAAAGAACGTCGAATCGGTCGATATAAAGAGATGTCCGATAAAGCCCAGGCTCTGGGGCAGCAACGGGGCAAATCCCAGATCGATGTAACGGTTGCCGTCCTCCAGTTCCAATGTGTCCAGAATATAGAATTTATAGAAGGTGATGGCAAACGACGACAGCGGGGAGACAAACTGGTTGGAGAACAGATAGATGTTGTCGTCGTGAATATCCACCTCGGGGAAGATATCGGATTTCATGGCTTTGGCAATCATCTCGGGCATCATGTCGTCCAGACCTGCATGTTCCTCGGCCAGCAGTTCCGTCTTGTTGCTTTTCGGCGACTTACGGTAATACTGACGCTGGACCGTCTCGTCGCTTGAAATCGGCAGGACATGATCTCCGTCGAGCGAGGTCGAGTCGATATATTGGTCGATAAAGTCGAACTTCTTGCGGAACATATTGAGACGGCTGCCGGTCATATTCGTCAGCGAATAAACCATATGGTCGTAACGTTCGCACGAATAATAATCCCGCTCTTTGGGCAGTTTGTCGTTCTTATGGGCTATGACGTTACGGGCCAGCACGACCGAGGGATTGTCTTTCCGGCGATAGCGTTCGCGCTTGGGCTTAACGACCACTTCCGACAGCTCCATGTCCATGGGTGCCAGTTGAATGGTCAGATTGCGGGAACGTCTGCCGCCAGAGATTTCCTTGGTACGGTAGCCCACGCACGAAATCACCACTTTGCTTCTGGCGGCTACCGTGATGGAGAATGCGCCCTTGGTATCGGTAATGGTGCCGTTGGCGGTTCCCTTTTCCTGAATGGTGATGAATTCCAGCCGGAGACCCGTCAGGGAATCCACAACCGTACCTTCGAGTGTGATACGCGAAGGCTGCGTCTCGGCTCCGTAAGAGATTCCGGGACAAAGGATTGTGAAAACGAATAATAATATGAAATACCTGATTCGCATGTTTTATTCTGCATGATAGGCACAGAGTCCGTCAATCGGAGACTGCACGACTGTTCCCAATGAGAAACCATGTTGCATGGCTACTTCCGCCAGAATCTCTTTCAGGTGGAAGGCTACGGAACCCACAAAGGCAACCGGTTCTCCAGCCTCGGGTTCGAGACGGGCAATGTTCCTGCGATAGAAGGCATCGAGGCCGTTATAAGCGAGGTCGTGAATGTAACCCGCCTGCAGATTCTCGCCGATGAACGGGGCAAAGGATGCCAGATAACGGTTGGGGAAAGGCAGACGGTAAACATGCTCGATGGCCTGAACAGGTGTGATTTTCCCGAATTTCGCTTCAAACCGTTCCGAAATGTCGGCTGGCATCTGCTGTTTCAGATAGTCGGCCAGTAACAGCCGTCCCAGGTTGCAGCCGCTGCCTTCGTCTCCCAGAATATAGCCCAGCGACGATGCCGAACGCATCTCTCCCGTGGCACCGTCATAGCGGCAGGCAATAGCACCCGTGCCCACAATGCAGGCCAGGCCTCTCCCGCGTCCGTAGAGTGCACGTGCGGCTCCCAGAAGGTCGGAGTACACCTCCACGTCAATCTTGCTCTCAAAGAACCTGTGAAGGGCTTCCTGCATATAGGGAATGCGTTCGCCCGCACAGCCCGAGCCATAGAAATAAACCGCTTCAACATCCGTATGTTCTCCGGCATGCATCATGACGAGTTCAACGCTTTGGGCTATCACTTCGGGTGTGGCATACATGGGGTTCAAGCCCTGTGTGCGGTGCCGCAAATACTCTTTGCGTCCATCCGTGATGACCCAGTCGGTCTTGGTCGAACCGCTGTCGGCTATCAATATCTTCATGATCTTATATTTCTTTTCAATCTTCCGGAGATCACTTTCCGGACTTTACTTTCACCTTGATCTTTTTCCCCTTCGACTCGTTGCCGAAACGGTCCAGCACACTGACCACATAGGTAAACTTCCTGCTGTCGCCGAAATCAGAGTCGGTAACGGAGGTCTCAGCCGTCTGGCAAAACAGGTGCGACAGGTTGTCGGTTTTCACACTTGTGCCTTTGGGGAATTTATATACCAGGTAGGTTACCGGGTATTTGTGATCTGCAGCCTCCCAGCTGAGCCGGATGCCCCTGTCGGAGACTTCGGCTTCCAGATCCTCAACCTTGTCGGGTTGTTCGTCGGACACGGTTGTGAATGACGGAGTCAGAGCAGGGATTTGATAGACGTTTTCCCTCAGGAAGTCTGCCACATGGAACACATTGTCTTCAATCTGATAGCCATACCAGAAACATTCCCCGTCCACCTGATCTGACTCGCGGCACAGTTGCATCTTGGCCATGAAATGGGTATGCGAAGCACGCAGGTCCGGAACGGGGTTGGCGTTCTTGGCTCCGTCGAGCGACCTTTCTATCGAGATGCCGACATAAAGGCAGCAGCTTGCCGGAATGTTGTCATTCCACCATTTGACCAGCGTTGTGTAGTCTGCCTGTTTGTGTCCTATCTCCCAGTAGAGCTGGGGCAGGATATAATCAATCCACCCGGACTGGGCCCATCGCAGCACGTCGGCATACAGGTCGTCGTAACATTGCAGACCGTTGGTCGCTGAACCTCCTGCCCATGTCGCCTTGTTCCGGTAGATGCCGAACGGCGAGATACCGAACCTGACCCACGGCTTCAGTTTCTGAATGTCCTGATGAATGTATTTGATAAGAATATCCACATTCCGGCGTCGGAAGTTACCCAGGGCGTCCTTGTCGCCGATGTCGATATTCATCTGGGGCGCATAGGTCCGGAACTCTGTATTGTCGTTGAACTTTTCCCCGCCCTCGGGATAGGGGTAGAAATAGTCGTCCATGTGGATGGCATCAATATCATAGCGGCTGACAATATCTCTGACGATGGTACGGATGTAGGCCCGAGATTCGGGTTTGCCGGGGTTCAGGTACCATTTTCCGGCATACTGCACAAACCAGTCGGGATGCGCCTTATAGAGCGGATGTGCAATGCCCCTCCCCTTGGATGCCCCCATGCGATAGGGATTGATCCAGGCATGGAATTCGATATGATGCTGATGACAGAGGTCGATGAGGAAGGCCATCGGGTCCCACGCATCAGCGGGTACCTTTCCCTGCATGCCGGTCAGGAAACGCGACCAGGGTTCTATCTCGCTCCGGTAGAAAGCATCGCCTTCGGGACGCACCTGAAAGATGACAGCATTGAATCCGTCAGCCTTCAGCTGTTCTATCAGTCGGGTAAGATATTCCTGATTCTGGGCGGTGTTCCGCTTCATGTAGCGTTCCTGGAAGACCGTTTGAAGCCACACTCCACGGAATTCTCTTTTCGCGGTAATATGCGTCGCCTCATTGTCGCTTTTCCGACGATTCCACCACCAGGTCCAGGCATTTGCCTCTGTAACGGACAGGGCCAGCAGAAGCAGCGCTGTCAGGAGTTTGGGATATCTGAACATGCTTTATTGTCTTGTTTCTGATTGATTTATGCGAATTCTGAAAGTTCGAGCCAGCGCATCTCTTTCCCGTCGATTTCTTCAATGAGGGCAGTCATCCGGATGCCGGCTTTCTGCAGTGCGTCGGGAGATAATGATCCGGAACTCATCTGCGCCTCTAGTTCAGCTTTCTCCCGCTCCAGTCGGGGCAGTTCTTTTTCGAGGGACTCGAATTCCTGCCGCTCTTTGAACGACAGTTTTCTGGCCTTCTCTGTTTTGGGCTTCTGTGCAGCGGGCCGGTTGGTCTGGGCCCCGGCTGCCGGCCCGTTCTTTTCGGCTTCCCGGCTTTCAGCTTCCTTGAGTTCGCGCCACTCGCGATAGTCGGTATAATTGCCGGGATAGTCCTGTATTTCCCCGTTTCCGTGAAACACGAAAAGGTGGTCCACCACTTTGTCCATGAAATAACGGTCGTGGCTCACGACGATGACGCATCCCCCGAAATCCTGCAGATATTGCTCCAGCACATTCAGCGTGAGGATATCGAGATCGTTGGTGGGCTCGTCCAGCACCAGGAAGTTGGGCGAACGCATCAGGATTGTGCAGAGATACAGTCTGCGTTTCTCGCCGCCCGACAGTTTATATACATAACTGTACTGCTTCTCCGGGCTGAAAAGGAACTGTTGCAGGAATGCCGTTGCGGCCATTTTGGTACCATCCGAGAGAATCACGTAGTCGGCAATGTCTCTTACGATGTCGATGACCTTCTTGGATTCGTCGAACTGCAGTCCGTCCTGGCTGTAGTAACCGAAGCGGACGGTTTCGCCTACGTCGATATGTCCCTTGTCGGGCTGATCGAGTCCGAGCAGGAGTTTGAGAAACGTGGATTTGCCCGTGCCGTTCGGACCTGCAATTCCCAATTTCTCATAACGGGCGAATTCGTAGTGAAAATCTTTCAGAATGACTCTGTCGCCGAAGGCCTTGTAAACGCCATGGGCATTGAAGATCTTCGAGCCGATATAACTTGACCGCATCGACAGACGCATCTGCTGCTGGTCATGTCGGGCCTTGGCCCGCTGTTCGAGTTCATAGAATGCCTCAATACGGCTACGGCTTTTGTGTCCGCGGGCCTGCGGCTGGCGTCGCATCCAGTCCAGTTCCTTTCGCAACAGGTTGTTGGCATGGTCCACGGCTGCTGCCTGAGCGTTCAGCCGTTCCTGCCGTTTCTCGAGATAATAGGCATAATTGCCCTTATAGGTGTAAAGGTTCCGGTTGTCCAGTTCGACAATACGGTTGCAGACCCTGTCCAGGAAATAACGGTCGTGGGTCACCATCAGCAGTGTCATCCTGCGGTGGTTGAGGTAATCCTCCAGCCACTCCACCATCTCGAGATCCAGGTGGTTGGTGGGTTCGTCCAAAATCAGAAACTGCGGGTCGTCCAGCAACACGTGCGCCAAAGCCAGCCGTTTCCGTTGTCCGCCGCTGAGCTGGGCCACAGGCTGGTCCATATCGGTGATTCTCAGTTTGGTGAGAATCCTGACCAGTTCGGGGCCTTTCTCCTTGCAAACATCCCCCACGGTCACACCGTCCGGGAATTTGGGATCCTGCGGAAGATAGTCCGTCTTGAGGTCGTTTTTCCATACGATACTGCCCTCGTCCTTGCCTTCTTCTCCCGCAATAATCGACAACAGGGTCGATTTCCCAGTGCCGTTTTTGGCAATGAGCCCGATCCTGTCGCCTTCGTTGATACCTAAGGATATTTTTTCGAAAAGGACCAAGTCGCCGAACGACTTGGTCAATCCTTCTATCTGTAAAAAACTTACTGCCATTAAGCCAGTTTGCGCGAGCCGTCGCCAATCACAACGTCGTAAACCTTGGGCACACGACCGTATTTCTCAGCGTATTTCTTTTTAGCATCGTCGATAAACTGTGCGTAGAGGTCTTCTTTCACGAGGTTGATTGTGCAGCCTCCAAAGCCGCCGCCCATGATTCGCGAACCGGTCACTCCGTTGGCCTTGGCGATTTCGTTGAGGAAATCGAGTTCTTCACAACTTACTTCATATTCCTTCGAAAGACCCTCGTGGGTAGCATACATCAGCCGGCCTGCCTCCTCATAGTCACCCTTGGTGAGTGCGTCCGAGAATGCGAGAACGCGGTCTGTCTCGCCGAGCACGAAATGCGCACGCTTGTAATCCTCTTCACTCACATCTTCTTTCACTGCTGCCAGATCGTCCCAGTTGGCATCGCGCAGCGTCTCGAACTTACGTCCGGGGAACTTGGCGGCCAAGGCTGCCACTACATTTTCGCAGCTCTTGCGGCGGTCGTTGTAGGCGCTGCTGGCCAGTTCGTGCTTCACGGCGCTGTCGAGCAGCACCAGCTTGTATCCCTTGGGATCGAAGGGGAAATATTCGAATTCACGGCTGCGGCAGTCCAGACGCATCACATATCCGCGTTTTCCGAACACGCTGGCGAACTGATCCATGATACCGCAGTTCACTCCCACGTAGTTGTGTTCAGTAGCCTGACCGGCAAGCACCATGTTCCACGGGGTCACCTTGTTGTCGCCGAACAGATCGTTCAGACCGAAGGCGAAACAGCTCTCCATTGCGGCCGAAGAACTCATGCCTGCTCCCTGGGGGACATCTCCGGCAAACGCAATGTTAAATCCCTTGACAGGAACTCCGAGTTTCCACATCTCCTTGCAGATTCCATAGATGTACCGTGCCCACGAAGCCTGGGGCTTCTGATCACTCAGACGGAAGTCCAAACGGTCCTTGAGGTCAATGGAATAAGCACGGATGGTATCAGGCGTTCCGTTGATTCGCATTTCTGCAATGATACCTTTATCTACGGCTCCCGGGAATACATAACCGCCATTATAATCGGTATGCTCTCCGATAAGGTTTATACGACCGGGAGATGCATAAACACTTCCAGTTTTACCGTCGAAATGTTTAATAAAGCGACTTCTAACAAATTCGATGTCCATACGCATTTAAAATTTAAAAGGTTTATATAGGGAAATTAAATGTTATAAATTTACCAGGTATTATATTGTCTGCCCGAAAACATCAAAGTCCTCGTCACTGGAATCCAGCGACAAGGACTTTGTGGAGTTACTTTTTCTCCAAGTACTCTGCTACCTTTGCAGCACGTTCCTGCTGCAATTTAGAGGGCTTGTTGAAGGGCGAGTGGAATCCGAAGATTTTTTTGCGCTTCTTTTCTGATTTTGCCATAGTTTTGAGAAATGTTAAATGTTAATATTTTTTTTAGAGAATTTGTTTCTTTAACGTACGCCGAACCGATAGACGGTGGTCTGTGTGTAGGTCTCACCCGGACGCAGCGTCGTCGATTCAAACTGCGGCTTGTTGGGCGAATCCGGATGATGCTGTGCCTCGAAACAGATGGCCGAACGCCGGGGATAGGTGCAGCCGTGCTGACCCTCAAATCCCGACAGCCAGTTGCCGGTGTAAAGCTGTATGCCGGGCTCCGTGGTGTAAACCGTCAGTGTTCTGCCCGAAACGGGTTCCTCGCAGATGGCGGCCAGCGTGAGTTCGCCTTCCTTCGATTTGTTCAGACAGAAGGAGTGGTCGTATCCGGCTCCGTTCTTGGTCTGTTCGCAATCGGCATCGATACGGTCCCCCACACGGGTTGGCTTTCTGAAATCGAAAGGTGTTCCCTCCACGGGGGCTTTCTCGCCGAAAGGAATCGAAACCCCGTCAATCGGACAATAGCGGTCGGCATTGATATACAGGATGTTATCCTCCACCGAGGATGTCACTTTCTGAATACCGGCCAGATTGAAGAAAGCATGATTCGTAAGGTTGCAGACTGTCGTTTTGCTGGTAGTAGCCTTATAGTCGATCCTGAACTCATTGTCGTCGGTCAGACAATAGGTCATCTCCACTTTCAGTTCTCCGGGGAATCCCTCCTCGCCGTCGGCCGATGTATAGCGGAGCACCAGTGTCTGGGCATCCGTCTGTTCGCCCTCCCACATTCTGGCATGAAAGCCTTTGCCTCCGTGCAGACAGTTGGGAGCCTGATTCATCGTCACCTTGTATTCCTGTCCGTCCAGCACGAAACGGGCGCCGGCGATACGGTTGCCGTAGCGACCGATGGTTGCTCCCAGGAACGGCTCCGGACCGTTCACCACGCTCCCGATGTCTTCCATCCCCAGCACGACATTCGCCCACCGGCCTTTGCGGTCGGGCATCATGATAGACGGTACAATGCCGCCATAGTTGGTGACACACATCTCAGCTCCCTGTTTGTTCGTCAGAACCCACAGGTGCGTCTGCTTGCCGTCGACGACACTTTCGAAACGTTTCGGATCCAGCCCTGAGAGCGTGAGCCCGGTTTTGTTGTCTGTCATACCTTCTAAA
>Ga0326508_1000106_pt1 | contig 9540 bp, 8 predicted proteins | sample 1_2617_0518_FD_203651 | JGI IMG/M metagenome (GOLD analysis project Ga0326508, IMG submission 203651) | Metatranscriptome of bovine rumen microbial communities from UC Davis, California, United States - 1_2617_0518 (Metagenome... | ecosystem: Host-associated > Mammals > Digestive system > Stomach...
AGAGCGACCACCTGACTGAGTTCTCTGCCAGCCTTGGTCTTTATCTCAACCTTCCGCTCAGCAAGCACTTCTCTTTGGGCACCAAATTCCTGGTAGGTCGCTCTATCATGCAGGAGATGGACATCGACGGAGTGGTTAATGGTAAGGTGAAGGACATGGATTACACCCTGACTGCTTCCAGCACAAATGGTGTGCTGCAAACCACCACCATCATTGAAGCGCCCACCACCAAGGAGGACTACGATTACACCTGGGATTATTTGACGCTCGGTGCCAACAACAGTACCACTTATGGCACAGGTATTTCGCTGACCTATCGCTACAAGTCTAACTTCTCATGGAAAGTGTTCTTTGACTACGACTATACGAAGAAAGACTTCGAGCTGAGATATGACCCCCTCAACTATATGAGGAGTGCACTCACCAACAACTCTTACATTCTGGCCCAGAATATCAAGAGCATCTATCCATATCTGGACGCTCAGGAATATCACAAGACCAAGAAGATGAATTACTACACCATTGGTATGTCATTCATGGTGAATCTCTAAAAGTTGCTGCAAAATTTGGCTCTTTGCTGATTAATTCGTACCTTTGCCGGCGATTATGGCAACAAACGAAGCAACAACAAATGCCCAATTCGAGCAGGTCGTCAAGGAATGTCGCACGCTGTTCGAGAAGAAGCTCCACGACTATGGGGCTTCTTGGCGTATCTTGCGCCCCTCTTCGCTGACCGATCAGCTGTTCATCAAGGCCAAGCGCATCCGCTCTTTGGAAATCAAGAAAGAATCGCTGGTAGGCGAAGGCATACGTCCTGAGTTCGTAGCGCTTATCAACTACGGTATCGTGGGACTGATACAGATCTACAACGGATTCTCCGACACGGTCGACATCAACAACGAGGAGGCTATGGCGCTCTATGACAAGTATGCAAAAGAAGCCCTGGAGCTGATGAAGCGCAAGAACCACGACTATGACGAGGCGTGGCGAGGCATGCGTGTCAGTTCCTATACCGACTTCATACTGACCAAGATTGAGCGCATCAAGGAGATTGAGAACCTTGGAGGCGACACGCTGGTGAGCGAGGGCATTGATTCCAACTACATGGACATCATCAACTATGCTGTCTTCGGAGCCATCAAACTCTCGGAAGAGGAGTGATAAGTGAGGAAGGTCATTGTAAATATCGCCCGTCTGGTACTGGCCATCGTCCTGATACTCTCAGGATTCGTCAAGGCCGTCGACCCGCTGGGCACACAATATAAGATAGCCGATTATCTGGAGGTGCTCCATCTGGGGCAATACGTGCCAGATATCATGACGCTGAGCGCAGCCATCATACTGTCGGCTATTGAGTTTGGCTTGGGCATCTGCCTACTCTTTGCCATCCGCCGCCGTCTGGTGTCGCGGTTGGTTTTAGTGTTAATGCTCATCATGACGCCACTCACGCTGTGGCTGGCTTTAGCCAATCCCATCAGCGACTGCGGGTGTTTTGGCGATGCGGTGGTGCTCACCAATTGGCAGACATTCTGGAAAAACGTGGTGCTGTTGTCGCTGGCCGTCATCGTTCGCCGATGGCCGTTGGAGATGATGCGATTCGTGTCGCGAACCAACCAATGGATCGTCACCAACTATTCGGCACTGTTCATCATCGTCGTCTCAAGCTGGTCGCTCTACGACCTGCCCTACTTCGACTTCCGCCCCTATCATGTTGGCGCCAACCTGCGTGAGGGCTGGCAACAGATGATGGATGGTCACGACTCGCCCTATGCCGACTTCTTCATCGAGCGTATGGAGGATGGCGAGGACATTACCGAGGAGGTGTTCAACAATCCAGGCTACACCTTCCTGCTGGTATCGCCCCATCTGGAGCTGGCCAACGATAGTCAGCTGGACCAGCTCAACGAGCTCTACGAATATGCCGACGACATGGATTACCCCTTCTATTGTCTGACAGCCAGTGGCAGGAAGGGCATTCATCGGTGGAAAGACATCACGGGGTGCGAATATCCCTTCTGTCAGACCGACGAGACCGTGTTGCGCACCATTATCCGCAGCAATCCAGGACTGCTGTTGCTGAAGAACGGCAAGGTCATCGGCAAGTGGAGCCACAACCGTCTGCCCGTCATCGAGGAACATCTGGAGTTCCAGCCTCTGGAAAAGCACGCCTTCGGGCGCCTGCCCAAGGACTCCATTCCACAGAAGATACTCATCATCCTCTTGTGGTATGTGCTCCCCCTCCTGCTCCTCACCATTGCCGACCGCCTCTGGGCTTGGTCTGGCTGGGTACAGAAAAAAGGTATAACTTATAACATACATCAATTATTTAACAACAAAAGAACAATGAGAAAGAAGATTGTAGCAGGCAACTGGAAGATGAACCTGAACCTGCAAGAAGGTGTAGCTCTGGCTAAGGAGCTGAATGAAGCCCTGAAGGCTGAGAAACCCAACTGCGATGTAGTCATCTGCACACCGTTCATCCACCTTGCCTCTGTAGCACAGGTATTGGAAGGTAGCGTTATCGGTCTTGGTGCTGAGAACTGCGCTGACAAGGAGAAGGGCGCCTTCACAGGTGAGGTAAGCGCTGAGATGGTGAAGTCAACCGGTGCCCAGTACGTTATCTTGGGTCACTCTGAGCGTCGCGAGTACTACAAGGAGACTCCTGAGATTCTGAAGGAGAAGGTGCAGCTGGCCCTGAAGAACGGCCTGAAGGTTATCTTCTGCATCGGTGAGACACTGGCCGAGCGCGAGGCTAACAAGCAGAACGAGGTAGTAAAGGCAGAGCTCGAGGGTTCAGTATTCAACCTGAGCGAGGACGATTTCAAGAAGATCATCATTGCCTACGAGCCCATCTGGGCCATCGGTACTGGTAAGACCGCTACCGCAGAGCAGGCTGAGGAGATTCACGCTTACATCCGCTCTATCGTTGCCGAGAAGTACGGTCAGGCAGTAGCCGACGAGACCAGCATCCTCTATGGTGGTTCTTGCAAGGCTTCCAACGCTCCTGAGCTGTTTGCCAAGGCCGACATCGACGGTGGTCTGATTGGTGGCGCATCACTGAAGTGCGCTGACTTCAAGGGCATTATCGACGCATGGAAATAATGAGACGCCTCATTACCATCATCATCCTGTGTATCGGCATTTTCATGAATGCCGATGCACAGACTTTTACCCAGCGCATCCAGAAACCTGTTGCTGGACAAGGCACCGTTACCATTCACCAGGACTCTGTCATCGACCGTTTGGTAAACAATGCCACGTTGGGCATCAAGTCCGCCTCGCCAGCTGCCAAGCCCGCTACGCAGAAGCCAGCTAGCCAGCCAGGTTCTGCTAGTCAGTCTAGTCAAACTGGTTCTACTAGTCTTACTAGTTCTTCTAGTCTTTCTAGTTCCGTCGACACCGTCGACACCTCCAAGAAGGTGATTCGTGGTGGTTATAAGGTGGCAGGCTATCGTGTGCAGGCCTTTGCTGGTGGCAATTCGCGTGCCGACCGTATCAAAGCAGAACAGACCGGCAATAACATCAAGGCCCAGTTTGCCGATGTGCCCGTCTATGTCCATTTCTATTCACCCCGCTGGATATGCCGTGTGGGCAACTACCGCACTTACGAGGAGGCTCACCAGATGCTGGTCAGCCTGCGCAAGCTAGGCTACACACAGGCAACCATTGTGAAAGGAAAAATCACCGTATCCTATTGATTTTCCAGACACTATCCTAGCATCATAAAAACAAAGAACACCGTGTACCCAGAAAACGAAATATTCCGCGAAGGTCTTGACGAGTTAGCCGCTCACTATAAAGACATCCTGCAGTTGCTTGGCGAAGACCCCTCCCGCGAAGGGTTGGAGAAGACGCCCCTGCGCGTGGCTAAGGCCATGCAGGTGCTCACCCGAGGCTATGGCATGGACGCTCATAAGGTATTGACCGATGCGCTTTTCAAGGAAGACTACAGTCAGATGGTCATCGTCAAGGACATCGACTTCTTCTCGCTCTGCGAACACCACATGCTGCCCTTCTATGGTAAGGTACACGTGGCCTACATCCCCAACGGCTACATCACCGGACTCTCCAAGATAGCCCGTGTAGTCGACATCTACAGTCATCGCCTGCAGGTGCAGGAGCGCATGACCCTTCAAATCAAGGAAGCCATCCAGCAAACCCTGAAACCCCTGGGTGTCATGGTTGTTGTCGAAGCCCGTCACATGTGCATGCAGATGCGTGGCGTGGAAAAACAGAACAGCATCACCACCACCAGCGACTTCAGCGGAGCCTTCAACCAAGCCAAGACCCGTCAAGAGTTTATGAACCTTATTCATAGCAATAAAATCTAAAAACCTATCATTATGGATCAGTTCAACAAAAACGTTTACAAGAAGCAAGGACTCTTCGATGAGTTTTCAAGCAGTTGTCTGGGCAAGCTCGTCATCATGGGCATCATCATTATCGGCCTCTGCGTCTTGGCCATCATCTCCGTACCCACCGAGGAACAGATGTTCAACGAAGCCGAAGACAACATCCGCGAGTGCATACAAGATAATAATGAGAAGAAGGGCGATATTGTCGACGAGATTGTGTGGAACATCGGGCGCAGCTTTTCTGTAGCCGACTCCACCCTCGACAATAAGGAAACGCTGGAAGCCTTCGCCAAATACAATACCATCGACGTGTTCCGCCACAGCCTTTACAGCACGGCCCGCATCAGCAACAGCACCCATCCCGAGGGTGTCCGTGTAGCCTTCGGCATCTTTGGCTTCGTCATCTCAACCGTTCACTACAACGACCTCGTGTTAGACTTCGGTCCCGTTCGTGGCAATTACGACGACCGTCTCATCAAGACAACCATCGTGCCCGACGATTACATGGGCGACACCACCAACATTAACACCTATCACTACGAGAATAATCCAGATAATTAAAATATATGTTTCTTGCATGGTGCGGAACCACTCGAGACAATGTCCCCAGAGGCTCCGCACTATGCTAAAAGTCAATTGGACAAACTTGGGAGAAACAGAAAAGGAGTTGGAACACTTGGTTTCAACTCCTTAGCTTCTGTCGGGATTACTGCCCTACTTCGCGCAAAATCCATTTAATTCTATTAAATTCGAGAATTTTCTATGTGGTTTAATATCAGCGCATTACAAGACGTGTTATAGTTCGAACCAAGAAGACGCAATCATACTAATTACAAATTATCACGCCAAAAACACGCCAAAAATTTGGTAGTATCCATTGTTTTCCCTACTTTTGCAAAAGGAATTAAAAAAACAAGTAGGATATGGCACAAATAGAACAAAGATTATCAACAAAAGTCCAAAAGGATACAGGAATGTGCGAGGTGCTCATTCGTTTCTTTCAAGGCTCCAAGTTCAATCTTAGAGCAAAGAGTGGTGTTTTTGTTTCACCTGAATATTTCGAGTATTACATTGATAGAGCAAAGACAGAAAGTCTTGGGGTAAAAGTTCCAGGCAATTTGCTTACGGCCACAGAAGAAAAGGCGAAAAAGAGCCATTATGTACTCCGACAAAGTGGCATCATCGTTATTAAGCAACGTATAGAGACACACGAAGTTAAATACCATCGGGAGCAATCAGGCCGTCTTGACAGTCTTAGAAAAGCTATCATAGAGGCTTATGACAACAACAAAGACACCAATCTTACAAGTGACTGGCTGCAGTTGGTTGTCGAACGTTTTATGCATCCAGAAAAATATATCGTCAAAGCAGAGAACAAGAAGACATTCTACGAATTGACAGAAGAATACATTGAGAAGCGCCATCTGGCATACACCCACGCTAAGGTTTTCCGAGTCTTGATGAGAGAAGTCGCAAGATACGAAGGTTTTATTCGTGCTACAGACTATAATCGTAGCAATTTCACTTTCGACATTGACACCGTTACAAAAAGCGATATAGAAGATTTCATCGACTATCTCCGCCATGAATACACACTATCCATGGAGCACAAGGATTTATTCAAGAAACTGCTTTCAGAATATCCTGCAAGTGTCACAAAAGGCAACTGCAAATTAGAAGACAGGGGTGAAAACACTGTTATTAAAGGAGCAAAACGACTGAAATCATTGTTCCGTTGGTTCTATGAAGAGGAATATACAAAGAATCGTCCTTTCGATGGTATCAACCTCGGAACAGAAAAGGTTGGTACTCCATATTATATTACTATAGAGGAAAGAAACAAGATAGCAGAGACGGACTTTGTCGCTGCATACGAGAATATGTCAGAGGAAGAAAGAAAAGGTATCGACAAGACCAACCTTGCAGGCTATGGCATACAAAGGGACATTTTTATCTTCCAGTGTTTTGTTGGTTGCCGCGTTGGTGACCTCTTGACGTTAGGGCCAGGGAATATCATAGATGGTATTCTGGTGTATACACCACACAAGACAAAGGACAATGGCGAACAATCCATGCAAGCGCGTGTCCCCCTGCATCCCAAGGCTCTTGAATTGGTAAAGAAATACGAAGGAGTCTGCACAAACGGACTACTCTTCCCTTTCATCACTGCCCAGAAATACAATATTGCCATCAAAAAGATTTTCAAATTGGCAGGTATCACACGCAATGTTATTATCCGTAACGCTAAGACTGGAGAAAACGAATTGGTCCCTATTGACACTGTTGCATCAAGTCACTTGGCCCGTCGTACTTTTATCGGAAATGCTTACTTCAAAGTGAGCGATCCTAACCTGATTGGAAAGATGAGCGGCCATGTGGATGGTTCAAGAGCTTTCAAGCGTTATCGAAACATAGAAGACGAAACTCTTAAGAGCGTCATTGACTTGATAGGATAACTTATGCCAATGGTTAACTATATATAATAAGGTATAGTAATTTGAAGTATTTGTTGTAACTTTGCACGCAAATGATGACAATAGAAGAAATAAGGACAGGGAAAGAAGGTCAGACGTTTGACCTGAAGAGCATACAAATCGATCCGAAAGCACTGGCGATTCCTATCGTAGCGATGGCCAATGCAGACGGTGGTATGCTGGCAATAGGAATATCTGACAAGACCAGAAGGATTGAGGGCGTCAATCAATACACGGAGAAACTGAACGAACTGTTGCGTGTGCCATTTGATTTCTGCAATCCTACTATTCCTGTAACTTGTCGCTATATGGAATGCACTAACGATGAAGGCAATCCTGATCGTATTCTGCTGATGGATATTCCTGCCAGCCAGTTCCTTCACACAAATCAGGCTGATGAAGCCTATATCCGTGTGGGTGACAAGAGCCGCAAACTGACATTCGAAGAGCGGATGCAACTGATGTACGACAAAGGCGAACGCTCCTACGAAGATACGGCTGTATATGGCGCAACCATTGACGATATCAATATGGATGCCGTTGCTGAATATGCCAAATTGGTAGGTTACAGTAGGTCACCACTTGAATACTTACGAGAGAATAACGGTTTTGTCAAGACTAACAAGAAAGGTGAAGAGGATGTCAGTGTAGCCTGCATTCTGCTTTTCGGAAAGAACCCTCAGAACTTTTTCCCTCGCAGCCGTACCCGTTTCATCCGCTATGAAGGTGTTGACGAGAAAGTTGGCGCAGAGATGAATGTCATCAAGGACGTCATCTTTGAGGGAACCATCTTGAACCAGGTCAAGAAGACGATTGAGTTTATCGAGACTCAGGTTCGCGAGCATACATTTCTGGGACAACATGCTCAATTTGTGACAAAACGTGACTACCCAGAGTTCGTCATTCAAGAGATGACGGTCAACGCTTGCTGCCACAGAGCCTACAACATTAAGGGTACAGAGATTCAAATCAAAATGTTCGATGACCGATTGGTATTTGAATCCCCTGGCAAACTCCCAGGACAGGTAAAACCAAACAACATCAGACATACCCACTTCTCTCGTAATCCTAAGATTGCCGCATTCCTGAAAGCATATCACTTCGTTAAGGAGTTTGGCGAGGGTTTTGATCGTATCTGCCGTGAACAGGAGGCCAATGGTGCAAATGCCCCATCCTTCAGAACAGACGAGTTCATCTTGAAAATTACCGTGCCAAAGGTCACAGAAAACGTGAATGTAAATGTTGCCAAGGTGAATGGAAATGGGCAAAAGGTGGATGAAAAGGTGAATGAAAAGGTGAATGGAAACGATGTAAAGGTAAATGCAAATCGTCATGGGTTGATAGAAAAGTTGATAGAAAAAGCTATCAGCAATCATGATAAGTTGACAGAAAACCGCATTACCATACTTGAACTAATGATAGACAATCCATATATATCTGTAGTAGAACTTGCAAAAGCTGTTGGAATTAGCGTTAATTCCATTATGCGTAATATAGATTATATGCGCGGCAAATACCTTCGTCGAGTTGGTCCGGATAAAGGCGGTTTTTGGGAGATTATTGAATAGACAAGAAAAAGATTGTAGATGGATAACAAATATACATTTAAAGATTTTCTGGCAGACCTGAAGCAATGGCAGTCAGAGAATTTAGTGGAGTATTATAGATTCCTTGGTCTTTTAGGCCAAGAAGAGTTGCGTATCATGAACGTATTCTTTGCGCTAGTCAAGCAGATGTCGTTCAGAGTCCCCCGTTTGGTTGTAGAAGATGACGTTAGAATTCCACATGAGATGGCAGACATCATCAAACGTTCCCACACCATAGAAAGAATGATCAATGCTATGGGTTACACAGACCCAGAGCCTTTCTTGATGGCTCTGTTCTATTGGATCTACTTTGACCATAGTTATGAATGGATCTATTCAAAGATTAAGAACCCAATTCCTGGCTATAAACTTGGCATTCTCAAACTTCCATTGAATTATATCGCCAACAAATATGTTGTGAAAAAGAGCTTGGAGGCTGGCGTACGCACAAAAGAAGATTGGAATAGGTTTTGGAATCTCAAAACAGAAATGAAGACACTTCCCTACAATGAAGTGTTCGAACTTCTACCCAATGAGGTATTGCTGTTAGAGGACGGGAAAACAGATGATATTGAGAAGCTACCAGAACCTATCACTTTGCCCACAAAGGTATATAAGCCGCTGTCTGAGATTATCAATGTGCCCAACAGGGAAAGCAAGGAAAAACTCTTGAATAACATCCATGAACTGCTGAAGAAAAAGTCAACAGGCAATGATCTTGTCCTACTACTCATCGTATTAAAGGATATCATTATTGCGCCAGCTACCACTCCCGTCATAAGTAATAGACTGCAAATGACAGAGTATAGAGAAGCGCTGGTCATGGAGTTCCCGGATTTGGCTTTTGTAAAGGCAAGAAATATCCAGTATTATTTCCATACGCTATATCACAGAGATGCTAAAGGCAAACTGGTTATTGAGAACTCCTGGTTTACTCAGGAACTAAAGTTTTTAAGGGACGAGTTGCTTAAATAGCATTGCGTTCTTTGCGTTATTTGCGCTTCTGACTGACAGCGCAAACATCTGCATTTAATTCACTTAGACGGTATTTAGAAAATTCGTACTTTTGCCCCCGATTTGAAATGAATCGAATCGGGGACAAGTCGTTTTTATGCGATCATTCCC
>Ga0326508_1000107_pt1 | contig 9531 bp, 4 predicted proteins | sample 1_2617_0518_FD_203651 | JGI IMG/M metagenome (GOLD analysis project Ga0326508, IMG submission 203651) | Metatranscriptome of bovine rumen microbial communities from UC Davis, California, United States - 1_2617_0518 (Metagenome... | ecosystem: Host-associated > Mammals > Digestive system > Stomach...
CACCGACCACTATAAGGGAGGCCAAACAGATATCATCCATGAAAACATGACATACTACTGCCGCTTCCTGACCAGCGAGGCACGCAAGCGCGGCTTCTCAACCTTCGTATGGGACAACAACTCCTTTGGCAACGGAAGCGAGAAATTCGGCATCTTCGACCGCAAGGACGGCATGAAAGTGAAAGCCGACTGGATATTACAAGGTATTATGGAAAAGTAAAATAGTATAGTGATAGATATGAGAAAAGTTTTTTCTACACTGGCATTGATTGCCACAACCGCGCTGGCTCTCATGGCTTGCTCCACAGAAAGCGCAACAAACGAAGTAAACAATTTCCAAATCCATCGTGGCACAAACATGAGCCACTGGCTGTCGCAGAGCGAGGAGCGCGGCGAAGCAAGGAAGAATCACATCCAGGAAGACGATTTCGTACGCCTCAACCAACTGGGCTTTGACTTCATCCGACTGCCTATCGACGAGGTACAGTTCTGGGACGAGAACGGCAAGAAGTTGCCCGAGGCATGGGACTTGCTCCGTTTTGCCGTTGACCAGAGCATCAAGAACAATCTGCGCGTTATCGTAGATTTGCATATCATACGCTCACATTACTTCAATGCCGTTGTGGAAGGCAATGGAGAGGCCAACACCCTGTTCTCATCAGAGAAAGCCCAGCAAGACCTCATCAACATGTGGTACCAACTGTCAGACGTGCTGAAGGGATACAGCAATGACTCCGTGGCATACGAGTTCATGAATGAGCCTGTAGCCGACGAGCATGAACAGTGGAACCAGCTGATAGCCAAGGTTCACAAGGCCCTGCGCGAGCGTGAGCCACAGCGCACACTGGTGATAGGCAGCAACATGTGGCAGGGCTATGAGACGATGAAGTATCTGAAGGTGCCAGAGGGCGACAAGAACATCATCCTCTCATTCCACTACTACAACCCAATGCTGCTCACACACTATGGCGCACCCTGGACTCCTATCGGTCAGTATAAAGGTAAGGTGAACTATCCGGGCGTACTGGTTTCCAAGGAAGACTATGAGGCCGCCTCCGACACCGTGAAGCACCTGCTGGACGAGGGCAAATATACCACACAGGTATGGGATATCAACAAGATACGCGAGGACTTCAAGGACGCTATCGCAGCAGCCAAGAAGTATGACCTGCAGCTGTTCTGCGGCGAGTGGGGCGTATATGAGCCTGTTGACCGCGAGCTGGCATACAAGTGGACGAAGGACATGCTGACGGTGTTCAAGGAGAACAACATTGCGTGGACCTCATGGTGCTATGATGCCGACTTCGGTTTCTGGGACCAGCAGAAAGATGTTTTCAAGGACTAGGGACTTGTAGAACTTCTGACAGGAAAGAGTGAAAAGTGAAAAGTGAAGAGTGAAGAGTAAATTCGCAACAGAACAAACAAAGAGATGAAAACATTTGGCTATTTCGACGACAAGAACCGCGAGTATGTCATCAATGACCCCGCCACACCGTTCCCTTGGATAAACTATCTGGGCAATGAGGATTTCTTTAGCCTGATATCCAATACGGCAGGTGGATATAGTTTCTATAAGGATGCTAAGTTCCGTCGCATCACGCGCTATCGCTATAATGGTGTGCCTATGGACAATGGCGGTCGCTATTTCTATATCAACGATGGGGGCACCGTCTGGAATCCCGGATGGAAGCCCTGCCGCACACCTCTTGATAGCTATGAGTGCCGCCACGGCATGAACTACACACGCATTACGGGCAGCAAGAACGGCATAGAGGCAAGCGTACTCTTCTTCGTTCCGCTGAAGACCTGGGCAGAGGTGCAGAAGCTGACACTCAGGAATACCACTGGCGAGAAGAAGTGTGTCAAGCTGTTCTCGCTTACGGAGTGGTGCCTGTGGAACGCTGCCACTGACATGGAGAACTTCCAGCGCAACTGGTCAACGGGCGAGGTGGAGATAGAGGGCGCTACTATCTATCATAAGACAGAATACAAGGAACGCCGCAACCACTATGCCTATTATACCGTGACCAATGCGGAGATTCAGGGCTATGACACTGATCGCGAGTCGTTCATCGGTCTGTATAATGAGTTTGCTGACCCTCAGTGTGTCGTTGAGGGACGCTCAAGTCAGTCCGTGGCTCATGGATGGAGTCCCATCGCATCACATTATATAGAGGTGGAACTGCAGCCGGGCGAGTCCAAGGATTATATCTTCCTCTTAGGATATGTGGAGAACGCAGAGGACGAGAAGTTCTCTTCTGAAGATATTATGCGCAAGAAGGCGGGGGAGATTATCTCCTCACAGGATAGCGATGTGACTCTTGTCAACAAGAAAAAAGCCCACGAGGTGATTGCACGCTTCTCTACAGTAGAGGCAGTGGATGCCGCCTTTAATGAGCTGCGACAGATGTGGGACGAGTTGTTAGACAAGTTTACGGTAAGCAGCAGCGATGAGCGGCTGAACCGCATGGTGAACATCTGGAACCAATACCAGTGCATGATTACCTTCAATTTCTCACGCTCGGCCAGCTTCTTCGAGAGTGGCGTAGGTCGCGGCATGGGTTTCCGTGACTCTAACCAGGACTTGGTCGGCTTCGTACATCAGGTTCCAAGCCGTGCCCGTCAGCGCATCATCGACATTGCATCAACACAATTCCCCGATGGTGGCTGCTACCACCAGTATCAGCCTCTGACCAAACGCGGAAACAATGACATCGGCGGCGGATTCAATGATGACCCCTGCTGGCTCATCTTCGGCACCGTGGCATATATTAAGGAGACGGGTGACTATTCTATTCTCAATGAGATGGTACCCTTTGACAACGAGCCCGGCACTGAGGTGACGCTGATGGAGCACCTGCGCATCTCGTTCAATCATGTCGTGGAGAACCTCGGACCTCACGGACTGCCACTCATCGGTCGCGCTGACTGGAACGACTGTCTCAACCTGAATTGCTTTTCAAAAGACCCAAACGAGTCATTCCAAACTACCGAGAACAACAGTGAGGGCAGCAAGGCTGAGTCTCTGATGATTGCCGGCCTGTTTATCTTCACCGGCAAACAGTACGTGGAACTTTGCCGCCACTGTGCCGAGCATCTAAGCGAGTTGAGCCACCAGCAGTCAAGCCACAGTGCCCGACGGTTCTCCGTCGGGTATAACGAAGAAGCCCGCCGCGCCCAGCAGTGCATCGACAAGATGGTCGAGGCCGTGAAGCAGTACGGCTGGGACGGCGAGTGGTATCTGCGTGCATACGACTACTATGGCAACAAAATCGGCTCAAGCGAGAATGAGGAAGGAAAGATCTTCATTGAGTCACAGGGCTTCTGCACTATGGCAGGCATAGGCCTCGAGGATGGCATGGTTGATAAGTCACTGGACTCATGCAAGCGTCTGCTGGACTGCGAGCACGGCATGGTGCTCAACTATCCCGCCTTCACCCGCTACCACATTGAGATGGGCGAGATTTCCTCCTATCCTGCCGGTTATAAGGAGAATGGAGGCATCTTCTGCCACAACAATCCTTGGGTTATTATCGGCGAGACCGTAGCACGTCGCGGCAATGATGCCTGGCAGCACTACACGAAGATTGCCCCTGCATGGATAGAGGACCAAGCGCTGCACAAGGTGGAGCCTTATGTTTACTGTCAGATGGTGGCAGGAAAGGAAGCCGCCAAGCCCGGAGAGGGCAAGAACTCTTGGCTGACCGGAACGGCAGCATGGAACTGGCTCACCATTACACAATATATCTTAGGAATCAGGCCTACCTTCGACGGACTGGAGATAGACCCCTGCATTCCCTCTACGCTCAATGAGTATTCCGTTCATCGTCAGCTGCGTGATGCAGCCTTTGACATCACCGTAAAGAACCCCAACGGCAAGGAGAGCGGCATCACCCGCATAGTGCTCGATGGTTTCCCCATCGAGAGCAACATAATCAAGGCCACACCAGGCCATCACACCGTCATCGTAGAAATGTAAGGAACTATGGCAAAAGTACGACTGATTGAAAAGATTGGCTATGCGCTGGGCGATGCTGCTGCGGGTGGCATCACATGGAAGGTTATGTCTATTGCCTTCCCTTTGTTCTTCACTAATGTCTTCGGCCTTACCATTGCCGACACGGCGACGCTGATGCTCATCGCACGAATGTTCGACGTAGTCACCGACCCACTGATGGGATCGCTGGCTGACCGCACCCAGAGCCGCTGGGGCACCTACCGCCCGTGGCTGCTGTTCGGTGCAGTGCCTATGGGCGTAGTCTTTGCACTGCTGCTCTACACACCGGAGTTCGGTGCTGTGGGCAAGCGCATCTGGGCTTATTCCCTATACCTGCTGATGATGGTGGTCTATACGGCTGTTAATGTGCCATATGGTGCACTGGTGGGCGTGATGACCGATGACGATGACGAGAAGAATCAGTTCTCGTCGTTCCGCATGGTCGGTGCATATGCTATGGGCTTCATCACACTGTTCAGTTTCCCTTACTTACAGAAGATGGTAGGCGGAACCGAGCAGCACCAGTATGCAGTACTGGGTGCATTCTTCGGAGTCCTTGCCACATTGGGCACACTGGCCTGCGGACTGCTGACTAAGGAACGCCTGAAGCCCGTGCGTGCCGAGAAGTTCTCACTGAAGCCGTTTGCTGATCTGTTCAGCAACAAACCCTGGGTATATCTCACGCTCATAGGCATCTTCATGAATTTCTTCAACGGTTTCCGCTATGCTGTGGCAGGCTATATGTTCGAGTATTGTCTGCATGGCGACGTTACCGTCAACGGCCTTATTATCAATTACACCGTCTTCATGACCTTCGGTGAACTGACATGCATGGCTTTCGGAGGCGTCTCACCGTGGTTCACACGCAAGGTGGGCTCCAAGCGCAAAGCATTCATGTGGGCGGCAGCCATCTGCATGGTGACCAGCGTGCTCTTCTACTTCGTGCCTATGGATGCGGCCTACATCTGGGTGATGGTAGGCATCGTTGTCCTGACAAGTGTAGGCATAGGCCTCTATTCCCCATTACTGTGGTCAATGTATGCCGATGTTGCCGACTATGCCACTGAGAAGAATGGTACATCCTCCACGGGCGTCATCTTCTCCTCGGGCACAATGTCACAGAAATTTGGCACTGCCATCAGCGCCTCGCTGGTAGCCCTGCTCCTCGGCATCGCCGGATTTGTATCAGGCACTGACCCCATAAACGGCCACACCATCATCACCATCACCGATGAGGACGCAGTTCGCCAAATGATATGGCTCCTATTCTCGCTATTCCCTGCTGCCATAGCAGTCATAATCATGACACTGCTATACTTCTATCCCATCAAAAAGTAACCAAAATTATTATAACTAACTAATTCTAAAAATTAAGCACATGAACAAGAAGACTTTGCTTCTCAGCCTGCTGATGGCAGGCCTGATGTGGACTCCGGCAATCGCATTTGCTGACACGTCGAGCCACATGGAAAAAGCTACAGTTGGTCCAGACGATCATGAGGTGACCGGTACGGTAGAAGATGCCGACGGTCCGTTGATCGGTGCCACTGTCAAGGTGGTAGGCGCATCCAAAGGTACCGTTACCGATATGGACGGTAAGTTTGTACTGAAATGTAACCCCGGCGACATGCTCGAAGTAAGCTACGTGGGCTACGCCTCCGTACAGTCAAAGGCTGCACGGGGCATGAAGGTCGTAATGTCTGAGGACAAGACACACCTCAGCGAGGTTGTCGTTACGGCCCTTGGCGTCAAGCGTGACCGCAAGGCTCTGGGCTATGCTCTCTCTGAGGTAAAGGGCGATGAGCTGACAAAGGCAAAGGAGACCAACGTCATCAACTCTCTGTCAGGTAAGGTAGCAGGTCTGGTCGTTCAGAATACTGCCAGCGGTGCCTCTGGCTCTACACGCGTTCTCCTTCGCGGTAATACCGAGATGACCGGCAATAACCAGCCGCTCTACGTTGTCGATGGCGTGCCCTTGGACAACACCAACTTTGCCAGCGCTGGCGTTGAGGGTGGCTATGACCTGGGCGACGGTATCTCTGCCATCAATCCCGATGACATCGAGAACATGACTGTCCTCAAAGGTCCTGCAGCATCAGCTCTCTATGGCAGCCGCGCCTCTCACGGCGTCATCCTCATTACCACCAAGAAGGCTGAGAAGGACAAGGTGAGCGTGGAGTACAACGGCTCGCTGACCTTCGACAAGCAGCTGGCTAAGTGGAACGACATACAGGAGATTTACGGCATGGGCTACAGCGGTGCTTTCAGCCCCTCAGCCACCTCCGGCACTAACAGCAGCTGGGGAGCAAAGGCCGATGACCTGGAAGTGGAATACTTCGATGGTGTCAAGAGGCCATTCAAGATGTATCCTAACAACGCAGCAGGCTTCTTCCGCACTGGTATCACGGCACAGAATACCGCCATTCTCTCTGTCAACTCAGGCAAGACAGGCGTGCGTTTCTCTGTTACTGACATGCGCAACAAGGATATCCTGCCCAAGACTCACATGTTCCGCGACAATTTCAATCTGCGTGTGAATACCTCTGCAGGTCCTGTTGACTTCGACTTCACTGCCAACTACACCCACGAGAACGTGACTAACCGTCCCGCACTGGGCGACTCACAGAGCAATGTCGGCAAGAACCTGATGACGCTCGCCGGCACATACAACCAGGAGTGGCTCTCTAATTACCAGACTCCCGAAGGCGATTACGCTAACTGGAACGGTAATGACCAGTACAACAAGAACCCTTACTGGGACCTCTATAAGAACAACAACACATCAAAGAAGGATGTGTTCCGCCTCACAGCAAAGGCTATCTATAACATTACAGACCACCTGAAGCTCCAGGGAACCATCGGCACCGACATGAACTTCATGGATTTCGATGACTTCATCGCACGCACTACGCCTGGTAAGCTGGCAGGTCAGTTCATGTCACAGAAGTTCAAGAACAAGACTCTGAACGCAGAAATCCTCGCGCTCTACAACAACCAGTTCGGCGATTTTGACGTTAATGCGACCCTTGGCGGCAATATCTTCAAGGTTAACAATAAGACAGACATCTTCACAGGTCTTGAGCAGCAGATGAAGGATGTCATCGCCATCATGAACTATGCGCAGCAGAGCGTACAGCAGAACAGCTACACCAAGCAGATCAACTCTATCTACGGTTCTGCAAGCGTGGGCTACAAGCACACCTACTTCCTTGAGGGAACAGTGCGCGGCGATAAGTCCTCAACGCTGCCTTCTGGCAACAACGTATATGTCTATCCATCTGTTTCTGCCAGCATCGTATTCTCGGAGTATCTCAAGAGCAAAAACATCATCAACTACGGTAAGATACGTGCATCATTCGCTCAGGTAGGTAGCGATACCGACCCCTATCAACTCGCGCTCTACTATTCTACTGCCAAGTACTCTTACGGCGGCTATGTCATCGGCATGATCAACAACAACACCCAGCCTAACAAGGACCTGAAGCCTACACGCACCAATTCTTTCGAGATTGGTCTTGAGATGAAGTTCTTCCACAACCGCTTGGGCTTAGATGTGACTTACTATAACCAGAACTCTAAGGACCAGATCATTGCACTGGCTACTTCTTCTACCTCCGGCTACACCCACAGTCTGGTCAATGCCGGCGAAATCCAGAACCGCGGTATCGAAATCTCGCTCAACGGACGCGTGCTCGACTTCAAGAACTTTGCATGGGACGCAGGCATCAACTTCTCCAAGAATACCAACAAGGTTAAGTCTCTCGTTGAGGGCATGAACTACTTTGAGCTCGAGAGAGCTACATGGTGCGGCGTCTCTGTCGGCGCAGAGGTGGGCCAGAACTACGGCTCTATCATCGGTAAGGACTTCAAGCGCACAGCTGACGGCCAGCCTATCATCAATGCCACCACAGGTCTGCCTGAAGTGGATGACAAGACACACACACTCGGTAATGCCTCTTGGGACTGGACCGGCGGTTTCTACTCTACCTTCACATATAAGAACTTCAAGCTCACCGCAGGCTTCGATGTTAAAGTCGGAGCTGATCTCTTCTCTATGTCTATGCGCTCTGCATACGCCACAGGTAAGGCCAAGCAGACCCTGGAGGGCCGTGAGGAGTGGTACCGCTCTGAGGAGAACCGTAAGGCAGCTAACATGACTCTCGACGAGTGGCGCGCAGCAGGTCGTTGCGAAGGTCTCGTAGTACCTGGTGTAATACAGAACGAAGACGGCACTTACCGTCCTAATGACATCCCTGTCAATCCGGAGTCTTACTGGAAGACAGCATCTGAGAATGCGCCTTCTACATTCATATATGACAACTCTTACGTGAAGTGCCGTGAGATTACCTTCGGCTACACATTCCCTGAGAAGCTGCTGGGCACCAATAAGTTTGTGAAGTCACTGAGCCTCAGCTTCGTGGCACGCAACCCATTCATCATCTGGAAGAACATTCCAAACATTGACCCAGACTCTGGTTACAACACCTCAGGCCTCGGTCTTGAGTATGGTTCGCTGCCATCACGCCGCAGCTATGGTTTCAATGTCAACGTCAAATTCTAATAGCAATCCCCCAATCATGAAAAAGATATTTATAATGCTCTGTGTCGCAGTACTGGCTTTCACCGCCTGCAGCGACGAACACATGGAGAGAATCAACACCGACGATACCAAGGCATCGTCCATAGACCCCAGTGCACAGCTGACAACGGCTCTGCTGCAGACATACGGTGACTTCGGCATGATGGATACTTACCGCAGCTACATCACTGGCTTCACCCAGCACTTTGCCGGAGGCTGGAACGTATCGAACTATGCCGGCAGCGTACACGCCCAGGATGACCAGATGCGTCTGGTGTGGGACCAGCTCTATGCCGTGTCCATCAAGAACATTGTTGACGCTATCGCCAACTCTGCCGATAAGCCCAACACCAACGCAGCGCTGCGCATACACCGCGTCTATCTGATGTCTGTGCTGACAGATATCTATGGCGACCTTCCTTGCAAGGATGCCGGCCTGGGCTACGTAGCGGGCATCAACAACCCTACCTACGACACGCAGGAGGAGATGTACAACTTCTTCTTCGAGGAGCTGAAGGCTTGCGCCGCACAGCTCGGCACCGGCTCTGACCGCATCGGCGGCGACGTGACAAGCCTGAAGGGTGACGTTGCAGCATGGAAGCGTTACGCCAACACACTGCGCCTGCGCTATGCTATGCGTATCAGCGATGTAAACCCAACCAAGGCCAAGGAGGAATTTGAGAGTGCCCTCACAGCTGACGGCGGCTACATTCAGGATGCCAGCCAGGACGCATACATTATTTATATGGACGGTCCGTTCACCCTGTATGACGGCTCTCGCGACCTCGACTTCCGCGTCAATGCCCTCGGCGAGATACTCTACGGACAGGATCCTACCTCTCCTACATTCATCTGCTCTACATTCTATGACATCCTGAATGACAACAACGACCCACGTCTGCACCGCATCTGCCGTCACTATCTCAACGTAAAGCGCTCTGAGACAAAGCCTGAC
>Ga0326508_1000112_pt1 | contig 9378 bp, 5 predicted proteins | sample 1_2617_0518_FD_203651 | JGI IMG/M metagenome (GOLD analysis project Ga0326508, IMG submission 203651) | Metatranscriptome of bovine rumen microbial communities from UC Davis, California, United States - 1_2617_0518 (Metagenome... | ecosystem: Host-associated > Mammals > Digestive system > Stomach...
CCCATTTACCGATCCAGTACTTCAGGCTCTCGAAACGCTTCTGATTGTCAAGACCAGTCTCGCAGACGAAGAACTTCAAATCTTCAGCCTTACCACCATACTTGGCGAAAGCAGCAGCAGCTACCTTTGATACCGTTGCACCATACATCTCACTACCAGTCTTGGTGCCCTCCTCAAGATAATCTTGCCAGAAAATCTTATCAGTAGAGTGCTTCAGGTCAAGGATGCCCGGCTCTATTTCTGCCTTATCGTCGATAGCCTTGTCGATGAGGTCGAACGACTTGATACGTCCAGCATTGGCTTCCATCAAGCCATCGCACCACTTATTAAGTGCATAGCGAATGGTATCATTCTTCTCTGCCTTAGTCTGGTCGCGATGGTTATCCGGTGTGTGGATAACCTTGACATTGCGAACGTAGAGAACAGAGTTTACGTTACCCTCAATCATCAGATAGCCTTTTTCCAGACTATCTGCTGGCTCAGCTTCCACTTTAACAGTTTGCCAAGCGCCTGGACGGATGGTAAACTTTTTAGGATCCTTACCAGACATGAGCTTATTGTCTGAAAAAGTAACCATAATAGACTCGTCCTTAGTCCAAGAAGCGTCACTTCTGATAGTGAAGGTAGTGGTATAATAGCCATGAGGATCAAGGTCGAAATCTTCGACAATGTAGATTTGTGAACGCTTTGGAATCTTCAGGGCGTTACCGTTGCTGTCGTAGTTCTTGACAATTGACCCTTTACCTCTTTTAGATGTACCCGTGAAGACATCAATCGTAGAATAGTCTACCTCCTTATCGTCGATAGGAAGCACCTGAACTTCAATGGGAGCTGTAAGCGTAGTAAACCAATCGTCAGGCTGCTGCTCACTGGCAACGATAGGGCTACCAGATCTCACCACCAATCTCTGACATGTGACCAATAGCATCCTTTAGGGCCATTAAGTTCATATAGCCTTTTTTACTAATACACGTGCCCGGCATGAAAGAATTGCCAAAAGAAACACCCGTAAAGTTTGTGATGGCTGCAGCGTGATCCAATGCCTGTTTATTGAACTCTGTCAACTTAATGAATGCATCAACAGTCATATTGGGATAGTCCGTTTTATTGATATACGACTTAACAGCATTCAATTCAGCATAGGGCTTTGTATAACGAGGATCAGGATCAGCCTTGAAATCATTGGTTTCATTATAGTCAGCACAAGACACAGCAAATGCGCCCACTGCCAACATCAAGAGACCGTTTTTCAGCATCTTATTCATATCTTAGCCTCCTATTCTTTAACATATTTGTACTCAAAGAATTCTCTCTTGTTCGACTCACGCGTCTGGACAACCAGCGTATCGCTTGTTGACACCTGAATATCCTTCTCGGTAAAGTTGACATTATACTTCAAGCGAAGAATGTCGCGCTGAACAAGCACACCATTGTTGCTACCCCACTGATAGTCCTTATATTCAGCACGCTCTGTGCCCTTAGTGATGAATTCACCCTCACCCGTAACAGTTATGTTCTCGTCTTCAGTTGAAATGGTACACTTATCGCCATTGAACGTGAGAAGGAGATTACACAGGATGGATGCACCAGAGGTCTTGAAAGAGACAGGGAAGATGGCCTGTGTCATGTTCTTCGTCTTAATGGCGCATATTTCGTCATACTGGTTCACTGGGTTCGAGGGATCCTGTTTGCTATAGCGCTCTTTGTCAGAATTGTAAAGCGTAAAATCCTTACGAACCACAGTATTAGTCGTTCCTTTTTCTGTCACATTGTCAACACCACGACGGATATACTTACCCTGCCAGGGGTTCATATACTTGACGCAGTAGAGCACATAGTCCTGAGGAAGAACGCTCCAGTCTTGCGCATTCGGACGAACGGGCTTGTCAACGTTAGGTGTACCAGAGAGAATACGGTCAATGCCCGTTACACCAGTCATACGAAGAGGAATGACATAATGGTTCTCTGTGGCCTTAGGGTCTTTAAAGAACTCATCCGTAAACTGTACCTCCACATAACCACGTGCATCGCCATTGTAAGGAATCTTATTGCTTAAAAGCTGATAATGCGTCGATGGCAAAGGAGTTACAGAGTCTGCAGGATATCCACCCTCGTCCAAGAAAAAGAGCTTATTACAAAGCGTATCTTCAACTATCACGTCTACCACAGCATCGCGTCCGCCGTATGCACCGCCCATGGTTGCCCAAATACGGCACTTATGCTCGTTGTCGAGCGTATTGTCGTAGATATCGTTACCAAGGATAAGGGTACGCACAGGATTCTGGTATGCGAAATAGGCTGTAGTACCTTTTTCGTAGTCAGGGAAGTCCTTATCGGCATTATAGCAAGATGCCAACGTAAGAGAAAGGGTTCCCAAAGCTACACCGAATATATATTTCTTAAGTTTCATCATTGTTAAACTTTTAACTATTAACTTTTCACTTTTCACTTTTCACTAGCGAAGCGTTTATTACCAGCCATTGTTTTGTTTGAGGTTACTCCACAAGAGCACTTCACTATTAGGAATGGGACCAAAGTACTGGTAAGAGTCATATTTACGCTCTTCCACATCTATAAAGGTGTATTTGAGATTACCTGGTTCAGGATCCTTAGCAGCATCAAGCTTTTCAATCTGAACACCTTTCACCGCTTCGTTAATAGGCAGCTGCCAACGACGGATATCCCAGAAGCGCTTGTTCTCGAAACAGAGCTCAATACGACGTTCATTGCGAATCAATTCACGCATCTTAGCCTGGTCACCTGCACACTCTTCAAGATAGGGATCACCTACATAATCACCATTCTCGTCCTTACCAATACCACCACGCTGACGAATCATCTTAATAACATCGTAAGCAGAGAGTCCCAAGCCAGCACCGTCAACCTTTGGTCCGTATGCCTCGTTAGCAGTCTCAGCGTATGCCAGGAACAATTCTGTGTAACGGATACGTGGGAAGATATGGGGCTGATTCGAAGCTGAAGAAGAAGTTGCCGAGGCACCTGCATCGCTACGAAGGAGTTTCTTCAAGTAATAACCGGTACGCGTCGAGGCTGTGGCAGGATTATTGATGTTATCATCATGTCCCTTACCTTCAGTTGACGTTTCATAGGTACCTGTTACAATCACAACACTTTTGAACACGGTACCGTTGAAAATAATATCGTCTTCAAGACGTGGATCACGGTTCTTATACGGATCATTGGAATCAAACTGAGAGCGCGAATCTGTGATAGGATAACCATTACGCATGGGGAATGCGTCCACAAGGTTCTGAGACGGATTAACTTTACCCTGACCAAACAGTGATGGTGGGAAGTTGTCTGACTCCTGAGAAGCATCAGCAGACACCCAGTCAGTACGCCAGAGAATTTCAGGCATGACAGATGCACTCGACGCCAGTTTATCAGCGTTCTTGTACCAGATATTACCTTCTAAGTCAAATTCAACGTCCTTCAGCGCAGCAGCACAAATTTGAGCAGCCTCAGCAGCAGAAACGCCACTCTTATCACGGAATGCAGGACTAGTAGCAAGCAGGGCGGTCTGTGCCTTTACGGCAGCAGCAACTTTACCTGACACCAGATTTCTTGCCATATTACCAAACACGAGGTTGTAACCAGCAAGCTGTGCACCAAGGTCCAGATACTTCTTTGGAATCAACTCAGCATCTTCCAAATCCTTATATTGTGCAGGAAGCAAATTGGTAGCGGTATCGCAGTCAGCAAAGATTTGTCTGACACAAGCTTCAAAGGAAGCGCGTGGCTGGTTGTAATCAGAGCCACCGTCTTCAGGTTCTGTCAGCAAGGGTACGCCTAAAAGATTACCGTCGTTATCATAACCAGCATGAGCCTGAAGCAGATGGTAATAGAAGATGGCACGGAGACCCAGCGCCTCACCCCTCAAACGGTCGTTGAACATCTGTCGCTTGGAAACTGCACTGGGTGTCCAGTTTACTTTATCGACATACTTGAGGAAAAGATTTACATACTGGATACCATCTTTACAATTATTCCACTGTGACAGGGGATTGTTTTCTGACGACCATGTACCAGTAGCCATCTGTCTGTAAGTATCGCCACTTACATTGGTTACTGCGTCATCAGTAGCGACATCGGTCTGGGTTGTTCTCACATAAGGCAGACGATTATAGCCGTAAATCAACAGACCATACACATAGTTAGTCTCTTGAACCATCGCATCCAATTGTCTGGTGTTTTCATCAGCAGGCTCAAACATATCCTGACACGAACTGAAGGTAAGGATACCAATTAAAGCCAATATAATATTCTTTGTCTTCATATTCTTCTAACTTCATTAACTTCTTAACTTCTTTAACTCCGTTTTATAGGGTTACCTTAACACCGAGATTATAGAAACGGGTCTGTGGGGCATAGCCAACACTTGTTTCCATCAGCTTGCGCTCCTTAGAGATGGTGAGAAGATCGTTTCCATTCAGATAAACAGAGAGTGCCTTGACAACCTTGCCTTCAAACATTTCCTTCGGGAAGTCATAGGTCAACTGTACCTTACGGAGGTTGAAACGATCAGTACTGTACAACCAGTAAGTTGAAGCAACTCCATTGTTAGCAACACCAGCTACACTCAGACGTGGATGAGTGGCATTCGGGTTAACAAAGCCCGTAATTTTATACGGATCATCAGAAGCATAAGTATACTGCATGTGGTCACGGACATTCACAGAGTACTTGTTTTCACCCTGCATGTAGTAATAGCTGTTGTTCTTCAAACCATAAGCGCCAAACTGTCCATTACCCACTACAAAGAGTGTCCAGTTCTTATACTTCAAAGTAAGATTGACACCGATGGTCCATGGAGCACCGTAGGTTCCAGACTTACCAAGATCAACCTGGTCTTTGGTATCGATTTTACCATCACCATTAATATCTTCATACTTCAAGTCACCTGGCATAATCTTACCACCAAGCTTTGAATCAACAACACCCTTCTTCAAAGAGTACGGATTCTTTGCTGTCGGATCGTAATCAAAGTCATCAACCGTATAGAAGCCTACACACCTATAACCACGGATGGCATCAAGTGCATGTCCCTGTTCTTTCAGCCAATCATAGTCCTTGCTTTCGTCCTTAGTTGTCCATTCTGTAGTAAGATAAGTTCCTACAACACCCAGTTGTGCAAAGACCTTACCGAACTGCTTCTGGGCTGTAATGCTGAAATCAAGACCTTTACGATTCTGAACATCATTGTTGAGCGCAGAGGAGAATTTGCTGCTATTCAAACCATTCTTCAAGTGTGAAGGATATTTGGTTGGGTTCTGGATAATGAAATTATTCATCTCCGTATCGAAATAAGTCAGCTCTGTGCTAATCAGTTTCTTGAAGAACGAACCACGAAGGCTCAGAGAGAACTCCTTGCGATGAATGAAGTCGAGGGAAGGATTGCTACCTGATGAAGAATAGGTAGCGGCGGCATCATTTGCACCTTCAGCCCATACGAAGGACTGACCATTATCCTGCCATTGCGCATCATAGATATAGTAGTACTTCGAGCCATAATAGACATCAGCATCGTCTTTTACGTTGCTGAACGATGCACTAATCAGCAGATCGTCAACGCCTGTACCTTGCATGAACTTCTCCTTAGCAATGTTCCAACCGAAGGAGAAAGCGTGTGAAATAGCCTCACGATTACCCTCAGGCAGACGAGCAGAGTGAACTCCTGCCAACGACATGTCGAAGAAGTAACGGCCCATATAATCGTAACCAGCCTGCAGACCTAAGTTGGCATTGGCATAACGATGGTACTCACCACTGGCTGTAGTCGTGTACATATTAGCCAGCAACATACCAGTTACATGGTGCTTTCCTGCAAAGGTATGGTCATAGTCGAAATGGCCATTCCAACTGATGGTCTGACGATACTTGGTATCTGACATCGCCATTGTACCCGTCACGACCTCGTCGTTGGGCTGATTAATAGCGACAATAGCATCCTGTGTGTTATAGTTACTCCATGTTGGGATGAACACTGAGTACTTATTGTTATAGGACAAACTGTAGTTGGCAGCATAGTCAATGGAGAACAAGGTCTTGAACGACAGGCCCTTAACGAACTTGTTCATATCATAATTGATACCTGCATCGAACTGGAACTGACGACTTACGGCCTGTGTCTTACCACCAAAATAGCAGTCAGCAATGGCATAAGACTTTCTGTTAGTAGAACCTCCAGGGAAATACTTGCCATCAACAATATTAAGCGACTTGCCAAGAGTAGCCAAAGCCTTGCTAGCATTGGGATCAATCATATCAAGGGGAATCAGTGGTGCTGCATTTGCCGGGTCGTTGGGACGCATGCTAGCTGCATCGCTCCAGAAATTACCCTTATTCTTATGTTCATTATAATAGGTAGCACTGACGTTAGCCCATCCTGTGATGAACTTGTTGACTACAAGGTCAACATTACCACGTACACTGAAACGGTCGGTATAGTTATCCTTTGCATTTCCAAAGTTGAGGAGGTCCTCAGCACGATAGTAGTTAATGTTCGTGTAGAAATGGGCACGAGTACCACCACCCTGGATTTCCAACGTACCTTCAGAACGGTTATAAGCCTTGCGGATATACTCGTCTGAGTAGTAATTCACGTTAGGATAACGATAAGGATTCGAACCCGAAGCAAAATTGTAGATATCCTGCTGAGAGTATGGAATCTTAACATTACCTGCACTACCCATAGCAATGGCATCGTTATATATTGCTTCATTATAAAGCGTCATATACTCTGCTGAACCCAGATACTCGGGAAACTCTTTAGCGAAATGCCAGCCTGTATTAGCATTGGCGGTAATCTGAAGGCCATCCACCTTACCACGCTTGGTAGTGATAAGGATAACACCCTTGGCTGCCTTAGCACCATAAAGGACTACAGCCTGCGCACCCTTCAAAAACGTAACCTGCTCAATCTCTGAAGGCAACACATTGTTAGACGGGCGCTTTACACCGTCAATATATACAAGTGGGAGATTGCTGTTGTCGTTATTGTCCAAACGTTCATTGTCCTGTCCCCACATATTGTTGCCATTCCATCCGCCAACCAGCGCATACAAGTCCTCAAGGCTACTCATCGTATAATCCTTCTTGGACAGTTCTTCCATGTCAACGTATGAAATACCTCCAAGAAGAAGGTCAGCATCCTTGTCACGGAAAGCAACATGGACTTTCTTTTTTGCCACGGTAGAATCTGCGTCGTCAGTAGCCTGAGCATTGACGGTTAGTGGCGATGCAGCCAACATGGCAAAGAGAAATATGTTTGTTGTTATTCTTTTCATATCATTCTTCATTTTATGCATTATGCATTATTAATTATGCATTGTCATTACCATCCTGGATTCTGTTTAAATCCTTCGTAAAGATATACATCCTTTTCCGGGAATGGGAACCAGTAGTGCTTGGCTTCCAAAGGACGTTTAATAAGCGTCTCCTTATGGAAATTAGCCACGCGAGCATCCTTCGGATCGTTCTTCTTGAACCAAGAGTCCTTTTCCATACGTTCAAACTCATGTGAGTATTTCTCTGTGTAAGGAGCCTCTGTTAAGAGCAGCCAACGCTGAAGGTCGCACCAACGGAAGCCTTCGAAAGAAAGTTCTACAGCACGTTCACGACGAACTTCATCAATGAAATGCTCTCTTGTATCCAAGAAATTATCCTGAACGCCCTCCATTCCTACACGGTCACGAAGTACATTGACAGCGCTAACGGCTGAGTACGAGGGGCAATACGTCGTGGTTGACTTCAAACTCTTAACGTCCTGTGCAAAACCTGCCATTGCCTCAGCAAACATCAGATAGACATCGGCAAGACGCATATAAGGAAGATAACTCTGCAAAGCCATACCATAGTCGTACCAGTTATCACCGATATTACACTGGTGAGGTATCAGTTTCTGGATGAAATAACCCGTGCTACTACCATTATCAATAGAACGCATAGCACCACCAGTGTACAGAGAGCAATATTCATGTTCCTTCTGGGCATCATTCAAACGCTCTGTCTTGAGGACATAATGGAAGCCATCGAACACGATATCATGATAGAATCGTGGATCACGTCCCTTATAGGGGTGCTCCGGATCCCACTCAGCCTTCGGATTTATCACATAGTGACCATTCTCAACCAGATAGATAGGCTGACCATTGGCCATTCCGTATTGGTCTATCAAGTTAGCTGTGGGATGATGGATGATGTTGTCATGCTCAACAAGACCTGCGACCTTCGGACCAAAGATCTTGGAACAATTCCAGTTAGAAGAATTGGCTCCAGGATGTGCTCCGCGGAAGATCGCCTCGTCAGCTCCTGGCATCTTCCAGCCATCACTGACAGTATAGAAAATATTAGAGTAAGTCTTACTTTTCAGTTCATCAGTAGCCTCATGATCATAGATGTTTGAATACTTGAATTCAGCCAATTTGTAAGTAACCTGACCTTTAGCAACATAGTCAAGAGCCTTACCGAGAGCTTCAGCTGCTAACTTACAATACTTCTCATCATAATCATAAGTCTTGGCATTGGCACCACCCTGACTTCCGCCTAACAGAATAGGAGAGGGCTTCTCGCACTCTTTCATCAGAGGAGAACCTGCCCACAGATAACACTTACCCAGATAGCAGAGTGCCATGAATTTGTTGACACGCAGGTCGTTCTGACCTAAAGTATTCTCTTTACCAGCAAGTGTCTCGTCCCAATCCTTAGAATCCAGAGGCAAGAGTTCGGAAGCGCGTTCAAAATCTGCTGCACAGCGTTCTGCACATTTCTGGAAAGACAGACGAGGCAATTCGGGAATATGTCCATCTACAAAAGTTTGGTCGATGTAGGGCAGACCACCGAAGTAGCACATCAGCTCGAAATGCCACCATTCGCGGAAGAAATACAACTGTCCGAGCAACAGGTCACGCTCTTCGTCGGTACCTACCATAGACGTGATATTCTCAATACCCATATTACACTTACGGATACAGTACCAAGAGTTTTTCCAAAGTGAACTTCTCGCTCCATTCAACCAACACTGGTTATTCGTATACCAGTTACGATAGTTACCAAGGTCAACCTGGTGATCCATGTGTGCATAGCCTTCTGGGTTATGAACGGCGTCATCACCGAAATTCCATGCAGTACAATAGTTGACCATCTCCTTACTGGGAACCAGGCTATAAATTTCCTCAATATATCCCTGAAAGTTCTTGAAGTTCTTAAATGCCTCATCCTCACGCACGATAGAATCAGGATCCTTATCGAGCCAATCAGTGCACGACGTGAAGGAAACACCTCCAGCCATCAAGAGGAGTGCACCACACAAAAGGGATTTGATGTTATTATTATATTTCATAACGTTCAATGTTCAAA
>Ga0326508_1000113_pt1 | contig 9365 bp, 7 predicted proteins | sample 1_2617_0518_FD_203651 | JGI IMG/M metagenome (GOLD analysis project Ga0326508, IMG submission 203651) | Metatranscriptome of bovine rumen microbial communities from UC Davis, California, United States - 1_2617_0518 (Metagenome... | ecosystem: Host-associated > Mammals > Digestive system > Stomach...
CCCTCCCTGACTTTCCCTAAACTACTAAAATGATTGTGAAACTTCTTTTACTAGCTCCCTTTCTCTGAAGAATCTATCAACTGCACAATAGCTAGTGATATTAAATTTTTTATAATCTTTATCACCTTCATCATACGAAATTATTAGATCTTCAAAATGAACTACACTATCTCTTAGGACAAGTTTCAGTTTTTCATCCTCTAAGTACTTTTCAGTCATCCCAGGCTCTACTTCTGCTAGAGTAAGGTGTGGTGTATAAGTATTAAAATCACTTGTAACTGAATACTCTTTTCCTAATCGTTTATTTATTTTCGATGTAATTTCATACCAAATATTATTATTCTTAAGTTTTAGTATGACATATCCACTGTCATTTTCAAAACTACTTAAGTCAAAGATATCATACACAGGAATAACAAAATCTTCGAATTTCTTTTGGTAGTTCAAATAATCAGAGAGACTTGCATATTCAAAATTAGACATATCTTCTCTTATTACAGAATTTGCCCGCCTCAGTACATCTTCCTTTTCTAGAAACTTATCACGTGCATAAAGTAATGTGATATGAGAGTCGTATTCTATGCCTGTATCCTTTAGATCACTAGGGTCAAATATAGCATCTAGTGAAATAGGAGTGCTTAAGTTTGCCGCTAACATGATGCAGCTCGTCACTTTTTTATTATCTTCCATATTCACTAAATATTATTTTTGATTTTTAAGTTTAAATTTAACCTTCATTTCGCCTAATCTATCTTTTAAACTTGAACCACCCTGATTGTAACCTTTCGTATCAGTTACAGTTAATCCAAGTCCAAGTAGATTATTCAAGAAAGTTTGGTTATCCTCGCGGGAAGTATCACCTCGAGCAGATTCAATGAAATCTTTAGCATTACGAGCAAGGTAAGCTGTTAGTTCCATCTCACCGATTTTTTGGCCGGTTTTTCTATAAGCTCCGCGGCCCATAATAGGTGAATCTTTCCATTCATTAATATCAACGCCAAATAATGAACTGGTTACTTTATTACTATACGTTGGAATATGATAAAGTTCCTCCATTGTCATGTATCCTACACTTAGAGGTTTATCAACTTCTGTATATTTACCAGCCATATCTTTTACTATTGTATTATATTCTTCCTCTGGTAAAGAAGATTTTAGTTCCTCGAGGTCTGCAATAGTATTAGATGGCATTAATATTCTTGACTGAGGCTCTACACCAAGTTCTTTTGCCCAGCTATCTATAAGTTGTGGTGTAAATTTAGTAGAGAAACTTCCAACATTGAAATAGTATACGTCCTCTAGTTTATGATTATTATGAAAATCTATAAATTCGTCGGGAGTCATCGAATCGTATCTCCCTGAATAATATTTTTTCATAAGTGTCATAATATAGTCGCGTCCTTTCTTTGTATTCTTATTCTCTTCTACTATATCATGAATACGGTGTGCGATTGAACCAAGTAAGTTTTCCATGTTTACACTAGGAATTTTACGGTTGATTGTCGAGTAAGGATTCATTACTATATCAACAATCTTTTTCTTACCGGTTGCACTTTCTATCATAATTGGCATTTGATTATCGGGAAGGATTTTGGATACGACACCTTTACCTCCGAATCTATTTGTAATCTTAGAACCAACTACAATATTTGTTCTCTTAATTAGTCGTACTCTAACTGTATATACGACTTTATAACTTTTTTCAGACAGTGATATTGGATCAAGAACGTCAGATGCTATATATTCGGGGTAACGTTCATAGATAACACTTCTATCTTTAGTTTTCTCATATTCATCTATAACTGTTTTAGATGTATGTGAAAATGATAGATCTGGTTTCTTCATACCCTTACTAATTTTTGGCTTCTTATTTTCTTGGATCATCACATCACTTACGTAAGCCTCGTCTATATTATTAGGAACTTCCAGGTTATTCTCAATTGTATATTCAGAAAAATCCATACCCTCTCCAAATATACCGCCAAGTTTTTCCTGTAAAGTCTTATTAATTTCGTCAAGTCTTACTGCTTTATATAACGTCAATACCGAATCTTTACTCTTTACTTTAGTTCCAATAGGTGCGATCCATTTAATAGCTTCACTGGACTTAACATCCATGACTAAGTCTATTATAGAATAAGAACACATCTTTTTGGAGAAAGATTCACTTACTACAAGCGCATCTTCGTTTACAAGACCAAACATTGCATGGAATAATACTAATGCATTAATACCTGCCTTGTATGTATCTTTTTCAAGTCCAACCGCACCTGTAATGACATCATCTCTTTTTACCTTCTGTCCAACCTTAACTTTTGGTTCCGTATATACAGCAACATCATTAACTGATTGTATGGCCGTACGTCTAGGAATATCTACAAGGTCTTTATTAGGTAATTCAATTGTAACATTATCCTCTGTAATTTCTTTAACAACACCCTCATCATACTTAAACTTTTCATTAAGAACATTATGACTTAGTTCTTCACTGTTTCCTGTATCTACTAAGGGCCTCTCTGCATTTACAAGAGGAATTGATTGCTTTAACATACTTGAGCCCATATGTATTCGCACAGAGTCAGTATAGTTAACGAAAGGTATTCGTCTTACTTCCTCAGATAATCTATAATCTGGGTGTAAGTCTATCAATTCCGCTTCATCAACAGGAACCATCTTTCGTTTCATTCTATACTTAACCTCTACCATACCATTCGCATCAGGCTTTACGGTATTGGTTTCATAATCTACATACTCACTAGCAACTACTTTTTTATTCAAGTAGTCCAAGTATGATATTGTAATCTTTGTAAAATTTTTGTCGAATACATCAAACAAAACGTCATTATCCGTAATTGTTGTGCTAACTGTTAACGCGTTCTGTTTTCCCACATTCTGATTAATAGGCGTAGCACCTATGCATATCAGATCACCAAAGCTTTCATTATATGCAACACTCTGTGGGATTTGTATTTTATTAGTTAAGCTCTGCAAGTTTATAGCATTAATACCCGGACTTATCTGAATATCACTACCTCCCTTACTTGCATCACTACTACCCTTCCAATATCTAGCACACAACATTGTCAAGGTATTTATTTGATCTTGGAGTTTATTATATCTTGTCCAATAATTCTGAATCTTACGTCTAGTACCAAAGAAGTTTCTATTATTTCCTCCTTTAAATAGGTAATTCATGAAACCGCTTGGAACTGATTCAATCTTCTTATCAATTACTAGGTCTTTGATTCTGTCGTCACCAAAAGCAATACAATCCTCAATTACTTTCTTGGTTATATATTTTGGTTCGTAGTCCAAATCTAGTTTGACTTGAAGTTTCTTAATCTGTCTATCAGTTAGTCTGAGAGCTTCACGTTCAATACCACTTACTTTGTCGATTTCATCCAGTTTATATTCCCTAACTTTTTCATCTAGGCCTAACTCTGGATTTACTCTCTTAATTTTCAGTACTTTTTTGGCGATATCATACTCCCTATCATAATCGAAGTTAATATAATATCTACCCGTACCAGACATATTTATTCTACAATCATAATCGTTACCCAATGTATTAGTAGCAATACGATATGCACCTTCAATAATAAACGCTCCATCAATTTCTTTAGGTACTTCAAATTCGGAAAATCTTACATTTCCGTCATAATTTATAGTATACTCTATTTTTACTTTATGTGAAGCTGTTAAACCATTTTCAATAAAATATGAAGCCGGTTCAGGATTTAATTCCTCGATGTACCATTTTAGATCTGTTAATTTATGATCTGGGTTATACATGTCAACTCCACTCAAGAAACGATCTACTATTAATTTTGCACCTTGATTTTTGAAGTATTGATTAAAATTACTCATTATAAAAGTGTTTTTATATTTAGCTGTTTATAATCACAATCTAGTGAGCTGAAAAAACTCTCCATTTCTTCTTTAACACTTTCTTTTAGTTGATCCGCCTCTACGTATTCTTCCATAGGTAGTCCGACAGTTGATCTAAAAAAAGCATTAAACATGACTACATAGTTAAATGTATCCTTCAATTGAAAAAGCATGAGTTTTACAAAGAACTTTTCATATCTAGATTCTGGAATAATATCTGTTATTGATTGATATAAGTTTTCTCTTGCCTGTGCTTTATCAGGATCATTGCTATCTAAGACGTTATATGGTATTTCATACGCAAGAATTATTTTATAGTAATAATTATTCTCACTATTTTTATTCATAACTCATTAAAAATTATAATCCATCATGTTCCCAGGTATACTGCTGTTACTAGACTTGGATTTAACCTTATTAGTAGTTCCACCTACCTTTAATATCGGTTCCTCATCTAATTTTTTTGTACCTGAGCCTACTTCCGTCTTTTTTTCTTCATTTTTCTTTTTGACATTCCTTTTCTTAGGCTCTTCTACAATATCTGTACTACTAGAGGAAGATGAAGTCGTACAAATTACTTCACCCTCCTTCTTAATAGTAACCGTGATACTGATTTCATTTTCAAAGTCTGGAATATCTACTTCAAATTTAACAGTACCCATAAATTTTATTTTTATTACTTCGTATCAAGTTTATCATTCAGTAGTAAGTTCAGAACCGTCTCCGTCATTGTATCACCCTCAAGATTTAATTCACCTTTAAGAGCTCTACCAATAACCCTAGAAGACCAACCATAAGAAAGTGTAGTAAAGAATGATTTCCTATTCAAGATAGCATTCTGCGTACCCTGATATTCAACCTCTTCTATCTTATCATTTTTCGGATCTTTAATTATATTGGTTAATCCTGCAAAAACAAGCTCTACAATTTCTTCTTGCATTGAACCCGGATCTACATAACCCTTCTTTAAGTAACTTGGATCTACTAGTGTATAATACTGTTTTCTAAAAATATTATAGATTCCACTAATATCTCCACCTAAGTCGTAAGATACTTGTCTCATATCAGCAACACCTGAACAGAAACGTTGATATTTTCCAATCATTGTACCTTCTGGGAAATAATACATAGATTCAGGACTATAAGCATATCTAGTATTACCGATGAATACTTCAATATTACCTTTCTTGTCCTCTACATAACGGATCTTTCCTTCTTCATAAGCGTAACAGTCTGCAATAATAACGTTGTCTTTTTCATAATATTTGACACCATTACCACCTTTAGCCTGCATCAACTTTAATACTGAATTTAGTTTTATAATAGGAGATGATGTATTGTATGCCGAACCAATCAATTCTCCTGCTTTAAGTTTAGTTTTCCCTAAGTTAATCCAATTATCTGGGCGGGGGTATTTTAATTCTCCACCTCTAACCTTTAAGATTAACCATTTTCCATCCTCAATTAACTCACAATCCTTTGGTGCAATTAAGTTTCCACTCGTATCCTGGACCCTTTCATGACCACCGTGTTTCAAGCCAAGGATTGATTGAGTTGTTGCTTCTGTAAATGAGGTTCCTGCAGATAATCCAAATGCAGAACCTTCAGGAATACTTGTTTTCTTGAATTTTTTTCCTAAGAGGTCTGGCGTTACATCAGTAGGCTTTCCGCTTCCTTTAGTAATAATAGAACGAACAGGAACTAAGTCATCGTCATTCATTCTACTCACTTCAGGATAAACTTTTCCATTTGGAGCAGTTCTACCTGTCGCCATATATCGGGGAATCAACAGACCGGCATTTTCTGGATCCTCTCCCTCTACGAATTTATAATTATTTAACAAGAATGAAATCTGTCTTGTCAAATATCCACCTAATGGCACGCCACTCTGTTTTATAGACTGCAACGATCTATTCTCAATACCATGTGCCAAGTACTCTTTTTCAGTAAATCCTTGTAATAGATTTCCTTTTGTTAAGACTACTTTTTCATCTACACCCGATACGATAAGAGAAGGTGCGTTAATTGCAATGATAGATGAAAGTTTTACACGTCCAGCTCTATCAAGTTCCTTCTTTAGATCACTGCTAAACTCTCCCTCAACTTCTTTTAAGTAACCGTTGTACTTCTCAGTTAAGAGGGCTAATTTCTGTTTATCTGTTAATTCATCAGAGTCCGCTATCTTTCTGATCTCTTTGTAGGTTTCATTATCAGTATTTGCATATAGAGTTGAGTAATCGAAAGTAACAACTCCCGTCTTAGAAACAACTTTAAGGGCAAATTTCTGAAGTTCATTGGCCTTTTCTACCCAATCGTCGAAACCATAAAGATAAGACATTAACTTGGCTGCAGTTTTACCGTTAATTCTCTCATACGGATTTTTGAAAACTAATTCACCTCCAACACGAATATTATCAATGTCAGCATCAATGATTTTAGATAATCTTAGTCTTCCATATGTAGTTATCTTACTCTGATAATCAACATCTCCTATTTTTCCTGTAAATACAATAGGAGTACCATAGTTAATTTTATGATCGACTTCTACGTCTTTTAATAATTGAGCGTAATCCGTATAATAGTGCTTTGGTTCTTTCAAATCCTCTGGGTCTTCTGGTGTAAACTCAGATGCATTACACAAACCATTAAGCGTTTCGTGATTAAACTCAAATACATTCTTTAAGTTTTTCTTATAAATCTTATTATATCTTGGAGACATTTTATTATAAGTATCCTCTGCTGCCTCTTCAGGTACGAGGATAACGCTTACAGTATCTCCATCAAAGTCAGCATTTAATGGACCACACAATTCGAGCGGATACCCAATAGCATCTTCGTCCACTAATCGTAATTTACAGCAATATATACTGTACTCGTGCAGTGTCGGCTGTCTATTCACGAGCACGACCTGTTTTTCTGCATACTCATTAAAGAGTTTTTGCAGCTCAGGATTATTATACTCTTCTTTGGTAGATTTAATAGCTTCTTCCTTTGTAAAATTAAGTTCTTTACATAGGTGTTCAATAAATCCTTCTCGGCACATTTCATAGGCCAAGTGTCTAGGGATACCAATTTCATCTACTTTAAGTGTAGTACTAGGAACAATTGGACAACGAGCAGAATTTTTAACACGTACTGAATATAACTCACGAGCTTCATTTTTCTTTGAGGTATTAAGAAGGTCTGTTGCCTGCTTTTTACCTGCATTAAGGAGAGCTCTGAGCAATGCCGTATATCTTACTCGTTCACCAGGAGTCTTAAATTGTCCCATTACTTCATTATAGTTCTGTGGATTTGACTTAACATCATCTACACAGCATAATCTAATAACAATTGAATACCAGATACTAAGTTTGTGAGAGTTCATTTTTTTCTGTCCGCCTCTCATAACCAAGCTAAATGGTCTCATCATAGCTGGCTGAACTAAGTAGTATCTATTAATCAATCTTTTATATGCAAGAAGGTGCTCTGGAAAGTGTTTCTCAATTATCTTCATTAAGCCCTCATAAGAACATTTACTTTCATCTGTAATAAACTCAGATATAGTAAGTTCATTTTTTGCTTTACTGAATTCAAACTGACAAGTATCAAAAACTTTAATACCTAGTTTCTTAGCACTTCTTCCAGCATAACCATTACGTCTAAGATCATCCCCTTGAAAGTCTAGTTTTATCTTGCAACCTTCAAAAATCTGATCAAACAGTTCCTTAAAGATATCAAATCTTAAGTCATTTAGATAGTAGAATGGTAGTTCTATTCTAGCAAATCTTCTAAGTCCTTCCTCTTTTGAAAATACTCTAGCTCCACAGTTAGGGCAAGGTTCTGATGATACTTGTCTAATCTTCCCACAAACACATCGGTCTTCATAGGGAGAACCAAATATCTCTACGTCATAGACTCCCCCTGAAACTGGCTGAATAGATCCAAATTTTAGGTTAAGGTCTTTGTGATTTGTTAAAACTCTATCTTTATTCTCAGATCTAGTATAATCAATGATATCTTCATCTGTTAATAATTCAAGACTAACTTCTGCCATACTCTTTAATATTCGTATAAACTTCTTTTTATATCAGAAACTCTTCCAGAAATATAATCTACTAAATCTTCAATCATATCTGGATCATTCCCGTATTTTTTAATAGCTCCTGCAATAAATGCCAAAGAGACCTCTACATCCTCTTCGTTAGATAATTTCCCAAAATACTCTGGTTCTATAGTCCCTAGTACTTTATTCCTATTAACAACCATTACTTAACTAATTTTAAATCTTTCCAAATGATTTTTGAGGCAAGTTCTGAGTCTAATGTGTTTTCCTTAGACCAATCCTTATATACTTGTTTTACATCAGCAATAGCGTCGGCCCTAGTTTTATCTTTTAATTTTTCATAAATCTTATTAGGCTCTATAACTACCTCAATCATGTCTGAAATTAAATCTTGTGTAATTGTTCTCGATGCATTTGTAAATCTTGGACGGAATTCACGATAATCCATAACATCCTCATATGTCAAATTCAAATCAGCATATGCAGCTAAGTTACGAATTTCTGCTGGCTCTTTACTAAACCAATCTAGTCCCATCTTTCTTACTCGAGCAGCTACCTCATTTCTTCCTTTACTCTCATATCGCTGTGCTAGTGCCTCAACAATATCATACTTCTGTTTCTGAATCCTCTTAAATGCATTTTCTACCTGAACTTTGTATTCTTCGGGCAGTGTTTCACAATTTAAGATTAAGTCATACATTCCAGAAGAGAAAAGGAAAATAATGAATGCAGGCAATTGTCTTTGTTTTCTTCTTTTACTAACAATAGAATCTTTACTTAGGTCTCTGTCTGCTAGGTATTTTATAAATCTAGCAATCTGACTTCTTGCTTCTTTTGCGTACTCCTCATTAAAACCACTATCATCTGATCCTCCAAATTCATCATCCAAGTCACTTCCACGTAACGGTTGATCTGGGGTATAAACACTGGCTGGAATACGATTGTGTCCCTGAGTTTGGAAAAATTCTTTAGTATAGTTCTCTACTGTCATTGCTGCTGTATTTTTAGGAGCTGCACCAATAATAGTTCTTACTGCATCAACAATATTACCATCGAACATACGACCACCTCCAGTTGAAACTTTTTCCAAGTTCTTTTTCGCTGACATCATAATATCATCATACGCAGAGCTTAGATAGATTTCATCCTTAGTCATCTTACCTCCATAGTCTTCTTCAGTTAATGCAGGAGAACGTTCAGACTCATCTTCCCTTTCCTCAGATTCAGACTCTCCATCAGTATCTTCTTCGATATCATCCGGAGTTACATAATCTTGACCTTCAAGATCATCTTCTTCATCTAACAAAAAATCGTCTTCATTCATAAATTTAAATAAATTTTTTATATAATCTCTCTATTGAAAAATGTCCTTAGGTAATCTTGTTTATTATTAATCCCTGAAATTTAAATTATTACCTTATTAACATCTCTC
>Ga0326508_1000126_pt1 | contig 9115 bp, 7 predicted proteins | sample 1_2617_0518_FD_203651 | JGI IMG/M metagenome (GOLD analysis project Ga0326508, IMG submission 203651) | Metatranscriptome of bovine rumen microbial communities from UC Davis, California, United States - 1_2617_0518 (Metagenome... | ecosystem: Host-associated > Mammals > Digestive system > Stomach...
GCCTGTGCATATATGCAATGCAATATAATACATAATGGTATGAACTGCATTATTCTTCGCTGTTACCCACGCTTCCCCAGAAGCGATCACGCTATCAGCAGAGTGATAAGCGAAAGCTTTGATATCCCCGCTTAATCTATCTGGAATTATCGTATCAGCCCGCTCGATGAGCTCAAAATACTCACATTCTGGCAGATCTGGAACTATCTTACGTAAGAAGATATACCCGCTCTTCATATTCGAAAAAGCGATTGTTCTATCCCATCCAACAGCATCCGTGGCTGTAAGGCAACCGCTTTTAGATAGATCATCCACTCTATCGTCAAACATGTCATATCTCCACGTAAGCTCGCCGATTCTTCGGACCTTTCTGTGGTTATAACTAGCATCAGTGCTATTAGTTTTTGTTAACTTAAAAAAAATGTTTTTGAGAATGTCAGCAGGTCTCTTGAAAAGAGCTTTAAAGTACTGACCTTCTGCGTACACTAGCCGAGCTCTGAACTGGACTCCTTTTGTGTAAGCATTATTCTGTGCATTAAATACGCTGTCGGTAGGAGAATAAATCCATTCTGGTTTTTTATAATGCATGACGCGTCTGCCAGCTGTCCTGAAAAAGGCATAAGGTGACCGGCCATTATCCTGAAATAACTTGTTCACACGCTCCACAAAGTACATCACCTCGCTCTTCTTTTTGAATTTATCTCCGATATATCCAAGTAATACCATATTACGAACTCTTTCGTGCAAATCTGCTCCTTGTTTATACAAGAGGTTGCCGATCGCTGAATCAATCGGCGTGGTTGACTGATGTTCGAGAATCTCTTCCGTTAACAACGGGCGTAGTTTTCTTGCCAACCAGCTACAACAATCTTCTTGTGCGGCTCGAAATTCCTCAGATGTCGGATCACTCTCATATTCGTTAGGTCTTTCCGCGGCGTGATGTGAGAGGAATACTCCAGCTTGTAAGTTGCCTCTTCTGTCTAGCGAACTAAGATTATATCGTAAAAAACGCGAAATATGTTTGTCGCGCAGATTTTTCGATTTTGAAAGAAACTCAATCTGCTCTTCCATCGTCTTGATCGTCCTCGTCAGTGCCGTACACCATTTGACTAAATTCTCGTAACTTACGAACAAACAGCATGTGAAATAATTCTGAAAGGCAAGGTGCGGTTTATAAACGAAAGGTGTAATCAATTTCTGAATGATATCATCGTCAACTGTAAGAAAAGAAATCTTCGCGGGATCATACTTCCTAATCTCAGGAGCATCTGTAGCATTCGCTTCATACTCCATTTCTCTTGCCGCGCTTAGCACCATAAATGCCGCAAACGGGCTATTAAAGTACTCATTGAGGAAAAGGTCTGGATTTATGATTACTCCTTTCTTATCAAATAATGTGGCGTTATGTCTATCCATTTTTAGCAGGTACTTAAAAACAGAGTCTCTAAATACTTGTGACTGAACGAATTCAGCCTTGATAAATCTCTCACCATCTTGCTCGTTAAAGGCGCTGGAAACGAGATCTCTCATTACTCTATAATCAGAAGTATGAATGAACTCAGACCATCTCCTAAGTGCTATATCTATTGTTAGTTTCTCCATATGTATAGTGTGCTTTGGTACAACATTAAAAGTAAAGGGAGTCACGTAATACGTGACCCCCGGCTAACAATATACTAACTCAGCTGGATAATGCGCTCTGCGATGTCTTTAAGATCTTTTCTTACCGCTGTATTCACAGCGTCATACTCATTACCGTCGTACTCAATTCTCAGGAATACGCTGATATCTATGTTTTCGATAATATCGCGCAGGGACGATCCATAATCGTCAGTAACATAGCGCCCTCGCCTACAATTCTTAACTCGGACTATCTGACCTGAGAACCATGAAATAATATCACCCATTCGGAAGACCACGTCCTGCCCGGTTTTAAAGCGTTGACCGATATCGATGACATCCTCAAGCAAGTATTTTGGCTCCTCGTTAACATACGCTTCGATTGAATAGACCTCGTTGATCTTCTGAATATCTGCTTCTAATTGTTCGTTGTCAACGATCGTCCAGCATCGATGGTTATCATCTACCGAGGCTAGACAACACAATTGCGCACATCCCTGGACCACTTTTGCTTCGGGAGCCGTGAGCCTATAATGAGGATTAATCCCCAGCTCATCTAACATTTGATTAACTGTAACATTGGACATATCAGGGTCCCTTCTAACTGTATAGATAGGCAAATCGTTATTATACGTGGTAATCTGGTTGTATAACTGGAAGGACATCATCACATTCAAAAGTTGTGCTATCGTTCCATTCAAACGCTCGGTTGGTATGCTCCAGGGGCGCGTTATTGCCTCGACGGGAGATAAAAATCCCTGATCTAGAAGCACCTTTTTGATGATTTGGCGCATTAACAACGTGCCGTTAGCCATCTTCACTCCTTGACTTAGAAGCTGAAGAATAGACTCATCATTGAGTACTCTTTTATAGGTACTTAGACCTTGCTGTAATCCTACAATTTTATTAACACGAGGAATGCTCAGATCGTATCTTCTTCTCGATAAGCTGATTTGTTTTGATGCGCTAATGATTTCTCTTTCAATACCCTGGATTACTCTATCTTTCAAGAAGAAACTCTGTAGTCCATGCATAGTAATAGGTTTGCTGTCATCTCCAGCAACGAACTTGTTTAATAAGTCCTGAATTCCCTCAGCGTACCGCGAGTACAGTGACGGTGAATAGAAGAGGGTAAATTCATGTTGGACAGTTCCGTTCGATGTAAACGCATTCTTGGCAAGCTCGAGCTGCTTAGCGCTCATTAGATTACACGGATCGAGCACAAATTGTATAACGGTATCTCTGTGTAACACACTTAATAAACTCTCTAAGGAAATAAGGCTATTAATAGGCTGACTTACTTGATATTTGATCACATCTTTAAATTCGTAAGGGATGTAAGACATCGATGCGTGTGGCAGTCCATCATCTATATCCTCCATTTCAAGACCAAACGTAACACAATCGTCCTTAGAAAGAGTATAAGATTTATCTAACTTCACTCCTTTCGCAGTAATGGTCGCCGCACGTAGTTCCGAGCAAATATCATCACTGAGCATCCTAAGACCGTTAACATCATTAGCAAGAAAGTGCTTTATTGTAAGTTTTAGCCCTCTAATCAATGCTCCCGTGTTCCATTTAGAAGTCAGAAGAGATTTGGTTGTCGGCAACTGGAACTCAAAATCGTTATGATTTATCTGATCATGAATATCGACAAGCCACCAAAGTAAGGATAGAATATCACTGAACTTAAAATACACAAAAGCTTTTCGGAGGCCATTAATGAAATCAAGCTGCGCTGCCGTACTACGTAACATTCGTAACGCGTCTAAGGACGCAGTGTTGGAGTCAACGCGAAAAGCTGAAGCGTTATCAAACGCGTTGCCGTTAGCTAGCGCCATCATTAGATTCTTATCAGATGTCAGCGCTTTATAGAAGCGTAATACGAATAGATCATACTCTTCCTTGAAGGAGGAGCAGATTAAATTTTCGAATTGCGTAAAATCGAAAGTCCTATATGCTTTTATCATCTCGGTGACAGACTGCTTAAATATATCAATATACTTATCAACAACCTGCCCCAACCTACTTTGCAAATCACATTGCTTGTCAGCACAAGTACCCGAATCGCCATTTTTGCCGTCAGTCCATCGTAATTTATACATATTGTGTGGCAATTGATTAAACCACTCAACCTCCGCTTGTGATAGAGTCGGATCAATATCCTTTGGCTCGCATCTTACTAATTGCTTAAGACCGACAAAATTAGCATTTGTATTATATAAGTCAACAGAATCGCTATCCCAGTTAATGCTATCGGGCGAGCTTAACAAGATACTTTGTTGCGTAAGTGACGTCACAGATGCCCAATCAGGCAGGAACGCTATTGCGGGGTACATATCTTTATATCCTTTAAGAAGATTTGCATCTGCTTCGGGCAAATTAGTAATCTGCAGATTTTCTAGCGTACGTAATTCCATCTTAAACGAGGTGCATAGCTCGTTTATTGATGTAGTCGCGTTGATGATTTGTTCGTCGCTCGGTATATCGGAAATTGTAGAATTCGCAACAATCATTTTTGTAATGACAAACGATAATTTATCCGATTCAGATCTAATCTGATTATACCTGATTCTCTGAGCTACAGCGCTACTGTCAACTCCCAGCTCCTGATGAAAATTCCATGAAAAGAAATCGTTGATATCAGCACCTTGCTCAGCGATGACGAAGGCATCATTACTCCAAGTGACTAGCTCAGTAATCATGTTCTGCTTAGTACCTGTCTGTTTAGTATATGAGCGTGACAACAGGAAATACTTCGACACATGTTCATACGACAGGGTGTTAACGAGCAATCCCGTTTGACTAGGCCCTGTTGCCATCGTAAAGGTTATTTTCTTCGAGGAGAAATCTGCCTCTACACAAGAATGCGGATCATTACTACCGCCTTTAACACGTCTGGTGAGTATTGAGCTGACGCTGAGGATCTCGCTTAAGGGCCCTCTGTTCACTTGCATTTCTTCACCTCCTTTCTGCAAGTACGTATGTATTCTATCAGTTGTATAATCATCCTTAGATCTAGAGTCCAAAAAGATGCTAAAAAGATAAGATATTACAGCTCCGAAAATTGGAGTATAAACGTAGATTTTTTTATCTCTTTCATCGACTCTCATGATTATACGTTTTATGATCCTATCCGATTCGTAGTCAGCGACTGAGTGTATTGTTGCAGTACACAACCCATGTGTAGATGATGATGTTAGATTTGAGGTAACAATCGTTCCCCCGGCTAATTCGAATATATGGTCAGAGAGATTAAGGAGTCGCTTTAAATAAGCTACTGTATCCGCATCAGCTCCTTTGAACTTTCTTATATTAAACTGTCTTTTAATGGAAGCATCAATATCGTTACTAAAGACGTTATTCTGATCAACGTTAAGTTGTTCCCCCCCAGTATAGAAATTAGCAATTAAACGCTCAATCTCGACATCAGAGATAGACTGAGAATGCACGTTTACTAAATCATTCACACCAGACGCGTCTATCTTCTCATAAGCGTATAAAGCATTAAAGGCGCTTTTTGACGAACCTACCGAGGCAAAACCATTATTGATCACTCTCTCCAAACTTCCGGACGCCTCAATTACATGGCACCAAGAATTCGCTCTATGATTACCAAGGAAGTTCGATAGCTTTAATGCAGCATAGGCTACAGTAAGATTTAAGATAATATTTCTTACCTCAGGATCTTCCGAGACACTAATGCTAAGGAAGTCGTCGATCGCTGCCATACTGTAAGGCGTACCATAGTTAGAGCTTAGGTGAGCGCGATCAGCGTTCACCGCGAGTGTTCCCCAGGATCGCCTCAGGATATTATCTACGCTGAAACTTGTCTTCATCTGCTTCATCCGCATCAGAGCCTGCTGAACTGCTGCTATCTGTGATGGATTAGATGATCGTGATCCAGAAAAGAGCTTAAAATCCCAGGATTTGTTCATCACACCCTGAGTAAGCATCTTATAAGCCTTTGAGAGATAACTATCAACATACTCCACTGATCCTGACTTTATTGGTGTTTGGTTAACGAAAGTGGAATAGACGATATCGTCTGTCTGGAAAGTCATAGTACACTCAGGCTTCTGTCTGGTATCATTCGGAAAGACTCTCTGAACCTTAAGCCCCAGAATGTTAATATTCTTGTCATCAATCGATACTTTCGCGCCATCATCTTTTGATGACGAGTCGTGAGTATCCTGATTCGCCTCATTTCCTGTATTGGCGCTGATGTCTGAATCATCATTAAACTGGTCTGATTCTGATTGAGTCCGTCTATGCTCTAATGATTCGGCGCTAAATGTAGCCGTGTTGCTGTTGACGCTCTCGTTAGAGTGAGCGATCTGATTCGCTGATTTGATTCTCTTGTTAGCCATTATTAAAATTTATTAAATTTAGTAATAAGATTTAAAATTAAAATTTCAACACATTAAAAATGAAAGCACGCTATCTCTTGCCAGTTACTAAGTTATAAGATTTTATGATCAATAGTTTGTAACTAAGGAAGCGTGCTTGCATAAAATCCAAGCTAGTCGTTGTTCTAGCGGTGACACTTGAAATTTAATTACAAGCATGGTGAAATAATGAAAGCGCGCGATCTCCTACCAGTTACTGAATCTAGGGATGTTCATACGATGTTTTTTTAACTGAGGACGCGCGCTTGCATAAGACACAAGCTAGTCGCTATTTTGGCGATGTTGCTCGGATTTGTCCATTACGTTGACGAATTAAGACTTAGTATACGTGCGTTGAATTACTACGGTCTTGCCCTGACCTAAGGCTTTCTCTTGCTCCGCCGACATCTCAGAAGTATTTCCTCTTTGATTTTTGGCAGTTGTCGTCTTAACTACAGCGTATGTTCCTAAGCCTCCAATAAGAAGACCAATTAGCAGGTCTTTGAAATTAATTACACCCATAATTATTTAATCGCCCTCCTGTTGCGAATTCATAGCGTCCAACTCGTTGTTAAGATTTGTTAGTGTCGCCAAAACATCACTAATGTCAAATTCAACGTCAGATGCTTCGAATTTTGACACTGTATCCTTAAGTTTCGACAAGATCTCTGCGATCATTGTGTACGCTTGTTTAATTGAATTAAGTGATTGCTGCACAGAAGCTTTAGCAGCAACTGGTTCTTTTGATTTTGAATTGCTCATTTTAATTAGAATTAATTAAGTTTAACAATAATTTAATTTAAAACATATGTGATGGTTACATTAAATAACTCGTATCACCATTTACTTATTATCATGCTCCGCCAAGACAGCTTTAAGATGCTGCGCCACCTCAACAATTTGTAGTATCGCATCCTTTATTGCACCTAAATCTGACGATGCTGCTACCAATTTGCTGATGCGCGGATCTTTCATTATCATTGCCATGATATTATCAAAGTTCATATCCATAACTATAGCTGTTGTAATCTTTTAGACATTGAGGCCCCATTATGTCCATAAATTCTCACATTCGAAGTGATCTCGGTTAATTCCTGTAGTGAAACAGCAGTTAATCTTAATTGACCATTTGCTTTTGATGCCTGAATTAATGTATACTTGTAGAGCCTTGGTATGTAACATATTTTCCTGCTCTCAGTACGATCACTGTGATCATCAACTTCAATAAAGCACGAATGATCAACAATTAACCGTAAAGGTAGTACCTCAGGTGTGATCTTAAAAAAACCACTCGTACTAAGCTCCAAGTCTGAAAACTGACCAGTCACAAAGTCGTTTCTCCCATCTACCATCATAAACCTCTTGACATGCGCGATATCATTCCAATTATCGACTAACCTATTCATTAGAAGTTCAATGACGTCTATGGATTGAGAACAAAACTCGTGTAAATCCTGGAAGTATTGTTGCTCCTTTCCCATATCGTACCTGCATCAAACCATACCTACGATACTGTCATGTCCACGAAATTTAATTTTCTGAGTTCGCTTCGTATCGGAAGTGCACCAAGTAATGCACGAGGCCAGCTGTCGTTTTTGGATCCTTGGATGCGGACGCTTTTTAACGGACTCCGAAATGCAGTGTTTACTGATACCAATTGCTGAAAGCACAATAGATCGGTCTCTCTCTTCTTCTCATTGATCGCGACACTCGTTCTAAAGGCTAACATACTGTATTTATAAGTGTTCTCTTGTTGTAAGGTAGGAGTCAAACAATAGCATTGTCTTACATCTGAATCGTTGTATATTATAAAACAATATGAAGTGATCTTGCTATCTCCATTCGTATTTTCGTGCATATCAATTTTTACTGGTACAAACTGTCTAGCCTCTACGGGCACAACTAAACACCCTCTTCTCCCACTATCATCATGATAGTCAGAATATGGTCTATCGTGAATAAACACTTTATCACGTCCGTACGGTGGGTTAAATGTGCTTGGTGTACCGTCATACGCGAAAATTGTTGAAGGATCAACAGATACCTCTATCGGATTAGGAGTGGACGTTCCTCCGTTACTTAGATAAGCGTGATCACCTGCTGTCGCTAATTCAGCTGATAGCATGCACTCACCTGTTTGATTATCTAAAACGGTAGCATTCGTTAATGGTTTTACGATCCTAACGTCCTCAGTGATCGCCCGCACTCCAGTATAGATACCTCCTTTCTTCGCAGCTTCCAACCCTACTCCTAATTTGGTAGTTGGCGTCATTACTACAGTGATTAGATCTCTATCATACATGAAGCATGCATCTCCGAATTGTTGGTCGGCCTCTGGTACAATCAGCGAATAAGTTGGAGAGAGTTCAGTTTTGCGAATGAATTTCTTCCTCGACTCGTTAGAGTCAGTAATCAAAATCATTCGGTTGAGTAAATCCGGCGTAATTTGATAGATTGCTGCTTTAAAGTCATCGTCTGACATCCCCGCAACCTGATCACCTCCGGAATTACCTAATTGTGCTATTAAATCTGTAATGCGCTGATGATCTTTCCAGTTTAGTAGAAGATTATCGCGCAGTTTTAGCATTAAGCTTGACGCAACTCTAACATAATGATCGAGTTGGTTAAGTGCATTCTGTAATGATGTTTTCTTTGCCATACTTAAGATTTTAAAATTAAATTTACATATTAATATTAACTTTAGAATTACATTAAAGAAGTTGAACTATAAGACAATAACGCTAATCTACGCATTACTCACAACCAACGTCTCATTCTGAATATATTTTTTTAAAGGCATTGATAACGTGAATTAATTCGTTAAACGCTTTCGTATTATCGTTTAATGCTTGTGTGCATTCCGCGATTATACGTGTTAATCTTTCATTTTGTGATTGCAAATAATTCAAATGCTTTTCATTCGCATCTTTAACAATATTCATTGCATTGTCGTTTTGTTTTAATTCGCTCTTCACAAAATTGTAAAGGACGTAGAACAACACGACGCAAACAGCGACAGGGAACGCTGTATTTTGGAAAATACTACTAAATTCACTCATTTTTCTTCTTATTACTAATTATACATTGAAAAATCTACTATCCACAAC
>Ga0326508_1000127_pt1 | contig 9113 bp, 9 predicted proteins | sample 1_2617_0518_FD_203651 | JGI IMG/M metagenome (GOLD analysis project Ga0326508, IMG submission 203651) | Metatranscriptome of bovine rumen microbial communities from UC Davis, California, United States - 1_2617_0518 (Metagenome... | ecosystem: Host-associated > Mammals > Digestive system > Stomach...
CCCACTCGTCGGCACAGATAGAGCGCATCTGCGACAAGCTGGAACACCTGGCCGAACTCATCCGCAACCACGACGCGGAGGGGCTTCTGGGCTATATCAACGAGTGCCGCAAGACCATCGCCCGGCAGCACTGACACCTGACCGAGCCTTCCCTGGCAAGTTTCGGGAACTACTGTTCCGGAAGAGCCGGTTTCTGCCCCGTTTTGTGCTAAAAAATGAAATAAAACAAGACAAATTTTCATTTTTTAGCACTTTTGTTTGGTATTTCGAAAAAATTGTGTATCTTTGCATCGGTTTCCCACAATAAATTCAAAATGTAATTCATGTTTCATGTCATTGTCAAATAACTATGAAATATCACCATAGAGATTGTTGACAAGATAATTGAAACGATATTCTGATATAAACTTCCACTTGTCAAACTGATTTAACTGATTTTGCCTATGAATACAAATGTTTCTTCAGAAAATGTCATCCTTTCGTTGCCTAATAGCGACTTAAGTCTATTGCGTAGTTTGTCCAAGAAGATGGGCTGGACTCTGCACCGCCCGCGGAAGAGCGGCATAGAGAAGGGATTGGACGACATCCGACGTGGCCGCGTCTATCATGCCAAAAACTCAGAAGACCTGATCAATCAAATCTTTGGCTGATGTACGAAGTAATTTACACTGGTCAGTTCCGCAGATCGCTGAAACTCTGTGCCCGCCGAGGTTTGAAGATTTCGGACTTCAAGAAGGTGCTCGACATCTTACAGGAGAAAGGGGAATTGCCAGCGCATTATCGCCCGCATAAATTACAAAGTAAGTACAAAGGTTGTTGGGAATGTCACATCAACCCGGATTGGCTGCTGATATGGGAACAAGATGACCGTCAACTACGCTTGATTCTAGTTGATACGGGTTCCCATTCCGATCTATTCTGATTGGAATTCTTTCTAATACTTCTCATATATTGCATTTTGGAATATCTGATTGATTCGTAATTCTGTTTATTTCAGGATTGGACCATTGGCCTTCTCGTCGGTGGTCCATTCTTTATATGGATGGGCGGCCAGGGCGTTGTTGTTGTAGCCGTGGTTGCCTGTCACCTCGCGCTCAATCCAGTCGGGCAGGTCGAAGAGTGTCTCCTCTGAAGGCACTTCCATCTCGGCCAGGATCAGGCCCTGGTTATCTCCAAGGAACTCGTCCACTTCCCAGACCAAACCCGGCTGAGACGTGGGAATGCGATAGCGTATTTTCTCAATCTGGCGGGGTTCGCAAAGCAGCTGGAGCATCTGGCGAGCATCGTCGAGAGGGATTTCATATTCAAATTCGTTACGTGAGAAACCCACCACACGGTCCTTGAGCGTGAGGTAGCCTTTGTCGCCGGCAATGCGGACGCGTACGGTCATGCCGTTGCGTGTGGGGATGTAGCCCTGGTGGTAGAGTTTGCCGGCACCAATACGTGAGTAATCCATGCTTTTAGCAATGAACTTACGTTCGATTTCTTTACCCATATCGGATTTGTTAGTTTAGAGTTTAGTGTTAAGAGTTTAGAGACAGTTCGAAGTTTAGAGTTTATGTAGTTTCTGTATTCTGTTCGGGGGAGGGTTCAGGTTCCCGGATCCCGAGAATCTGATGAATATCCTCGATAATCCAGTCAATCTCGGGATAATTGCCGAAGCATAGCTGGCGCAGGAGGTGCGACTCGAATGACTTGTCGGACACCCCGCGTGCGGTTTTGTAGCGTTTGGATTTACGGACACGCCGCTGCATCTGTTCGCCCATGAGGACGACACAGTCGTAGAGTTGATGACCGCGCACAAAGAGGAAGGCGTTGTCGCGGGTGATGTGCAGCCTTTCCAAGTAATCCTTTTCGGCCGAAAGGTCGGTATTGGGAAATTTACGGTCGAAGTGCTTGCAGAGTTTTTTACAACGTTCCTCGAGCAGGTCGAGCGTCGCATCGCCGTTGCGTTCGAGGAAGCGTCCGTTGACTGGGAGCGTCAGCTGGCGGTGGAAGAGGTTGCGTGAGAAGAGCTCGGGCGCCGTACGGTCCATGTGGGACAGCCATAGGAAAACGGGCCAGACGGCATGGGAATAGCGGCTGATGAAATCTTCGAAATCGAAAAAGCGTTTCCCTTGCCCCGTGGCTTCCAGCAGAGCCCGCTGGAGATTTGCAGGCCAGCAGAAATGATTCTCGAAAGAATAGGAGTAGGTCTGCAGGATGAAGTGGGCAGCATCGATGTCAGGTTCCGCCTGGATGCGGCGGTAGTCTGAATCGATGGCAATCCAGAAATGTTCGTCGAGGAAGGGTTTGTAGTTCATGGCTTGCGAACAGCCTGCCGTCATATTGCCGTTGACAGACCTGGACGCAGCAATGAACCGGAAACGGAAGCCGGGACAGGCCCGGTGGAGAATCTTGCCCCAGAAGACCTCGTCGTTTTTGTTTTCGATATGAATCATTGCCTGCACGCCATAGAGCCGGCACTCCGCCTTGTAGCGTTTGGCTGCAAGTTCGAAGAAACGGTGTTTCTCCTCGTCGGTTTTGTAGGGGCGTGGGGAAAGTTTCATAATCAGACAAAGATGGGGGGAGGGAAGGGTTTACTCAGACGCTACCTGTTCCACAATATCGGAAATGAAGACCAGATTGTCGCTCCACCCGTCGGCAAAGATGTTGGGCGAGTGGGTGGTCAGGATAATCTGGCAGTTGGGATTCAGATTGCGGAAAAGGCTCAGCAGTTTGTCCTGCCATTCGATGTGGAGCGAAATCTCAGGTTCGTCAAGCAGGAGCACCGCAGGTTTGTTCTCCATCAGGAAGAGGGTGAAGAGCAGTACCAGAATCTGTTTCTCACCGGCCGAAAGACGTTCGATGGGGATGATGTCATTACCTCCGTTGCGTTTGTTTCTGGGGTTGGGCTTGAGGAAGACGATGCGCTGTTTGTCATCGATGGAAATTTTCTTGCCCGTACCCTCGAACAGACCGTCAATCATTTCGAAAAGCGCATTGATGCGCTGCTGTTTCTGGACGGCTGTCGAGAGGTCTTTGAGCATGCCCAGGCGGTAGTCCGAGAAGGAATAGACATCGTCGGACCGCTGATAGAGGACGGCATCGAGCGTGAGGCCGAGTTGTGAGAGCGTACTTTTCTTGGAGGCCGGCACGTCGAAAGTATTGACATATTGGAAACTGGACTGTCCGGGGAACCCGCCGAACGCAGGTTTCTGGGAGACGGTCTTGCCGTCAAAATCCATCACACCGGCCGTGGTCAGGATATGGGCTGTGATTTTGAAGGAACGCAGTTCTTTCTCGTTCTTCTGGAGCACATTGCGCAGGATGTTCAGAATGGTGGATTTACCAAATCCGTTCTGCCCGACTACGATGTTGAAGTCAGGCCGGACATTGTTCCAAATGACGTTTGTATCACCCCACATGCCGTGGATTTCGATGTCTGTGATACGGACAGAATTGTTAGTTTCCATAAAGCGAAGTTGTTAAAAGATTACCCCGTCAAGTTTTTTGTCCCAGGGGTCAAGGGGCAGGTCTTCAACCACCTGACAGAAGAAACAGATGCCATAGGACGGGCAGGAGAGACGGGGGAGCAGTCTGTCGTAGTAGCCTCTTCCGCGTCCCATACGATAGCCTTTCCGGGTAAAGGCCCGGCCCGGAATCAACGCAAAATCAATCATTGCGGGAGAGAGAACCTCCTCGGCTTGGGCAGTAGGCTCCAGAATGCCATATCGAGAACGGGCCAGATGTTGCGGCTCGTAGTAACGTAGCCGCAGTTCTTCGCCTACTACGACGGGCAGTACCACCCGTTTGCCGGCATCCATCGCAATCTTGAGCAGCGGATCCGTTTCCACCTCATCGGGCAAGGCCAGATAGAGGAGTACGGTCTTGGCATCCTTCCACAGGGGCATCCGGCTCACACGCAGGCACAGGCGGAGAGAGATAGAGAGTTTCTCCGTCGTTGTAAGGGCATCGATGTGCGCCTTGATTTCTCTGCGAAGGGCCTGTTTGTCCATCATCTCAGAATGGCAATTGAATTGGGAAAAAGCGTAAAGACAATATAAAGAATATAGAAGCCGGTGAGTGCGATGCCTTCCAGCCGGGTGAGCCGGAACCCTGTGCGCAGGAAGAGCCAGATTGCCGAAGTAACAATCGTCATCCAGACATAATCCGTAAAGAAGCCGTCCATGGTGCCGGTAATGGGCGAGACGGTGGCCGTGATGCCCAGGACAGCGAGGATGTTGAAGATATTGGAACCTATCACATTGCCGATGGCCATATCTGTTTCGCCCTTGCGGGCTGCCATGACCGAGGCAAAAAGTTCGGGCAGGGAAGTGCCGATAGCCACAATGGTGAGACCGATGACGCGTTCGCTGACACCCATGCGGCGTGCAATGCCGGAGGCTCCGTCCACAATGAAATCGGCGCCGTAGGCAAGTGCTGCCAACGAAAGGATGATCACGAGAAAGGCCAGCCAGAGATTCATGGGCTTGCCGGATTTCGCCTCGGGCTCAGGTTCTGTCTCAAACGGATGGTTCTTGCTGTATTTAATCTGACCTGCGACAAATCCCACCAGCAACAGGACCGCAACAATGCCTTCCCACCGCCAGATGGTGCCGGGAACGGCAGCCACGATGAGCAACGCCGAACATATCAGAAGGAAGGGAACGTCAACGGTGAGGGTATTGATTTTGACCGGAACGGGGCGGATGAGGGCAGTGATGCCCAGAATCAGGGCGATGTTGGCGATGTTGGAACCCAGAACGTTTCCCAAGGCGATGCCGCTGCTGCCCTGAAGCATCGAGGTGGTGGATACCAACAGTTCGGGCGCAGACGTGCCGAAGGCCACGATGGTGAGACCGATGACGGCGTGTGAGAGTTTGGCCCGCTCGGCTACAGCCACAGAGCCGGTGACCAGATAATCGCCGCCTGCAATAAGCAGGGCCAGGCCGATGACGATGAGAAAGATATCTGTCAGCATATCTCAGGATTATTAAATGGAGGATTCTTCACTCTACAAACTCCCTCCTTTCAAGGAGGGCTGTGGTGGATCTATCTGATGCCGTCGCGTTTCATGATTGCGTCGAGCGTGTAGTCGCCGCCGCGGAACTCCCGATAGAGTGCGGCAGGATCGACGGTGTCGCCGCTCTGCAGCATCTTCTTGAAACGACGTGCAGGTTCGGGATTGAAGATACCTTCCTGCTGGAAAACGGAGAAGGCGTCGGCATCCAACACTTCGGACCATTTGTAGCCATAGTAACCTGCAGCGTAGCCACCTGAGAAAAGGTGGGTGAAGCTGGTGCACATGGCGCATCCGTCAACGGCAGGCAATACCTGGGTGGGGATGTTGGAGGTGTGTTCGAAATCCAAAATGGTCTTAATGGTATCACCGTTCTCCACACGGATGGGCTCCGTGATGGTATGGTAGTTCATATCCAGCATGCCGAAGGAGAGCTGACGCACGCAATAGTAGGCCGCCAGATAGTTTTGGGCCTTGCGGATGCGGTCGATGTATTCCTGGGGAATCTTCTCGCCCGTCTCATAGTGGGCCGCAAAGGTGTCGAGAAATTCCTTCTGCGTACCGAAATTCTCGTTGAACTGGGAGAAGAGTTCCACGAAGTCGTGAGCCACGTTCGTACCGCTCAAGGCAGAGTAATGGCATTGGGTAAGGAGGCCGTGAAGTGAATGCCCAAATTCGTGGAGGAAGGTCTCCACCTCGTCGAAAGTGAGGAGCGAGGGTTTGTCTGAGGTCGGTTTGGTGAAGTTGGTACAGATGGATATCAGGGGACGTGAATCTGTGCCGTCCGGCTCGGTCCACTGGCCCTTGAATTCCGTCATCCAGGCTCCGCCGCGTTTGGTGGCACGTGGGAAGAAGTCGGCATAGAACAGGCCCATGAACTTGCCCTCGGCATCGCGTACCTCGTAAATCACCACTTCGGGGTGATACTTGGGCAGTTCTTCGTTGGGTGTGAATGTCAGACCGTAGAGGCGGTTGGCCAGGCCGAATACGCCCTTCTTGACGGCTTCAATCGGGAAGTATGGCTTCAGCAGCTCATCGTTGACGGCATAGCGCTCGGTCTTGAGTTTTTCGTTCCAATAACTGAAGTCCCAGGGCTGGATACTGAAGCCGGGATCTTTGAGTTGCTGGCGGGCATAGTTCTCGACGTCGCGTACGTCCTTTTCGGCGGCACCGATATAGGCTTTGTGCAGTTTGGCCAGGAAGTCGTCGACCGTCTGTACGTTGTGGGCCATTTTGTTTTCGAGCTGATAGGCTGCAAAGTTCTTGTAGCCCAAAAGCTGGGCGAGACGAAGACGCAGGGATGTAATCTTGACAATATTGGAGGTGTTGTCGAATTCTCCGCCGACAGCGCGGGTATTGTAGGCCTTATAGACTTTTTCGCGCAGATCGCGTCGGTCGGCATAGGTCATGAAGGGGCCGTAGGAGGGAGCCTTCAACGTCACGGTCCAACCCTGGTTGCCGTCTTTCTCGGCATCTTCCTTCATGCCCTGGAGCACAAATTCCGGAATACCTGCCACGTCGGCGCTGTCGGTGAGGTTGAGCCGGAAGGCGTTGGTAGCCTTGAGCGTATTCTGTCCGAAAGCGAGTGTCAGACTGTCCAGTTCCGTCGAAACCTTGCGGAACTCCTCACGGGCTTCGCCTTCGAGGAGGGCACCGCTGCGTACAAAACCATTGCGTATCTTTTTGAGGAGACGCTGCTGTTCGGGATTCAGGTTGTATTTCTCCTGTTCTTCCCAAACCTGTTCGATACGGTGGAAGAGTCCTTCGTTGAGGGAGACGTTGTTGGAATGCTCGCTGGCCAGATTCTGGAATTCCTCGGAAAGGGCCATCATTTCATCGTCGGCCATGCATTCCACGAGATTGAAGAAAATACCTTCCACGCGGTCGAGCATACGTCCGGAAGCCTCGTATGCCTCGATTGTGTTGGCAAAGGTGGGTGATTCACTGCTGTTCGCAATGGCATCAATCTCTGCATCGTGCATGCGGATGGCTTCCTTGAGAGCAGGAATATAGTCGGAGTTTTTGATTTGATCGAACGGAACTGCACCGTATGGCAAGGTCCATTCGGCAAGAAGCGGATTGTTCATTTCGTTTTGTTTGTCACTACAGCCTACAGCCAGAAGGGCTGCGGTTGCCAGAGGGAGGAGTACTCGTTTCATCTTTTATTGAATCTTGTTTGCCAGTTCGCCGGCTTTGACTTTGGTCTGTTCGCCGGTAATCATGTTCTTGAGGCTGACTTCGCCGGCCGCCATTTCGTCACCGCCGATGACAGCAACCCAGGGAATATTCTTCTGGTTGGCATAACTCATCTGTTTTTTCATCTTGGCACCGGCTTCAGGATAGACTTCGGTACGGATACCGGCCAGGCGTAGCGCATTGGCCAGAGGAAGCGCATAATCCAGTTCTGCCTGACCGAAAGTGACGAAAAGCACCTGGGTAGAAAGCAGGGCATCGGCAGGGTAGAGGTCGAGGGTGTTGAGAACATCAAAGATACGGTCGGCGCCGAAAGAAATACCTACGCCTGAAACGCCGGGCATGCCGAACACTCCTGTGAGGTTGTCGTAGCGGCCGCCGCCTGTGATGCTTCCCATTTCGGTGTCGAGAGCTTTGACTTCGAAGATGGCCCCCGTATAGTAGTTCAGACCGCGGGCAAGGGTCAAATCAACATCCAGACGGGCACGCAGGCCGTTCACCTTGCTGAGGATGTAACTCAGTTCCCCGATGCCCTTGAGACCTGTTTCGGAGGTTGCAAGTACTTCCTTCAGAGTCTGCAGCTTGGCTTCGTTGGAACCTTCGAGCAGGAGGATGGGCTGGAGACGGGCGAGCGCCTCTTCGCCGAGACCTTTTTCTCGAAGTTCGGCATTCACGTTTTCGAGACCGATCTTGTCGAGTTTGTCAATGGCTACCGTGATGTCCACCAGCAGTTCGGGCGCACCGATAATCTCGGCCATGCCCGACAGAATCTTGCGGTTGTTCATCTTGATGGCCACACGGATGCCGAAGCGATGGAATACTTCGTCGATAATCTGAATCAACTCCACTTCGTTGAGGAGGGAATCCGATCCCACCACGTCGGCATCACACTGGAAGAACTCGCGATAGCGGCCCTTCTGCGGACGGTCGGCACGCCATACGGGCTGAATCTGGTAGCGCTTGAAGGGGAAGGGAATCTCGTCGCGGTGCATCGTCACATAACGTGCGAAAGGTACGGTGAGGTCGTAGCGGAGGCCTTTTTCGCAGAGTTTGGCAGCTAGGCGATTGGTGCCACCGTCAGCCAAATCGTCTTCGTCAACACCGTTCATGAAGTTGCCTGAGTTGAGGATTTTGAAGAGCAGTTTGTCGCCTTCTTCGCCATATTTGCCCATCAGGGTGGAGAGATTCTCCATGGCAGGTGTTTCTATCTGCTGAAATCCATACAGGGCATATACGTCCTTGATGGTGTTGAATATGTAGTTTCTCTTCGCCATCTCGATGGTCGAAAAGTCGCGTGTTCCTTTGGGAATGGAGGGTTTTACCAGTGACATTGTAATTTGTAATAGGATAGTTCTGAATTTATTTCTTAAAAGCCTCGTCGAGGTTCGGGTACTGCGACTTTTTTTCGTCGTCGATTTTGAGATATTCCTGAACGTTGAAATGGAGCATGCTGGCCACAATAGAAGAGGGGAACTGACGTACGATACGGTTCATCTTGGTGGCAGTATCGTTATATACCTGGCGGGCCAGACGTACGTTTTCCTCATACTGTTTCACACCGCCCATGGCGTCCTTGAAGAGGTCGGCTGCTTTCAGTTCGGGATAGCTCTCGGCCACAGCCATCAGACGCGACCAGAGATTGTTGATTTCGCCTTGCTGGACTTCTGCCTCCCGAGCCGTAGTCACGTTGTTGACACGACGGGCCTCTACAGCCTTGATGATGGTTTCCGATTCGTGCTGAGAATACTGAGCCGCCATCTTGGCCAGGGCGAGGATGGCATCCCAACGGGAGTTCAATTGTACTGAAATCTGAGACATTGCATTCTTGCAGAGCTCATCTTTGGAAACGAGGTCGCGCTGGGTTGAAACAAAGTACCAGCCGAGGATTACCACGAGGGCAATAATAATGATAGTTGTC